>Ga0302169_10000121_pt1 | contig 25605 bp, 24 predicted proteins | sample I_Fen_N1_3_FD_193493 | JGI IMG/M metagenome (GOLD analysis project Ga0302169, IMG submission 193493) | Peat permafrost microbial communities from Stordalen Mire near Abisko, Sweden - I_Fen_N1_3 | ecosystem: Environmental > Terrestrial > Soil > Wetlands > Permafrost | place: Sweden: Abisko...
GCTATTCGCCCCAGGAATGGATTCGCCAGCAGCGCATCGCCCGGGCCAAGCTGTTGATTCAACACACTGACCTGAGCCTCACGCAAATCAGCCTCGAATGCGGCTTTTGCGATCAGGCGCACTTCTGTCACATGTTCACCCGCAGCGAAGGCATCAATCCGTTTGCCTGGCGTTGTCGGGTGATTCGCTCCGTCCACCTGATGTCCCTGTAGGAACCCGGCTTGCCGGCAATGGCGATTTCACACTCGCCAACGCCGGCAAGCCAGGCTGCTGCAGGGTTGCGTTATCGCGATGCAACCCTGCGGTGGTTCTCCGGGACTTAACCCTTCAGAAACGCCAGCAAATCGCTGTTGAGTTGATCCTTGTGGGTGTCCGTCAAGCCATGGGGCGCGCCAGGGTAGACCTTCAGCGTAGAACCCTTGACCAGCCCCGCCGAAGCGATGCCCGCCGCTTCGATCGGCACCACCTGATCGGCGTCGCCGTGCACCACCAGGGTCGGCACGTCGAACTTCTTCAGGTCCTCAGTGAAGTCGGTTTCCGAAAACGCCTTGATGCAGTCGTAGGCGTTCTTGTGGCCGGAGGTCATGCCCTGCATCCAGAACCAGTCGATCATGCCTTGGGACGGCTTGGCGTCAGGTTTGTTGAAGCCGAAGAACGGGCCGCTGGCGAGGTCTTTATAGAGTTGCGAACGGTTCGCCAGTGAGGCCTGACGAATGCCGTCGAACACCTCGATCGGCAGCCCGCCGGGGTTGGCCGCCGTCTTGAGCATCAGCGGCGGCACCGAGGAAATCAGCCCGGCCTTGGCCACCCGACCGGTGCCATGACGACCGATGTAGCGCGCCACTTCGCCGCCTCCGGTGGAGAAACCGAACAGCACGGCGTCGCGCAAATCCAGGTGTTCGATCAGTTGCGCCAGGTCATCGGCGTAGGTGTCCATGTCGTTGCCGAACCACGGCTGGCTGGAACGGCCGTGCCCACGCCGGTCGTGGGCGATGACGCGGTAGCCCTCGGACGCCAGGAAGATCATTTGCGATTCCCAGCTGTCGGCATTGAGCGGCCAACCGTGGCTGAAGACAATCGGCTGACCGGTGCCCCAGTCCTTGTAGTAGATCTCGGTGCCATCGCGGGTGGTGAACGTGCTCATGAGGCGTGCTCCTTTACGTGAGGGTTGGGGTGATGCAATGGGATACGGGCCCCATGCGCTCGGCCAGCCGCGCCACCCGTTCACCCAAATGGGCGGCGGTGCAGCGGTCTTCAGGGGGCGGCGCCAGGTCGGGGGACTGTTCGACATTCGACTGGGCCATGGCGCCCAGCGAACTGCCCAGCCGGTTCAATTGCCCGTCGAACACGCCGGTGCCAGAGCGCGCGGGCAACAGGTCGAGGCCGACCCAGATCATCGAATGCTGGGCGGCGAACACGGCCATTTGCAGCAAGGTATTGAGTTTGTCGCCGCACAGGCAGCCGGAATTGGTGAAGCCGGCTGCCAGCTTGTCGCGCCACGGCTGCGCCAGGTAAAACGCGGCCGTGGCTTCCATGAAGCCCTTGAAGGCGGCGGAGGCGCTGCCCATGTAGGTCGGGGCGCCGAAAATGATCGCGTCGGCCTGGTGCAAGTGCTCCCAGTGCTCGTCCACCTCTTCTACCGCGATCAGCCGGCAGGTGCTGCCCAGGTGCCGCTCCACCCCTTGCGCCACGGCTTCGGCCATGACCCGGGTGTGGCCGTAGCCGCTGTGATAGACCACGACCACCTTGCTCATTGCGGTGTCCTCCAGACAGGCAAAATCCATGTAGGTGCCGCCGCAGGCTGCGCTTGATTTTAGAAGCTAAAATCAACGATTCGCAGGCGACGACAACGCTTACAGGATTGGAGTTTTGGGTGTAGAGCGGACGCAGGACGAGTTAAACGTTGTTAATTTTTCCTGGCGCGCCAAAAGCCTCGACCGCACCTTTGTCAGCTTCGGCCCCAATCAACACGGGACCGGGCAATAGGCTGGCAAACACAGCGGTCGATACTGGCATCATGCAGTCATCCGAGCCATGCATTGCGTTCGGGAAATAACCTGATAAACATGTTTGAAAGCCGCGAACTAGACGTATGCGATCAGGAGTGAACCGTTGACCTTTTCCCCCGAGCAGGCTGTCCATTTCGGACCCTACAGGATCTACCCCGGACAACGCCTGGTGATGGAGGCCGAGCGGCCCCTGCGCCTGGGCCGGCGGGCCATGGATATCCTGTTGATCCTGCTGGAACACGCCGGGAATGTGGTCAGCAAGCAACACCTGATGGCCGAAATCTGGCCCAACAGCGTGGTGGAAGAAATCAACCTGCGGGTGCACATGGCTGCCCTGCGCAAGGCGCTGGGCGACGGTCAGGCCGGTCAGCGCTACATCGTCACCGTGGCCCAGCGTGGCTACAGCTTTGTCGCGCCGTACTCGCTGGAGCACATCGAGCTCGACCGGCCAAGCGAGCCGGTTGAATCGAGCAGCCATAACCTGCCCCTGCGCCGCACCCGCATGATCGGCCGGCAAGCGCTGGTCGACAGCCTGATGACGCACCTGCCGCACCAGCGTTTCATCACCCTGGTCGGCCCCGGCGGGATCGGCAAGACCACCGTGGCGCTGCGGGTCGCCGAACAGCTGATCGGTCGCTATCGGGACGGAATTCGCCTGCTGGACCTGGCGCCGATCCACGATCCGTCGATGATCACCGGTCATCTGGCGACGCTGCTCGAGCTGTCCCTGCATGATGCAGAACCCTTGAACAACCTCGCCATGTTCCTGCGTGAACGCCAGATGCTGCTGGTCATCGACAATTGCGAGCACCTGATCGACAGCGTGGCGCTGCTGTGTGAAAGCCTGCTGCGTGGCGCGCCGCATCTGCACATCCTGGCCACCAGCCGCGAGTACCTGCGGGCTGAAGGCGAATTCGTTCAACGCCTGGAGTCCCTGGACTGCCCCCCGCCCATCGCCGTGCTGGACCGCGCCCAGGCCCTGAATTTTTCCGCGCTGCAACTCTTCGTCGAACGGGCCATGGCCAGCCACGACAGCTTCGAATTGACTGATGCCGATCTGCCGCGGGTCATCGATATCTGCCGTCGCCTCGATGGCATCCCGCTGGCGCTGGAACTGGCGGCCGGGCAAGTCGCCAGCCTTGGCCTCGAAGGTTTGCTCAGGCAACTGCAAGGCAGCTTTCGCCAGCTCACCCCGCACAACCAGTCAGCCCTGGGTCGGCATCAGACCCTGCGCGCCACCCTGGACTGGAGCTTCGATCTGCTCAGTGTCTGCGAACAAACGTGCCTGCGCCGACTCGGGTTGTTCCGTGGCGGCTTTACCCTGACGTCGGCAGCGGCGGTGATCGTCGGCGAACAGGTGGAAACGCGCGAGGTGTTTGGCTCGATCACGCAACTGGTGGCCAAATCCCTGCTGAACGTGGACGTCGGTGACGAAGAGGTGTTCTACCGTCTGCTCGACACCACGCGCAGCTATGCCCTGGAAAAACTCGAACAGGCCGGCGAGTTACCCGCCACCCGCGAACGCCATGCCGAACGCTGCCTGGCCTTGATGCATCAGGCGCAAAACGACTGGGAGCACATTCCGACCGGCCTGTGGATCGAGCGCTATGCCCGTAGCCTGGAAGACGTCCGTTCGGCGCTCGATTGGGGCTTGTCCGTAACGGGGCCGCACACCCTGGCGATCCGTCTGACGGCGACCTCGACGCCCCTGTGGCAGGAACTGTCGCTGCTCAAGGAGCACGGCGGGTATGTGCGCAAGGCGCTGGCCTTGCTCGAAGCGGCGCCCGAGCCCTGCCCGCGCTTGAAAATGTCCCTGAAACTGGCCTTGGGCAGCGCCTGTTATCACGCTCAGGGCGGCACGGCGGAAACCATCGAAGCCTTCGTCTGCGCCCGCGCCCTGGCCAGGCGCTGTGACGATGTGGCCGGGCAATTGCGTGCGGTGTCCGGGCATCTGGCGGTCAACCTCAGCTGCGGCAACTATCAAATGGCCCTGGAACAGAGCCAGCAATTCGACCGCCTGGGGCTCAACGGCGATGCGGTACTGGACCTCAGTACCCACCGCCTGCGGGTACTGGCCCTGCACTTCGCCGGGGATCAGCATCGGGCACGGATGAATGCCGAGGAAGTCCTCCAGCGCATGGCCCACAGCGGCCATCTCAACCGTTTCACCCATGGTTTTGGTGTGCAATATGACCAGAGCGTTGCCGCCCTGACCATCCTTGCGCGCATCCTCTGGATCCAGGGCCAACCGGAACAGGCCTGGCGCACGGCCCGACAGGCGCTGGACATTGCGCTGCAGATCAATCACGGCACGTCCATCTGCTACACCCTGGCACTGTCGGGTTGCCTGATCGCCCACTACAACGGCGACACCCGCACCGCCCGCGAGCTCTTGTACCTGCTGCAGGAACAGGCGCAAAAACACTCGGTACAGCTGTTCTATTCCTGGGCTCAGCACTATGCGCAGGTCATCCACCGTGCCGACGCGCCGGCATTGCCAGGCCCGGGCGCGGGTTTGATCAAGGAAATCATGGTCACGCTGGACAGCACACTCATCGATGACGATTTGCTGCAACGCGCCGACACCGGCGCGGCGGGCTGGTGCACGGCAGAGATTCTGCGGGCCCGGGCCGACGCACTGCTGGCAGCCGGCAGCCCGGTGAACTACGACGCTGCCGAGAGCGTGCTGATCAGGGCGCTCAATGTAGCGCAGCACCAGGGGGCCCTGGCCTGGGAGTTGCGCAGCGCCACTTCGCTGGCGCGGCTGTGGCAGCGTCAGGGACGCTATCGGCAAGCCCATGAGCTGCTGGCGCCGATCTACCAGCGCTTTACCGAAGGCTATGCCACCCCGGACCTGATTGCCGTGCGACGCCTACTCGGCGAGTTGCAGGAGCACTTGCCGGCCTGATGGCTTGGGTGCCCGAGCGATGTGAGCGGCGTAACGCATTTCGAAGGTGCATAAGGCGCCACTGTGTTCGAGTTTTTCCAGGGCATAGCGGCGGGTGGTGTTGAGAAAACGGTAGCGCGTCAGCCCATCGACCTGTTCGCGCGACAGCAGCGATTTGAGCGCCAGGCCCTCCATCACGTGGCGCAGGGTGGCGGGCAACAAGGTGGCGCAACTGATCACACCCATCGCGGCGTCCAGGGTAAACGCCGACTTGAACACCGCCAGACGCTGCAGCACGATTTGTTCCACCGGGCTCAGCCGCTCATAGCTCCAGTCCAGGGCGGCCTTGAGCGTCTGGTGGCGCGGCACGGCGGTGCGTCGCCCCTGGGTCAGCAGTTGAAAACAGTTACCCAGCTGGGCTTGCAGCCCCACCAACGCCAACGCATCGATCTGCGCCGCCGCCAGCTCTATCGCCAGGGGCAAGCCGTCGAGGTGCTGACAGATTTCGCGTATGGCCTTGAGGTCCTGTTCGCGCAAGGCAAAGCTTTGTTGGCGGGCTCGGGCACAGCTGACAAACAGCTGCACCGCCGAATAGCCCATGACCTCGGCGACACTGCCCAGGGCCGACGCTTTCGGGACCAGAAGCGGTGGCAGCAACTGGACCGATTCGCCCTTGGCCAACAGCGGTTCGCGGCTGGTGGCGAGAATCGACAGCCGGGGTGCCGCGATCAGCAGCGCCTCGACCAGTGTCCGGCAACGTTCGAGCACATGCTCGCAATTGTCGAGAACCAGCAACGCATGCCATTGCCCCAGCGCATCGAGGTCGGCGCCCACCTCCAGATCCAGGGTGCGGGTCAGATGATCGACCACTTGCGCCGGGTCATCGATCATCGCCAGATCCACCCGCCACACCCCGTCACGGTAATGCTGCAGCAGCAGCTCGGCGACTCGCACGGCCACGGTGGTCTTGCCGATGCCGCACGGCCCGACCAGGGTCATGAAGCGCCGTACCGGCAGTTGCCGCACCAGGCTGCCGACCACCGCATCGCGACCGGTGACCGGTGTCAGGCGCGCGGGCAGATTGTGCTGAGGTTTCTGCAGGTTTTCGAAGGCGACGGACGCGGCCGCCGCGACCTGGCGCACCGGTGCGACGAAGCTGTAACCACGCTGGGGAATGTTGACGATGTAACAGTGACCGTTCTGCCCGTCACGAAAGGCCCGGCGCAGTGCGGCGATGTGCACGCGCAGGTTGATTTCCTCAACCACCGACCTTGGCCAGACCTGAGCGATCAGTTCGTCTTTGCTGACCACCGAGCCGGCGTGCTCGACCAGCACCTGCAAAATATCCAGGGCCCGTCCGCCCAGGCGCAGCGGCTGATCGCCTTCCACGACCAGGCGTTGATTCAGATGGAACGCGAAGGGGCCGAAGTGCAGCACCGTGTCGCCGTTGATATCTCTGAGGCTATTCATGCATCGTCACCTGCTGGAACCTGCCCGGCACGCGAGTCCATCCAGGCTCCGTACCTTCCTTGCAATGAGTTCAGCGATATCTTGGCAGGCTTGGGTGACGGTACAACTGCCACAGGGGGAGCGTCACGGCCATTACGGTGCGCGCGACGGACACGGGCTAGCTGAACTGCTCTCGGTACTGGGTCGGGGTCAGGCCAAGCTTTTCACTGAACAGAAAACGCATGTGTCGCACGCTGCCAAAGCCACTCTTGAACGCCACGGTCTTGAGCGGTAAATCGCCGGTTTCCAGGAGGTTGCGGGCACGGTCGATGCGGGCACTTTGTAGAAACTCCATGGGCGTCATGTCGACTTCCCGGGCAAACACCCTGGCGAAATGCCGTGGGCTCATGCTGGCCAGACTGGCCATGCGCTCGATGCTGAAGGCTTCGTCGAGGTGTTCGAGCACATGGTTCTGCACCCGGGTGATGGCCGTTTCATGGGGGGCCACCGCCGCCATCAACGGACTGAACTGTGCCTGACCGCCCTGGCGTTTCATCACCACCAGCAGCACCTTGGCCACGTCCTGGGCGACTTTTTTGCCATGGTCTTCAGCGACCACCGCCAGCGCCAGGTCGATGCCCGCGGTCACGCCTCCAGAGGTGATGAGGTTGCGGTCCTGGACGTAAATCTGGTCAGTCTCGACGGTGGCCCTGGGGAAGCCCTTGATCAGGCGCTCGGTGTAGTGCCAGTGGGTGGTCACGCGAAAGCCGTCGAGCAGACCGGCATGGCCCAGCACAAACGCCCCGGTGCAGATCGAGCCATAGGTTCGGGATCGACTGACGTTGTGCTTGAGCCACTCGAGCAAGGGCGGATGTTTTTCGTTGTAGGCACCGGGGCCGCCGGGCACCAGCAGCAAATCAAAGCCGTCACAGGCCTGGTCGATAGGCTGGTCGGCCTGCACCTTCACGCCATTGGACGCCCGCAGTGCGCCGGGTTCAGTGCCAATGGTCGTCAGCACATAGTGGTCGGCGGGTTTGAGATAGCGGTTGGCAATGGAAAATACCTCCATCGGCCCGGCCATATCGAGCAGGAGAAAGTTGGGGAACAGCACCATTGCCACGGTTTTCATGGGTTTGAATCATCATTGAAATCAAGGAAGACCCGCGCATCGAACCCGCAGGAGCAAGTCCGCCCCCACAGGGTTCGCGCCCGGCATTAAAAATGTGTGTTGAGCATTATGGCTAAATACACGGCGAACGTCGGTGATTCATTTCGCAAAACTGTCAACCTGAGGGAGACAGTATTTCAATTTTCATCTACTTATTGCATCAGCGAGTAAATATTAACCTTCTCCTCACTCGGACGAATCAACGTCCCCACAGGAGATTTCATCATGCTGACCCTTCGCAAAGCCTCGGAACGCGGCGCCGCCAATCACGGTTGGTTGAAGTCGTTCCATACCTTTTCCTTCGCCAACTACCGCAACCCAAGGGAGCAAGGCTTCTCCGACCTGCTGGTGATCAACGACGATCGCGTGGCGGCCGGCAAAGGCTTCGGCCAGCACCCGCACCGCGACATGGAGATTTTCTCCTACGTGCTCGAAGGCGCGCTGGAACACAAGGACACCCTGGGCACCGGTTCGGTGATCCGCCCCGGCGACGTGCAGCTGATGAGTGCCGGCAGCGGCGTGGCGCACAGTGAGTTCAATCACTCGGACAGCCGGCCGGTGCACTTTCTGCAGATCTGGATCGTGCCGGACGTCAGCGGCGCCAAGCCACGCTACCAACAGGAGCACTTCAGCACGCAGAAAAAACGCGGTCGCCTGCAGCTGATCATCTCCCCCGACGGCGCCCAGGGTTCGTTGAAGGTGCGTCAGGATGCGCGGGTGTACGCAGGACTGATCGATGGCAAGGAAAGTGCGACCCTGGAACTGGCCGCCAACCGCTATGCCTACGTGCACGTGGCTCGTGGCAGTGTCGAACTTAACGGTTTGTCGTTGCAGGAAGGCGATGGCGTACGGGTTCGCGAGGAACAGCTGTTGACCTTGAGCAACGGCGTGGATGCCGAAGTCCTGGTGTTCGATCTGCGTCCGCAAGAGTTGCCAGAAATGCCTTGAACACCAACTGTAAGGCCAGGGAGCTTGCTCCCTGGCCTCCCTTTATTCCCCCGTCCCCGCAAACCCCGCGACAATCTCATCGATCACCGCCCGTACCCGGGCGGTATGCCGCAAGTCCGCGTGGGTCACCAGCCAGACGTCATAGGGCAGCGACCGCGTCCGCTCGGGCCATAACCTGACCAGCCCGTCCCTCTCCCCCAAGTACACCGGCACCTCCCCCAGCCCGACGCCCGCCGCGATGGAGCGGCGCACCAACAGACTGGAACTCAGGCTGGCGACGATCCGCCCACGCCCCAGAGGTTCGCTGACCAGGCTCATGTCTTTACCGCCCTGCAAATAAGGCTGATACACCACCAGATCATGCCCCTCGAAGGCCGCTCCCGGCTCCGGCGCGCCGTGGGCGTCCACATAATCCTGGGAGGCGAACAGGCCCACGGGCCAGCGGGCGATTCGCCGGGCGATCAGGTCGGGGTTATCCGGCCGGGTATTGCGCACGGCAATGTCGGCTTCGCGTTTGGCCAGGCTGAGGATTTGTGTTGAGGCGTCCAGTTGCACCCGCACATCAGGATGCAATTGATGCAGACGGGCGACGGCCGGAATCAGGAAGTCGATGGCCAGGGAATCGGTGGTGGTGACGCGCACGGTGCCGGTGAGCCGATCATCGAGGCCCTGGATTCGGCGCTCCAGTTCCAGCGCCGAAAGCTCCATTTTCTCCACCGCGCGCATCGCTGCTTCGCCTACCGCCGTCAGGGCATAGCCTTCGGAGGTACGCAAAAACAACGTTGCGCTCAAGGACTTCTCCAGCGCCGTGATTCGCCGCCCTACGGTGGCCTGATCCACCCCCAGCACCCGCGCGGCTCCGCGCAGCGTTGATTCGCGGCAGACCGCGAGAAATACCCGTGCGTCATCCCAGTTCATAAGGTCTCTCCCCAGATGATGCATATTCGCATCGCTGCAACGTGAAATCGCAGCATTATTGCATCATAAAACCCCGATATGCTGGCCTCCAGAGTAAACCCACAGGACAAAGCTCATGCTCAACGCCTCATCTCCCACCCCTGCCCCGCGCAGCGCAATCTGGATGCCGATCTTCGCCGGCCTTTGCGCCAGCCTGGTCAGCATCGGTCTGGCGCGTTTTGCCTACACGCCGTTGATTCCCTCGCTGATCCAGGCCCACTGGTTCAGCGCCAGTGACGTGGTATTTCTCGGCGCCGCCAATCTGGTGGGCTACCTGATTGGCGCGCTGATCGGTCACCCGCTGGCTCGACGCACCTCCAACAACACTGCGCTGCGCCTGATGATGCTGGCGGTGACCCTGGCGTTTTTCGCCTGTGCCTTTCCGTTGTCGGTGAGCTGGTTTTTCGCCTGGCGCTTGCTGTCCGGCATTGCCGGTGGCGCGATCATGGTGCTGGTGGCGGCAACGGTGTTGCCGCATGTGCCGGCTTCGCGCAAAGGCCTGGCCAGTGGCGCGATCTTTCTCGGGATCGGCCTGGGCATCGCCGGGTCGGGGACGATCGTTCCGCCACTGCTGAGCCTGGGCCTGCAACAAACCTGGCTCGGCCTGGGCGTGCTGGCGCTGGTCCTGACTGCGGTCAGCTGGTTCGGCTGGCCATCGGCCACGCCCCATGCGCTGGCGACCACGCCGACCGATAGCGCGTCAACGGCGACAAACCCGAGTGTCTACCTGTTGTTTGCCCAGTACGCGTTCATGGCGGCCGGGCTGGTGCCGGCCATGGTATTCCTGGTGGACTACGTGGCCCGCGGGCTGGGGGCCGGGCAACATGTCGGCGCGCTGATTTGGGTGATGTACGGCCTCGGGGCGATTGTCGGACCGGTGAGCTACGGCTTTCTGGCCGATCAACTGGGGGCGAAATTGAGCATTCGACTGGTGCTGGCAGTGCAAGCGATTGCCGTTGGCCTGCTGTCGATCTCCAGCGCTTTTTGGGCACTGGCCTTGCTGGCGGTGATCCTCGGTTCGTTCCCGCCCGGCATCGTGCCACTGGCTCTGGCGCGGGTTCACGAACTGATTCCCGGACATCACCAGCAGCAGATCGCCTGGAGTCGCGCCACCGTGTCCTTTGCCACCTTCCAGGCCATCGCCGGTTTTGCCTACTCGGCGCTGTTCAACGCCAGTGGCGGCCATCACGCACTGATGTTCGTGATCGCGGCCGGGGCTATCGTCGTTGCATTGCTGTTGGAACTGGCGGTGCGTTTACCGGGCCAACCGAAAGAGGCTGCCTGCATCAAACCGACCGTTGCGTGAACCAGACAGCCCCCATGCGGGACCGCGCTTGCCCGCGATGAGGTCGACACCTTCAACATTGATCGCGCCTGCCAAACCGCCATCGCGAGCAAGCTCGCGCCTACAGTTATTCAAATGTTTCAATTCCTGAGAGGTAACAAACATGACCCTCCCCCAAACCATGACCCAGATTGAAATCACCCAGCCCGGTGCACCCGAAGTCCTGCAACCGCGCCAGGTACCCTTGCCTGTGGCGGGCCCCGGCGAAGTGCTGATCCGCGTGCACGCCGCCGGGGTCAATCGTCCTGACGTGCTTCAACGCGCCGGCAAGTACCCGATGAAACCCGGCATGAACCCGATTCCGGGGCTGGAGGTGGCCGGTGAAGTGGTCGCCATCGGTTCAGGAGTCAGTGACTTCATGGTCGGCGACAAAGTCTGCGCACTGACCAACGGTGGCGGGTATGCCCAGTATTGCGCCGTCCCGGCCAGCCAGACGCTACCGATTCCCGAGGGCATGGACTGGGTGCAAGCGGCAGCGATCCCGGAAACCTATTTCACGGTATGGGCCAATCTGTTCGACATGGGCGGCGCCAGCAAAGGCCAGCGAGCGCTGATTCATGGTGGCACCAGCGGCATCGGCACCACTGCGCTGATGCTGTGCCGCGAGTTCGGCGTCAAGGCATTCGCCACCGCGGGCAGCGAAGAAAAGTGTGCGGCGATCCGTCAATTGGGGGCCGAAGCGATCAACTACCGCGATCAGGACTTCGTCCAGGTCATTCAGGAAAAAACCGCCGGCCAGGGGGTTAATGTCGTCCTCGACATCATGGGCGGTTCGTACCTGAACCAGAACATCGCGGCATTGGGCATGGACGGCCGAGTGGTGATGCTCGGTTTTCTCGGTGGCGCTCATGCCAGGGACGTCGATCTGCTGGCGATCATGGGCAAGCGCGCGGTGATCACCGGCTCGCTGTTGCGCGCACGCACCCGGGAAGAAAAAGCCTCGATCGCCGAACAACTGCATGAGTATGTCTGGCCCGTGCTCGCCGCCGGGCGGTGCCGGCCGATGATCGACCAGGTCTATGCGCTCAACGATGCGGCCCAAGCCCATACGCGCATGGAAGGTGGCGATCACATTGGCAAGATCGTGCTGCGTGTGGATTGATACCCGCGCAAATCCCTGTGGGCGCATGCCTGCTCCCGAAAGCGGCCTGGCAATTGACATGAATGTGGAATGTCACAGCCTCATCGCGAGCAAGCTCGCCCCCACAAGTCGAAATTATTCCTGTTGCCGGCACACATCTGTTAAAACGCGCACTTCATGTCTGTGCCGGTAGACCACCCGATGCCCTCTGCTTTTCTCACCCGTTTGCGCCCACGCTGGCTGCCGCTGCTGTGCATGGCCGCGCTGCTTGTCGGCCTGCCGGTGAGTTGTGGCGCACTCAAGTACAAAGAGCGCGAGCTGCTGTTTCGCATCGAACCGGGCACGGCCGGCTGGTATCGCGGCTTGCCGGGGGACGTTCAGGAGTTCGATATCAAGTCCGCCAGCTTCAAGGCCGGGCAGAACCTGCATGCCTGGTGGTGGCCGGCGGCGCGCCGCGATGCGCCGGCGATTCTCTACCTGCATGGCGTGCGCTGGAACCTGACCGGCCAGGCGTTTCGCATCGAGCAATTGCGCGCCATGGGGTATTCGGTGTTGGCCATCGATTACCGCGGGTTCGGCCAGAGCCACGGTGACCTGCCATCGGAAGCCAGCGTTTACGAAGACGCCCGGGCCGCGTGGGAGCGTTTCACGGCCATGCAGCCGGATGCCGGCAAGCGTCTGATCTACGGTCACTCACTGGGCGGCGCGGTGGCCATCGACCTCGCCGCCGACCTGGCCGCGCAGGCGAAAAAGGATCATGTTGCGGTGCCGGTGCGCGGCCTGGTGATCGAATCCACCTTTACCTCGCTGGGCGATGCGGTGGCGGAAGTCGCCGACAACAACCTGCCGGTCAACTGGCTGCCGGTGCGCTGGCTGCTGTCGCAGAAGTTCGACTCCATCGACAAGATCGTCGACATCGACATGCCGTTGTTGGTGGTCCATGGCCTGGCCGACCCGTTCATGCCGTCGCGATTCAGCCAGCAGTTGTTTAATGCGGCCAACGAACCCAAGCGCTTGTTGCTGATCCCCGGCGGTACGCACAACAACAGCATGAGCCTGGGCGGCAACCAGTATCGCCAGGCCCTCGACGGTTTGATGAAAGCAAAACCACAAATCGCCGGGCCGGCAACTTCGCGAGGCGCGCAGGATTCCTGAGGGTTACCGATAACCCCGCGCCTGCAGATCGAACAACTGCGCATAGCGCCCGCCCTGGGCCAGCAGATGCTCATGATCGCCGCGCTCGAGCACCTTCCCCTGATCGAGGACGATGATGTGATCGGCGTTGCGCACGCTGGAAAAACGGTGAGAAATCAGCAAGGTCATGCGGTCCTGGGTGTGCTGGCTGAAATGCTCGAACACCGCGGCTTCCGCCGCCGGATCGAGCGCCGAGGTCGGCTCGTCCAGAATCAGGATATCGGCATCGCGACGCATGTACGCGCGGGACAACGCGATCTTCTGCCACTGCCCGCCGGACAGCTCCTGGCCACCGGCAAACCAGCGCCCCAGTTGCGTGGCATAGCCGCGATCCAGACGCTCGATAAAGGGCGCGGCCATGCCCTCGGCAGCGGCCTCCTGCCAGCGCTGTTGATCGTCGAACGCCAGGGTATCGCCCACGCCGATGTTCTCGCCGACGGAGAACTGGTAGCGAATGTAATCCTGGAAAATCACGCCGATACGCCGACGCAATGCGTCTTCCTCCCAGGCCTGCAGGTCGCTGCCATCAAGCAGGATGCGCCCCTGATCGGGCCGGTATAAGCGGGTCAACAGTTTAATCAGCGTGGTCTTGCCCGAACCGTTCTCCCCCACCAGCGCCAGGCTGTGGCCGGGGACAAGGTGCAGATCGATGCCTTCCAGCGCCGCACGACTGGCGCCCGGGTAACGAAAACCGACATTCTCGAAACGCAAGCCATCGCCGGGCACCGCACCGACGGTAAGGTGGCCCGTGTCGACCACCACGGGTTCGGCCAGGTATTCGTAGAGGCTCGAGAGGTAGAGGCCATCTTCGTACAGACCGCTGATGGCGCTCAGGCTGCTGCTCACCGCCGTCTGACCCTGTTTGAACAACACCAGGTACATGGTCATCTGTCCGAGGCTGATGCTGCCGTGCACGGCATCGACCACCACCCAGGCATACGCCAGATAAAACGCCCCGGTGCCCAGCAAGCCGAGAACGAATCCCCAGCCATCGCGGCGCAGGGTCAGGCGCCGGTCTTCGGCGTAGAGACGGGCAAACGTATCGCGATAGCGCTGCAACAACAGCGGCGCGAAACCGAACAGTTTGACCTCCTTGATGTAGCCCTCGTGGGAGAGCAGCGTCTCGATGTAGGACTGTTGTCGGCTCTCTGGCGCACGGCGGGTAAACAGGCGAAAGGCGTCTCCGGAAAAATGCGCCTCGGCAAAGAACACCGGCAGCGCCCCGACCACCAACAGCACCAGCGCCCACGGCGAAAAATGCACCAGCAGCACGCCAAAACTGATCAATACAATCAGGTTCTGGATCAGCCCCAACGACTTCATCACCAGGGCCAACGGTCGGGTCGAGGCTTCGCGGCGTACCCGCACCAGCTTGTCGTAGAACTCGGAATTCTCGAACTGCACCAGCGACAATGTCTGGGCCTTTTCCAGAATCATCGTGTTGACCTTCTGCCCCAACTGCACGCGCAGCAGCGACTGCTGGACCGACAGCGCGCGCTGGGTGGCGGACAATAATGCCAACACACCCGCCTCCATCAGCACATAACGCACCACCGGCCACAACGGCGCACTGCCCTGTTGCGCATGCAACTGCATGGCGAACACCACGGCGTCGACGATGCGCTGCCCCAACCAGGCCGCGAGCGCTGGAAGAACGCCGGCAATCAGCGTCGCCAGCACCAGGCCGAGAAACAACCCGCGCGAGGTACCCCAGACCAGCAGCAGGGCACGTCGGGCCTGGTCGAGCAGTGAGGTGAAGCGAATCAGTAAGGCGCTCACGCCTCGGACTCCACTGAAGTGCCGGCCCGCTCCCCCTGATACCGGGCCCGATAGCGCCCCGGGCTCTCCCCCGTCCACTTCTTGAACGCGCGGTGGAACGCACTCGGTTCCTGAAAACCCAGCTGTTCGGCGATGTCGCTGATGCTTGCCCGACTTTCACGCAATTGCTCGAACGCCACGGCACGCCGTACTTCGTCTTTGATCTCTTGATAGGAACACCCTTCACGCTCGAGTTTTCGGCGGAAGGTGCTGGGGCTCAAATGCTGTTCGAGGGCGAAGGCCTGCAGGGTCGGCCAATCACTGTAATGGCTGCTGCGCAAACGCTGATGCACCTGGGACGCCAGGCCATGCTGGTTGCGGAAGCGGATCACCAGCCATTGCGGCGCGGTGCGCAGGAACACTTTGAGCGAAGCCAGGTCCTGAACCACCGGCAGACGCAGATAGTGACTGGCGAATTCTATTTCGGTGCGCTCGGCGCCAAAGGTCAGATTCGGCCCCCAGAGCAGACGGTCATCGCTCAGCGGCAGACGCTTGTGGCGAAAGTCGGCACGGTCGATCGGGATGCGCCGGCCACCGAGCCAGCACAGCAGACTGATCATCAGCACCAGGTACGTTTCTTCGCCGAAGCGGCTGGCGTCTTCGGTGGCCGAATGGCTGTCAAGGCTGATGACGGCGCGTTTGCCGCGCACGGTCAGGGTGCCGCGAAAGTCGCGCAGGAACAGGCCGAAATTGACCAGGCACTGGCGCATGGCCTTGTGCAGGTCGGGTTCCTGAATCAATGCCCGACAAATCAGGGCGAAAGCGCCCGGTGGCATGCCATGGGAGTCGAGTCCGAAAAACTCGTCGTTCAACTCGCGGATCTGGATCAGCCACAAAGCCGCAAACGCATTGGCCGGCACCCGCGCCATGGGCTGCCGGATCACCGCCGGATCGATGCCGGCCTGCTCAAGCACGGCCCGCACCCGCTGCGGGTCGTCCCCTATCCCGTGGAGCATTGCCTGTACGAAGTAGGCGGCCACTGAGTCCTTTTCCCGCATGTGAACGCTTCTCTCCCCATCACCCGAAATGGCAAAAAACATCAGTGCCGTTGAACAGTTTCGGCATAGGACAACCGCCCTGCCAGCTCTAGACTCCGGGCCAATAGTACGCCTTCGGCCATCACGGCGGCCAAGGTATCGCAAGGTTTGACTGGAAGGACGGCAAGATGAATCTGCAAAACATTGGCGTGATCGGCGCCGGCACCATGGGTAACGGTATTGCGCAAGTCTGCGCCCTGGCCGGTTTCAGCGTGACCTTGATCGATATCTCCGAGAGCGCGCTGCAAAAAGCCCTCGCCACTGTCGGCAAAAATCTCGATCGGCAGGTCGCCAAGGAAACCCTGACGCCGGAGCAAAAACTCGCCGCCCTCGACAAGATCCGCACCAGCACCGATTACGCCAGCCTGAAAGGCGCGCAACTGGTGATCGAAGCGGCGACCGAAAACCTCGATCTGAAACTGCGAGTGCTGCAACAGATCGCAGCCCAGGTCAGCGCCGACTGTGCGATCGCCTCCAACACCTCGTCGCTGTCGATCACCCAACTCGCCGCCAGCGTCAGCCAGCCTGAGCGTTTCATCGGCCTGCACTTCTTCAATCCGGTGCCCGTGATGGGCCTGATCGAAGTCATCCGCGGCCTGCAGACCAGCGACACCACCCATGCCCTGGCACTGGAAATGGCGACCAAACTTGGCAAAACCGCGATCACCGCCGGCAACCGTCCGGGTTTTGTGGTGAACCGGATTCTGGTGCCGATGATCAACGAAGCCATCCTGGTGTTGCAGGAAGGCCTGGCCAGCGCCGAGGACATCGACGCCGGCATGCGCCTGGGCTGCAACCAGCCGATCGGCCCGCTGGCTCTGGCGGACCTGATCGGCCTGGACACCCTGCTGGCGATCATGGAAGCCTTCTACGAAGGCTTCAACGACAGCAAATACCGTCCGGCGCCACTGCTCAAGGAAATGGTCGCCGCCGGTTACCTGGGACGCAAAACGGGGCGCGGCTTCCATGCCTATGCCTGAGCGTTGCTCGCGTTTCGCCGAATACCGGGACAAGGTGCTGGAGCTCTTTGCCAGCAAAGGTTTCGGTCAGGTCGGCATGCGTGAGCTCGCCACGTGCCTGGGGCTTTCCCCAGGCTCGTTGTATCACCATTACCCGAGCAAACAGCACTTGCTGCTCGATCTGATCGAGGAGTTCTACGAAGAGCTGTTGGCCACCCTCGGCCGTATCGAGAAAAAAGCCCCGGCCAGGCGTGATCGACTCAACAATCTGATCCGCGCGCACTTGAACCTGCATCGCGACATGCCATGGCATTTTCGTCTGGCAGAGCGCGACGGCGGCTGCCTGAATGAAGAGCAACAGGTACGGGTTCAGCATTTGCGCGAGCAATACGAGCGCAAGTTGCTGCTGATGCTCGGCGCGCGCTCGCGGTTCAGTGAGGCGGGCCAGTTGGCGGCCGGGCACGCCATTGCCGCGCTGCTTAACAGTGCGCCCACCTGGTTGACCTCGCACACACTCGATGAGCGCGAGCACGACGAGCTTCTGGAAAGCATGGTGAGCGGCGCCATCGAACGCCTGCTGGCGCCACGCCGCGCGAGCGAGGCAATAAGCCTGGCCTCGTCTATCGAGAAAACATCTAAAAAAATCCAGGCTCCCGCCACGATTTAGCGCTTTGCTTGCCGGGTCAATGCCATCGGAATTTTGCCGTCGAACGCAACGTCCAATCCGATGCGCACCTTCAATGACCGGGAGCCGAACCATGAAAATCAATCCCTACCTCATCTTCAATGGCGACTGTAAAGCCGCGTTCACCTTCTACGCCCAAAGCCTGCAAGGCCAGATCGAAGCCATGATGACTTTCGGTGAAACCCCTGCCGGCGAACACATGCCCAAAGACCTGCACAACCTGATCATTCACACCCGCCTGCTGGTGGGCGATCAAGTGCTCATGGGCTCGGACACCACGCCCGATCGCCCGGTGGACGACATGAGCGGTTGCTCGATTTCCCTCAACGTCGACAGCATCGCCGAGGCCGAGCGGGTCTTCGCCGCACTGTCGGAGGGCGGCAGTGTGCAAATGCCCCTGGATGCCACGTTTTGGGCGGCACGTTTTGGCATGCTGGTGGACCGTTTTGGCGTGTCATGGATGGTCAATTGCGAAAAGGATCAGTGAGCACGCCCTGCTGATCGCGATGCTCAAGGCATGAAAAAGCCCGACCGGCAAAGGTTGGGCTTGCTGGCAACTCTCGGGCCGTCTGCTACCGTCAAATAGTCACCCGCATAGCAGCGACCTTTCGGAGGATCCCCTATGCCAGTCCATGACCTGTCATGGTCCACCCGGTTGAAACTGTCGCTTCTGGCTGGCGGGCTCATCGCCACCCTGCTGGCTCTCGGCGGGTGCGCAACCGTCGACGCCCAAACGACCGCTTATGTCGGCGTCGAGCATCCCGCGCCAACACTGCCCAGTGAAGTGGTCGTACTGCGTACCGAGCCGCTGCGCCCGCATGTTCGATTGGGTGAAATATTGATTGACGCCAGCGTCGATCCCGCGCCACCCATCACCCAGGTAGAAGAAAAACTGCGGGATGAGGCGGCCAAGCTCGGGGGCGATGCGGTGGTGGTGGTCTATGACCATATTCAACCGGTGGGCGCTTATGTCAACGGGCCACTATGGGCTCGCGATGTACAGACCATTGAGGGGCGCAAGCTTAAAGGGATCGTCATCAAGTACCGATAGTGTGGTCCTGCGCCGAGTGGCCAAGGCAACCTTTCGTCGTAAATGAAAACGGAACGACACCTGGGCCCCCTGTCTGGCTTAGGGTTTGCAAAGGCCCGACGTAGCACCCCAGAACGACATAATTCTGACGCGGCTGCGCCTCAATTCAACGCTTAAGGACGCCAGCGATACGCTTGGTCAGTCACCGGAGATGTAACGTGTCAACTCTCAATGAAATCGCAGCGAACCACGCGAGAATGGCCAAGGCAAAGGAAGAAGAGTCGACCGGACTGAGTGAGCGACAGCTCCATGTGGTGGGCAGTATCGAAATCCAGTCCGTGGATGCGCAGCAGCATGTGCCACTGCACCTGATCGCTGGCACGCAGGACAATAACCTTGGACAGGCGATCAGCTACTCACTCTGACTGCGGTGAACGTTGCGCATGCCCGACAGTGTTCACACCGGGGCATGCGACGATGCCAGACATTCAGGGCGAGGAAATCAGCCCATCGCCCAGCAACGGACATACCTGACTTGCCCGAGGCAAACGCCAGTCGCAAACCGTCCGGCGTGGAAGCTTTATCACGGTAACGGCTGGCGGCCGCTAGTCAAAGAACGGCTCAACCTCCGTCCGGCTGCCGACAAAGAAGCTGTCGGCCACCAGTCGCAGCGGCTGGAGGTCCAGGTCACTGGCTTTGTCGGCAATCAACTGCTGAAAATGTCGATACACCGCCGCGTACTCGCCCTCCTCCGACACGGCCTGGCGCACGCCATCAATACTCAAGCGCGCCCCCCCGTTGTCCAGTCGCAGGATACCTTCGGTGCAACGAATCTCGATGCTCCAGAGTTCGTCATGTCCGTGGTCGAAATCGAACTCCGCGCGAACATCGAGGTGGCGCGCGTCAGACATTTTGATGGAAGCGGCGATGGGCGACTGGCAGTTTGCGGGGACTCGCAGTTCGGCTGACTCAACGAACAGCGGCAGCGCCAGCAGATGGGTGACAATCGACAAGGCGTTGATGCCCGGATCGAAGACGCCCAGGCCACCAGGTTGCCAGATCCATGCCTGGCCGGGGTGCCATTTGCGAACGTCTTCCTTCCAGTCGATCTGCACGCTTTGCAGGGTGCGGGTGGCCAGCCAGTCACGGGCGGCTTCGATGCCGGGCGCATAGCGTGAATGCCAGGCGAACAGTCCGCTGACCCCTTGCTCCTCGGCCTGATCCACCAATGCCATCGCTTCGCCCAACGTGGCGCATGGCGGTTTTTCCACCAGAACGTGTTTGCCAGCGGCCAGCGCCTGTCGGACCAGAGCGAATCGCCCCTGGGGTGGCGTGCAAAACGCTATCGCATCGACATGCGGGCCGCGTTCGAGCAACTCGCTCAGGGACTGAAAGTTCTCTACCCCGGCGCAGGGCCGCCCTTGCGTGGCGACCGACACTAACTGGAACGCGGGGTTGGCGTTGATGGCTGGAACGTGTTGATCCTGGGCAATCTTGCCGTAGCCCACCAGACCGAGACGGATCGGTTGCATCAATGACTCCTGATTTTTTTGTACTTATGGGTTGGCCGGGATTGAACCACTGTTTCTCTCGACTGGGTAATGTTCGGCTGCCTTGAAGGCCGGCTTTTTCCTGACGCTCCCTTCGCCAACGCTCAAATTGGCCCGTGACGGTTGCCTGGAGGTCGTGCCCGCCAGGCAATTGGCGCAGGCCGCTTATTTTTGCAAAACAACCAGCGGAGTGTCCTTCTTGACGATGTAGGTCGCCAGTTCCGAACCGGCGGTCGTGCCGATGTTCGTCGCGGTGTGGGCGATTCCTTCCGGAATGTACAGCGAGTCACCGGCGTTGAGCGTCACCGCTGGCTGCCCCTCGAGCTGATACTGAAAGGTGCCACTGATGACGTAAGCCACTTCCACACCGGGGTGCGAATGCCTGGGTGCTGCGACCCCCGGCTCGAAGTCAACGCGGACCTGGATCACTTCGCGGTCGGAAACGCCCAGATCACGTTTCACCAGATCCGTGCGATGCAGGCCTGTCTGCCAGCTTTTCGCCGCAGACGTCTCGTGAGCCGCTTCAGCCTGTGCCATCCCCGCGAATGCACAAAGGGACACGGCGGCGGCCAGGGCGGCAGCAAACCTGCCGAGCGTCTTATGGGTATTGAAACGAGGCATTGAATTTCTCCGGTCAGTGCACGGTAAACGCCGAGGCGGGTTTCGCTCATGCAGTGAGTCCATTTCGAGTCAACGGTGTATCTCCCACATGTCCGACTGACCGGTTTTTGTATGCCGAGGTAGCGGGCGGCACTGGAGATACACAGCAATACAAACCCACTGGGCGCGTGCGTTTTCCGGCTTTTTCCCCCGCGATCCACACCTTCACGCATTCGCCTCGGTGCGGGGCCAACAGCAGCGCGCACTCCGACCGGTATCTATAGGCAAGACCTATGCAAAGGATTGCATATCGGTCTTGGACCCTATCGAACAAACGACAGAAGATTGTTTCACACCCAAGCAACACCCAACCAGCAACCCCGACAGGAGATTCGCCATGCAACAGTCTCACGCTTACAACGACACCAGCCTCGAACTGACCGCCAAAATCCTGGACGCCAAGGCTCGCAAAAACCTGTCCTTCGAGGACCTGGTTGAAGGCACCGGCCTTGGTCTGGCTTACGTCACCGCCGCTCTGCTCGGTCAGCACCCGCTGCCAGAAAACGCGGCGAACGTGATCGGCAAGAAACTGGACCTGGACGCCGATTCGGTAGCCCGCCTGCAAATCATCCCGCTGCGCGGCAGCCTGTCGGGTGTGCCGACCGACCCGACCATCTACCGCTTCTACGAGATGATCCAGATCTACGGCACCACCTTGAAAGCCCTGGTTCACGAACAGTTCGGCGACGGCATCATCAGCGCCATCAACTTCAAACTGGACATGAAGAAAGTCGAAGACCCGGAAGGCGGCCACCGTGCGGTGATCACCCTCGACGGCAAGTTCCTGCCACTGCGTCCTTTCTAAGGATCTAACCGGACCTGTCATTCGGCCCGCAGCCTTTGTGGGCCCGCTTCAAAACCGACCGAACCCGCTTCTATCAATCAGCCCATTGGAATGGAGGACTCGTCATGCAAAAAATTCTGTTTCTCGCCCTGTCCCTGACGGCCTCGCTGTCAGCCTACGCACAGGGACCGGTGGTCGCACCAGAGGCCGTTCCCTATGCCTACGGCATGCATCTGGATATCGCCAAGGTGATCAACATCACCCCGGCCGCGGATGTCTGCGGTCCGACGCCCGTGCAGATGACTTACAAGGATTCCCACGGCGATACCCGAACGCTGGAATACAACGTGATCGGTGCCGGCTGTACCAACTGATCGTCACTCAATCATCACGCAATCAATGAAAGGTACGCATCATGAAAGCGCTCATCGAAGGTTTTTTGAAGTTCCAAAAGGAAGCGTTTCCACAACGGACGGACCTGTTCAAACACCTGGCCACCACGCAACACCCAGGCACGTTGTTCATCACATGTTCCGACAGCCGCGTTGTGCCGGAGCTGCTGACCCAGCAAGAACCCGGTGAGCTGTTCGTCATTCGTAACGCCGGCAACATTGTGCCGTCCTACAGCCCGCACCCGGGTGGCGTGTCGGCCACTGTCGAATACGCCGTGGCCGTGCTGGGCGTGACCGATATCGTGATCTGCGGCCATTCCGATTGCGGTGCCATGACCGCCGTCGCCAAGTGCACATGCATGGATCACCTGCCTGCCGTGGCCGGCTGGTTGCAACATTCCGAATCGGCCAAAGTCATCAATGAGTCGCGCCCTCACGCAGATGAAGCCGCCAAAGTGAGTTCGATGGTGCGTGAAAATGTCATCGCTCAACTGGCCAACATCCAGACCCACCCGAGCGTGCGCCTGGCCCAGGAAAAAGGCCGGCTGAATCTGCATGGCTGGGTCTACGACATCGGGACCGGTTCGATCGACGCCCTGGACGCCGACAACAAGACGTTCAAGTCCCTGGTCAAGCACCCGACGACCTGCGCCGTGCAGGCCCGTCCCGAAAAAGCCGTTGCCTGATCAGGCACTGACTCCAGCCGTACGCAACAGGCTTGAAGGATGAGCGGCCGATGGCACACGACTCACAAATCCAGCACCAGGGGGGCATCGCCTTCCCTGGTTTGCGCCGGCACTGCGCAGCAAATCAGCACGTCCCCTTCGGCCGGCATTTCAGCCGGCAGGTTCAGATAATGTACGTGCCCGCTGATCAGTCTGGTGCGGCAGGTACCGCAGGAACCACCCCGGCAACTGAAGTCCGGGTTCAGGCCTCGGCTTTCCGCCAGCTCCAGCAAACTCCCGCCGCCTGGCTCCCAACGCGCTTCCTTGGCTGAAGCGGTAAACAGCACTTTGACCGGGTGGCTCGCCGCCGGTATTTGCTCGACCGCCGGGGTCAGTTGATCCCGCTGGCGAATCAAGGTCGAAGGTCCGAAAGTCTCGGCGTGAATACGATCATCACCAATGCGCAACGCGCGCAGGCCGTCATACAACGCCTGGGTAAACGCCCCGGGACCACACAGGTAAAAGTCGTAATCATCCAGGGGCAGCAACGCTTTGAGCAGTTCGACATCGACACGCCCCGCCACTTCAAAGTCCTCACCGACGCGGGCATGGGTCTCCGGCTGACTGAGCAGACGCAACGCATGAATTTTATCTTTGGCGCGGGTGGCCAGTTCATACAACTCGTCGCGAAAGCCCAAGTCGGCCAGGCTCCGCGCACTTTGAATGAACCAGGTCGGGCGAGTGCGACGTATGCGTTCCCCTTGATAGATCACCTCGCGCAGCATCGACAGCATGGGGGTCACGCCCACGCCTGCGGCCAACAGCACCAGCGGACGATGCTCGTCCGCCTGCACCGTGAAGCGGCCCTGAGGAGCACGGGCTTCGATCAGGTCCCCGACCTGAATCCGCTCATGCAAGTGCGACGAAACCCGTCCGTCACGCTTGACGCTGATGCGGAAAAAACTATCGGAAGGTGCGCTCGACAGGCTGTAGGTCCTGACCAGCGGCGCTTCACCCTCGGCCACGCCAATGCGCACGGGCAGATGTTGACCCGCCTCGAAGCGCGGCAAGCCGGCGCCGTCGTCAGGTTCAAAGTAAAACGAACGAATCGTGCTGCTTTCATCAACGATGCGGGTCACCCGCAATTGTCGCCATTGATCGCGCAAGGCGTCGGCCTGCAAACGGCCTGCGGCTTGCTCCCAACTGCCGGTCATCAGGCTATTGGGCGAAAACCCTTCGAAGCGCCAACGCACTGCCAACACAGCGGCTCGCCGCACGACATGCTCCACGGTCAGCGTCCATAGCCGCTCGGCCCCCTGGAACGCGGCGATTTGCGGGGCCTCGAGAATGACTTCGGTACGCCCGGCAACTTGCAGCATATCGCCTGTTTCAAAATCGACGAACAGCAGCCCGGCTCGCGGGTTGAGCAAAAAATTGCCCAAGGTGTTGAAGTGCAGGTTGCCGGCGAAATCGGGAATGGTCAGCACATTGCCTTCAATCCTGACGAAGCCCGGATTGCCACCCCGGTGCGAGACATCCACCGAGCGTTGGGTGACATCGCCGTCCAGGTCCACGTAGCTGGCCACAAAGAACGTATCCGCCTTGCCGATCGTTTTACGGGCAGCTTCATCGAGCTCATTGAAACGCTCTGCCCGGGCGCTCGACGAGCAGTGTCCAAGGCTCACCGGATCGACCTGGCGCAACTGGATGTATTGCGGGCAATTGCCGAAACTGTGCACCACAGAAACGCAACAACCGCCAGAAGAGGCGGTGCTGATGTTGCCGTTCATGCGATTGCGCCTTCGTGTCTTCAGGTCGATGCCGAGTAACCCTACGGCGGCGCCCGTTCGCAGTGCCGGTTTGACTGGATCACTGTCCGCCGGCAGGCGATCGAGTTGCAGCACCCGTGGATCCGGGGAATGGGCAAAGCCTGGAGGGCCTTCGATCAGGGTGGCCCAAGGTATGCCTTGCTCATCGACGGCGCCCAGTACCAGATAAGGTAACTGGCTATAAAACAAGCGGTGCTGGTCGGGCATGTAATCGCGTATGACCCTGCGTCCGTTTGCCTCCATCACCTGGGCGACGCCAACGCTTTCCTGTAAGTGCAACTCGCCTGCATGCCAGGGCGATGCCCCCGGCCCGTCTGTCTGACTCATGATCACCTCTACGTTTTTCCATTCGTAAACAGGTGCATCTCGCGCGCAAAAAACGAGCGATGGTCTGCATGGGTTCTACGGCACTTGCGGCGCCTCGTACCAATCACGGCCGGGTGTGGCAAAGCGCATTTTTTGACGGATGAACGCGGCATTTTCGACGCTGGTTATTTGCTCCAGCAGCACGAACGCCACTTCGGTGGCAGTGCCCGGCCCACTTGAGGTGATGATGTGGTCATCGACCACGACAGGCCGATCGACGAAGCGGGCCCCGGTTTCCACCAGTTGGTTTTTCCGTTTGCCGCCCTCCTGGTGGTAGGTCGTCGCGCTCCTGTCACGCAATACGCCAGCCACACCCAGGCATATCGATGACACGCAGACACTGGCCACGGGTTTTCCGGTTTCGACGAAGTGACGGATGGTCGACAGGAAGGGTTCGCTCAACGCTTCCTCATAAAAGCCTGCCGGTTCGAAACCACCCGGCAATGCCAGGGCATCGAAGCGACTCACGTCCAGGTCGCTCAATAAAAAACCGGGAATGAGCGTAAGACCAAAGGTGGTCACGATTTTTGCGCGAAGGCCGGCATTGACCAATTCAACGGGTTGGTCCCCGAGCAGATTGGCCCAGCCAAGCACATCGGTGAAAGCCGCCATTTCCAGTGGCTCTACGCCGTTGGCCAGTAACATGAGCACGCGTTTCATCGGAGCCGAGCCTCTGCTGCATGGAGGGGTTTAACAGTGAGTGCTCATGCTCCGCCGTAACCGCCATGGAGAGAACGACCAAAAAAAGCAATCCACTGTTTCGCCTGCTGAAATGGCGGGATCGACCGCCAG
>Ga0302169_10000122_pt1 | contig 25600 bp, 25 predicted proteins | sample I_Fen_N1_3_FD_193493 | JGI IMG/M metagenome (GOLD analysis project Ga0302169, IMG submission 193493) | Peat permafrost microbial communities from Stordalen Mire near Abisko, Sweden - I_Fen_N1_3 | ecosystem: Environmental > Terrestrial > Soil > Wetlands > Permafrost | place: Sweden: Abisko...
GCAGTGATGCGCAAGTACCTGACCGGGTTATGGGCATGCATGCGTTCTGGTGAAGAATTTAATACGGCCAAGCTTTTTAGCGAAAAACATCTCGCGAAAGCTTGACCGTGAACAGAGTATCTACAGTGTCTGTGTCGGATTTATTGAACCGGCAGAAAATTCAGGAACAACAGGCTCTGCGCATAATTCAAGCCGATACGCCGGTAGCGTTCGTCGAGCATCTGCGTCAGCAAGTCCAGCCGCGCAACGATTTTGCCGAACTCCACAGCGAAACTCAGGTTGCTGCCCTCCTCCGAGATCTCGTTGGAGAACAGCAACGGTTCGCCTTGTTTGTTTTGCCGCTGGCTGAGAATCCACGTGGCGATCTCGATGTTGCGCGCGGCGTTGCTGACGAACGTCGGGTTGATCGCATCCGTCATGTAAAACTCCAGACGATTGCCGTGCGCGGTCACCAGCATGCTGCCGATGGCATAGATGAACGCACCGACCCGGTCTCCGAGAAACTCCGGGCTCATGGCATACCTGAGCGCCGCCAGGTCTTTTTTGCCGCCAAGGGTGGGCAGTGGCTGTTGCTGTTCGATGGCCATGCGCACTTGCTTGCCAGCGGTTCGGGCATTAAGGAAGCCGGACTTTTTCAGCTCATCGGGGTTGCGCAGGTAAAGCTTGCTCATCAGCACATAGAGGCTGTCGAGGTTGTCACGCATCGCCAGCGTAGCCATACGGTCGACGCTGGTCTGCAGAAACTCCTGGGGACGGCCTTCGCGGAACTGGCTGACGATGTCATTGCCCTGTTGCTGGCTGCAACCGCTGACAAAAAACATCGCCAAGCTAGCCAGAAGCAAGCAACGGCGGCGGATCGGTGAGGTGATGCGGGGTAACACTCGAGCCATGGGTTCTTGAACTTGGGCATGGGCCAGCGGTGGGGATCGCCGCCAGTTGCCCAAGGATAGAGCCATAAATGCCAAAAAAGTGCAGTGCCGGTGATCCGTGAACGAAACCGCCAACCACCGAAAAGTGATATTTCGTCGTGTTCGCTTTTACCTGGAATGTGGCGTTCCATGGAACCACCGGGCTATTTTACTGCCAACTGAGTATCCGCCGAATTGCGCACAGGAGGTTTTCATGCGGTTCCTTGAACTGGCTGGCGTCAACGTACCGGTCATTGGCCAGGGCACCTGGCGTATGGGCGAGGACCCTTCGGCCTGCTCGCGTGAAGTCGCGGCGCTGCGCCTGGGCATCGACTTGGGCATGACGCTGATTGATACCGCTGAAATGTACGCTGAAGGCGGCGCCGAAGAAGTGGTCGCGCAAGCCATCGCCGGTCTGCGTGACCAGGTCTTTCTGATGAGCAAGGTCTACCCGCACAACGCCAGTTGCCAAGGCATCCCGCAGGCGTGCGAGCGCAGCCTGCGGCGTTTGAAAACCGATTACATCGATTTGTATCTGCTGCATTGGCGTGGCCAGTATCCCCTGGAAGAAACTGTCGAAGCCTTCGAACGCCTGCGTGAAGATGGCAAGATTGGCCGTTGGGGCGTGTCCAATTTCGATGTGGATGATTTGCATGAACTGAACTCATCGGCCTGCGCCACCAATCAGGTGCTCTACAACCTGGAGGAGCGCGGCATCGAATTTGATTTGCTGCCCTGGAGCCAACAACATCAGCAGCCATTGATGGCGTACTGTCCTATCGGTCAGGGCGGTGAAATGCTGACGCATCCGACGCTGGCAAAGATTGCCGCACGTCACGGGGTGACACCGGCTCAGGTAGCGCTGGCGTGGATCCTGCGGCAACCCGGCGTGATCGCCATCCCCAAAGCGGTCACGCCTGAACACGTACAATTGAATGCGCAAGCCGCGCAAGTGCGGCTCGAACCCGGGGATCTGGAGGCGCTGGACCACGCGTTTCACGCGCCACAACGCAAACAGCGATTGGCCATGGTCTGAGCCATCGCCGTATTGTCAGAGGGTTTCTGCATGAGAAGCACCGATCCGCTCGATGCTTTTAACTTGCCACGTTTCGTCCAGGCTCAAGACCCGGTCTTTGAGCGGGTTCAGGAAGAACTGAGTGCCGGCAAAAAACGCCGTCACTGGATGTGGTTCATTTTTCCGCAGTTTGCCGGACTGGGCGGCAGCGAGATGTCCCGCTACTTTGCCATTCGCTCCGAAGAGGAAGCCATGGCGTATCTGGAGCATCCTTTGCTGGGGTCCCGACTGCGAACGTGCACGCAACTGGTCCTGAACGTCAAACAGCACTCCATCGCCGAGATTTTCGGTCATCCCGACGACCTCAAATTTCACTCCTCGATGACGCTGTTTGCTCAGGTCTCCCCGGACGACAGCGTCTTTCATCGGGCCCTTGAGCAGTATTTCCACGGCATACAGGATGACTGGACGCTGCACCTGCTGGACTCAAAACAGGCCCATTTGCCCACCAATCAAGGTTGAGAAGTCGTCGTCGACAAACGGCAGGATCGCGTCTGCCACCGGTTGCAATTGCCGCGTGACGTAGTGGTCGTAGTCGATGGGGGCACTACGAATTTCCAGCGGCTCGGGCCCGGCGACGCTGATCACGTAGCTGATCCAGCCGCCGTTCTGGTACTGACGCGGACGGCCCTGGCGGTCGTTGAAGATATCGGCGAGGCGCGCGGCACGCACGTGGGGCGGCACATTGCGTTCATAGTCGTCGAGGGTACGGCGCAGGCGCTTGCGGTAGATCAGGCGGTCGTCGAACTCGCCAGCCAGGGTTTTCTGCACGTAATCGCGCACGTAATCCTGATACGGCTTGCGGTGGAAAATCCGCGAGTACAACTCCTGCTGGAATTGCCGGGCCAGTGGCGACCAGTCGGTGCGCACGGTTTCCAGGCCTTTGTAGACCATTTCATCCGTGCCATCGGCGCGGGTGACCAGGCCGGCGTAACGCTTCTTGCTGCCCTCCTCCGCGCCACGGATGGTCGGCATCAGAAAACGTTTGTAGTGGGTTTCAAACTGCAATTCCAAGGCACTTTCCAACCCGTATTCGTCTCGCACATGCTCGCGCCACCACTGGTTGACGTGGTCGACCAGCGCGTGGCCGATTTTCGCAGCTTCTTCCTGACCGTGGGCGCGGCGCAGCCAGACGAAGGTGGAGTCGGTGTCGCCATAGATCACCGTGTGGCCCTGAGCTTCGATCAGCTGTCGGGTGCGCAGCATGATCTCGTGGCCGCGCAAGGTAATCGACGACGCCAGCCGTGTGTCGAAGAAACGGCAGCCGCTGGAGCCGAGCACACCGTAGAAGGCGTTCATGATGATCTTCAGCGCTTGGGACAGTGGCGCGTTGTGTTCGCGCTTGGCAGTTTCCCGGCCCTCGGCAACCCGGGCGACGATGGCCGGCAGGCAATGCCGGGTTCGTGAAAAACGTGCCCCGCGAAAACCCGGAACGGAGTCGCTGTCGTCGGGATGCTGCAAACCTTCGATCAGCCCGACCGGGTCGATCAGGAAGGTGCGGATGATCGACGGATAGAGGCTTTTGTAGTCAAGCACGAGCACCGATTCGTACAGACCCGGCTGAGAATCCATGACAAAACCACCGGGGCTGGCCTGCGGTGACTTGCCGCCCAGGTTCGGCGCAACAAAACCCTGGCGATGCATCAGCGGCATGTACAGGTGAGTGAACGCCGCCACCGAACCACCGCTGCGATCCGCCGGCAAACCGGTGACGCTGGCGCGCTCCAGCAGGAAGGTCAGCAGTTCGGTCTTGGCGAAAATCCGCGTCACCAGCTCGCAATCCTTGAGGTTGTAGGTGGCGAGGGCCGGTTTGTCCTCGGCGAACATGCGGTTGATTTCGTCCATGCGCTGGTACGGGGTGCTGATCGCCTTGCCCTCACCGAGCAAGGTTTGCGCGACGTTTTCCAGGCTGAATGAGGGAAAGTTCCAGGTTGCCGAGCGCAGGGATTCGATGCCGTCGATGATCAGGCGCCCCGCCGCTGCCGCGAAGTAATGGTTGCGGCTGCCGTGTTCGCGCCACTGCATCTCTTCGCCGCCGCGCCCGAGCTTGAGCGGTACGCCCAGGCGACGGGCGTGCTCGTGGAGGACGCGCAGGTCGAACTGCACGACGTTCCAGCCGATGATCGCGTCCGGGTCGTGGCGGGCAAACCATTCATTGAATTTTTTCAGCAGCACGGTTCGCGAGTCGCAGTATTCGAGCTGGAAATCCACCGCGCTGACGTCGCCATTGGGCGGTCCAAGCATGTACACCTGGCGCTCGCCGCAGCCTTCCAGAGCAATGGAATACAACTCACCTTGCGCGGTGGTTTCGATGTCCAGCGAGACCAGCCGCAGGTTAGGTCGGTATGTCGGGTCGGGCTTCATCTGCGCGTCGAGCAGCAGGCCGTCCGCATCGGGCGTTCCGCCAAAGATCACCGGCGCCGTGATGAACCGCTCCATCATGTAGCGCTCGGGCGGGCGAACATCGCCCTCGAACATCTCGACCCCGGCCTTGCGCAGCGCGGTTTCCAGGCGCATCAACTGACCGTGCTGCTGGCAATACAGGCCGAGCACCGGGCGATGCTCGAAATCCAGCAAGGCCAAGGGCTTGAGCTCGACGTTTTTCTCACCGTGCAGGACCGGCTCAGCCAGATCGAGATGAGCGGCGGGAATGAACGCCACCGACGGCTGATGAGGCAGGCGGATGCGCCGGGGACCGCTGTCGGTCGCCAGCCAGAACTCGACTTCCGTGCCGGCCGGGGTGTCGCGCCAATGCCGGGTCAGGACGAAGCCCTGCTGTAAATCCACCACTGCAACCTCACGTATTGATTCAGGCGGCAATTCTACGCGTCATCAGGGGGCAGCGGGTCATGCACGATACTTTCGACTTTCCCATGGGATTTACCTGCGGTTTACCTAAGAAAAACCGCTGAATGGCGTTTTTTGAGTGTTATCTGCCGCTTTCTCTCTTGCCCTCAGCGCTAGGGTCTACGATTCTTCAAGGACAACGACAACACCCGAGAAGCCACCATGAAAACCGTCGCCCAACTGCTCAAGCTCAAAGATCAGAAGAATCAGGAAGTGCACCAGATCAAACCTGATCACATGGTGCTGGAAGCGCTGATGAAGATGGCCGAGAAAAACGTCGGTGCCTTGCTGGTGGTGGAAAATGACGAGGTGCTGGGCATCATCAGTGAACGTGATTACGCGCGCAAACTGGTGCTGCATGGCCGTTCTTCGGTGGGCACACCGGTGCGCGACATCATGGTGTCCCCGGTGATTACCGTGGACACCCATCAAACCGTCGATACGTGCCTGGGCATCATGTCCGATCGCCGACTGCGCCACCTGCCAGTGGTGGAGAACGGCAAGTTGATTGGCTTGCTGTCGATCGGTGACCTGGTCAAGGAAGCGATTGCCGAACAGGCGGAACTGATTCGCCAACTGGAGCAGTACATCCGCGGCGAGTAATCCGGATACACCACAAAACCCTGTAGGAGCCGGCGGTGCGGCGATCCGACTTGCCCGCGATGGGATCAACCCGGTTCGACGTCAAACCGAGTCGTCTGCATCGCGGGCAAGTCGGATCGCCGCACCGCCAGCTCCCACAAAGGCTCACTCCTACAGTCATTATTCGGTGTTCACACGGGCCAATGCCGGGCGAAGACCGGTGCCAGTGTCGGGTGCCGGTCGATACGCTCCAGCCAAGCGAAAAAACCGGGTCGGGCATTGCGTAAATGCTCCCGGCTGCCAGCCCACCTCGACACCACCGCCGCCAGCACATCCAGCGCACCCGGCGTTTCATCCCCCAGATACAGCTCGCCGGAAAACTGATCGGCAAACACCTGCCAGCTCCAGTGCAAGCGCGCGCGCGCGCCGATCATGAGGTTTTGCCTGGACGCCTCATCCGCCTCGGCCAACCAGCGTTCGGGGTAATCGATGATGCCAATGGCCGCGTAGCAATTGCTGACGATGTACGTCAGGCCACGGATCGCCTGATCGCGGTCAGCGGCCAGTGTCGGCAACAGGTTTGACTTGGGAAAGGTCAGCCCGAGATGAATCAGGATCGCCGCACTTTCGGTCAGGATGCTGCCATCGGGCAGTTGCAGCGTTGGAATCTGCTTGAGCCGGTTGAGCTTCTCCAGGGCCTGGGCGGCCTCCGAGGACAACTCGACGTCGATGAAGCGGTAAGGAATTTCACACAGTTCCAGCGCCGCTTCTATCGCCGCCGCGCCGGAGTTCTGGTGTCCATAGAGTTGATACATGGTGCGGCCTCCTGGCGAGACGGGAATGGGGTCATTAGAGGCGTCACCTGCCGGTCGTGGTGATCCAGCTAGTCAGTGTAGAAGCGTCGATCCCCCCTTCCCACACCATCCGACGACTGAACCATCACGCCCGCGAGGGGCGACTAACAGGGTCTATCAATACTGTCGATGTTCACCATCACATCAATGAAGTTCTCATAAAAAATCCTCGGCGTAACATCCGCTCCATACCAACCCATAAGCACCCCGGAGCACACCATCATGAAACGCCAAACCCTCCTCGCTATCGCTTTCTCGGTCTTTGCAGTTAACGCTTTTGCCGCAACTTCTGCTCAACCTGTAGTCGCTGAAGGCGGTTCGGATCGTCTGATTGAAAGCCGTGTGGCTGAAGGGGGTTCGGATCGTTTGATCGAGAATCGTGTAGCTGCTGATGGTTCGGATCATCTGATGGAAAACCGCGTAGCCGCTGATGGCTCCGACCATCTGATGGAAAACCGTGTTGCCGCTGATGGCTCCGACCATCTGATCGAAAACCGCGTAGCTGCTGATGGCTCCGACCATCTGATGGAAAACCGTGTAGCCGCTGATGGCTCCGATCGCCTGATGCAGAATCGCGTTGCCGAAGGTGGCTCCGACCGTCTGATCGAAAGCCGCGCCGCATAAATGCAGGGCTTTACCGCAGGACTCAATGAAAAACCCGGCCTGATCCGCCGGGTTTTTTATGCCTGTTTTTTGTGCCGGGTTATTTGCCAGCCCGCGTCATGCAACGCTGATAGCGCTCATCGACCCGCTTGGCAAACCATGCCGTGGTGAGTTTTCGGGTGATTTTCGGACTTTGCAGTTCGATCCCCGGCAATACGGCACGAGGCAATGCCCTGCCCTCGGCCTGATCGGCCAACGCGAACACTCGCCGGTAGAGTTCCGTCTCCTCGAATTCAAGACTTTTTCCCTCCTCCAATTGATTACGAAGGGTCGTATTGCGCATCCCCAACTGCTTGCCAAGGCTGCGCACCGCCACTTCCGTGGTACCGGGCATGATCGAGTCATAGCGGACCAGATCGCCATCCAGCGCCAACGGGATGCCTGACACCCGGCTCAACGCGTTCTGGAACGCCGCATTACGGCTGGCGTACCAACCGGCGTTGAAGTCAGCGAAGCGATACAGCGGTTGCGTGTAGCTCACCGGGTAACCGAGCAAATGGGCGATGCCGAAGTACATGCCGCCGCGCCGAGTGAACACCTCACGGCGAATCGAGCCTTCCACCGGATACGGGTAGTCCCGCGTGTGCTGCTCGGCGAACTCGATACTGACCTGCATCGGCCCGGCGGTGTGCACCGGATTGAAGCCGCCGAACAGGGTCTTGCCCAAAGGCACCATGCCAATGAAGTCGTCGAAAATGTCGCTGAGTTCCTTTTCACTGCGCGCCGCGTTGAGTCGGTCGCTGTAGCTTTTGCCGTTGGGTGATTTCACCTGCAGCGCGCCGCTGATCAACAGGCTGGGGATGTGGACTTTAGCGGCGCGACGGTCGATTTCATCCCGGGCAATCTTGCCCAGGCCCGGCACGGGCGGGTCGACCTGGAAAGTGGATTCCTGCTCGGTCACGGCGACCACCGAACACAGGTTTTGCGTGGACGGATAGATCTTCTGGGCGGCGAAGGCTGCATAAATGTCGGTGGCCCAACCCTGGCGATCCGTGGTCTTGGCCGGCAGCAGGCGCACGATGTCGGCCTTGACCTCGGCAGGCGGGCGCGCGGGCTGTTCCTGCGGGCGCTGAGTGCCGCAACCGGCCAGCAGCAACAGCGCCGCGCCCCCCATGATCAATCGATTGGCTTGCATGGTGCTCCATCAAATCCGTTAAGCCGGGCTAACCATACGACCAATGGCATGGCGCAGGCTATGACTCCTGCGGCCGCGCGCTGTTCCATCGTCATGTCAGCGGGACCTTTTCCGTTGGGCGGTCAGCCTTCCGGCCGGCTGCGACTGAACCATACTTGAGCCAGTCACCGAGGAGGACAGGCTCATGCATCGTAGCGACGTACTGATCGTCGGCGCCGGCCCGACCGGGTTGGTCCTGGCGCTGTGGTTGAGCAAACTGGGGATCCGCGTGCGGATTATCGACAAGACGTCGGCGCCCGGTACCACGTCGCGTGCGTTGGCGGTCCAGGCGCGGACGCTGGAGCTTTATCGCCAGCTCGACCTCAGCGAAGCCGTGGTGCAAAGGGGTCACCGCGTAGCGGGCGCCAATTTCTGGGTCAAGGGTGAATCGGTTGCACGGTTGCCACTGAGCAACATCGGCGCTGGCCTGACACCTTATTCCTTCATGGAAATCTTTCCACAAGACCAGCACGAACGACTACTGATCGAGCGTCTTGAAACCTTCGGCATCAAGGTGGAACGCGGCACCGAACTGGAGGACTTCGAGGAAACCGGCGATGGCATCACCGCCCACTTGCGCCTGCCCGATGGCCAACAGGAAACCTGCCAGGCGTGTTATCTGGCCGGTTGCGACGGTGCCCGTTCGATAGTGCGAAAAACGCTGGACACCGGGTTTCCCGGTGGCACCTACCAACAGATTTTCTACGTGGCGGATGTGCAGGCCAGCGGGCCGGCAATCAACGGCGAACTGCACGTGGACCTTGATGAAGCGGATTTCCTTGCCGTGTTCCCGCTCGCTGGCGAAGGTCGAGCCCGGCTGATCGGCACGGTACGCGACGAGCGTGCGGACCGAGCCGAAACCCTGCGTTTTGAGGACGTCAGCAGCCGGGCCATCGAGCACATGAAGGTGCAGATCGAACAGGTGAACTGGTTCTCGACTTATCGCGTACATCACCGAGTAGCCGATCACTTTCGCACCGGCCGCACGTTTTTGTTGGGCGACGCCGCCCACGTTCACAGCCCGGCCGGTGGTCAGGGCATGAACACCGGGATTGGCGATGCGATCAACCTGGCGTGGAAATTCGCGGCGGTGTTGAGTGGTGGAGCCGAGGCCAAACTGCTCGAAACCTATGAAACCGAGCGAATCGCCTTTGCGCGCAAGCTCGTCTCCACCACCGACCGGGTATTCAGTTTCGCCACCGCTGAGGGACGCCTGGCCGATGTGCTGCGAACACGGCTGGCGCCCTTCGTGATTCCCAAAATGGCCTCGTTCGAGACGTCCCGCGAGTTCCTGTTCCGCACGGTCTCGCAGATCACCCTCAACTATCGCGGCATGCCGTTGAGCACCGGCGTTGCCGGGCACGTTCATGGCGGCGATCGCCTGCCCTGGGCGCATGATGGCGAGGGCGACAATTTTGAATCGCTGAGGAATCCGACCTGGCAAGTGCATGTGTATGGCGACACCAGCGACGAAATGATCGCCTGGTGCATCGAGCATCATCTGCCCTTGCATGTGTTTGACTGGCGACCGGCGTTTGACGCGGCGGGGCTGGGGCGTAACGGGTTCTACCTGCTGCGGCCGGACACGTATGTGGCGATTGCAGAGACGTGTTCCGATCCGAAGGTGATTGAGCGGTACTTCAAGCACCACGGGATCCGGCCCTATTTCGGCACTCCTGATTCAACACAATAGAAGTGTGGGAGCGGCGGTGCGACGATTCGACTTGCTCGCGAAGGCGGTGTGTCATTCAGTACATGCATTGACTGAAACACCGCCTTCGCGAGCAAGCCCGCTCCCACATTGGATCTATGTCGGGGCTCAGATCCCGGCCAGGGCCAGGTCCATTGCGAAGTAGGTGAAGATCAGATCCGCGCCCGCCCGCTTGATCGCCCCCAGGCTTTCACGCACCACACGGTCCTCATCGATCGCCCCCGCTTGTGCGGCGAATTTGATCATCGCGTATTCGCCGCTGACCTGATACGCCGACAGCGGCAAACGCGATACCTCGCGGATGTCGCGGATGATGTCGAGGTAGGCGCCGGCCGGCTTGACCATCAGCGCATCCGCGCCTTCCTGTTCGTCCATCAGCGATTCGCGCACCGCTTCGCGGCGGTTCATCGGGTTCATCTGATAGCTTTTGCGGTCGCCCTTGAGCGCGCTGCCACCGGCTTCACGGAACGGGCCGTAAAGCGCCGAAGCGAACTTGGTCGAATAGGCCATGATCGCCGTCTGGCTGAAACCAGCGTCATCCAACGCCCGGCGAATCGCCTGGACCTGCCCGTCCATGGCCGCCGACGGGGCAATCACATCGGCGCCCGCCCGAGCAGCGGCCACGGCTTGTTTGCCGAGGTTGATCAGGGTCTGGTCGTTATCGACTTCGTGGTTGTGCATCACGCCGCAATGGCCGTGATCGGTGTATTCGCAGAAGCAGGTGTCGGACATCACGATCATTTCCGGCACGGCATCCTTGGCGATCCGAGACATGCGCGACACCAGTCCGTTGTCGCTCCAGGTGTCGCTGCCGCTGCTGTCCAGATGATGCGATACGCCGAAGGTCATGACCGACTTGATGCCGGCGCGGGCATAGCGCTCGATCTCGCCGGCCAGCTTTGACTCCGGAATGCGCATCACACCGGGCATGCTTTTGATCGGCACGAAGTCGTCGATTTCTTCCTCGACGAAAATCGGCAGCACCAGGTCGTTCAGGCTAAATTCGGTTTCCTGGAACAGGCTGCGCAGGCTCGCATTGCGGCGCAGACGGCGTGGACGTGCTTCGGGGAACTGACTGGACATGGGCATTCCTGGAAAACGAAGGATGAGACGAACGTCGTAGGGGGCGAAGCTTATGCCTTGCGCGGTGCAAGGTACAAACCTCAGGCGCGGAACAAACCCTTACTGGTTCGGCAATAATTCCCGAGGCCAATCCAAAACCCTTTGTGGCGAGGGGGCTTGTCGGACCGCCGCACCGCCCCGTTGGGTTGCGAAGCGGCCCCAGAATCTCAACGACTGCTTCGCAGCCGAACGGGGCGGTGCGGCGGTCCGACAAGCCCCCTCGCCACAGAGGCTCACTCCTCAGGTTTAGAGCTTCAGAGTACCGGTAATGCAGGTCACTACCGCTCCACCAATCCATATTTCATCGCCCACCTGATCCACCTGAATGCGCCCCGCCCGTCCCATCGTCAGGCCCTGGCTGACCACATAGGATGCCGGTGCCAACCCCTCGGCGAGTAACCACTGCGCAATCCCTGCATTCAAACTGCCGGTCGCCGGATCTTCCGGCATGCCGTCCCCGGAGATGAAGGCCCGTACTTCGAATTGCGCGTCATCGCCATCACGCTCGGGATCCCAGGGTGCGATCACGCCGACCGCCAGACCCAGCATCTGCGAGTGATCCGGTTGCAAATCCAGCACTTGCTGGCGGTCCGCGACCATCACCGCCAACCAACCGGCACCGTTATCCACCCACTGCGCCCGAACAATCGCCCCGACCTCCAGACCGAGCCCGCGGCGCACGCGCTCCACCCGTTCGGCGTCCACCGGCCCGGCGTTGATCAGGGGTGGCGCGAGAAAGGCCAGCTCCGCGCCTTGTCGACGGACCCGCACCAGCCCGACGCCGCACTCCTGAATGATCTCCTCGCCCTTGGGCACGCCTCCCGCCTCAAGCCAGGCATGGCAAGTGCCCAGGGTCGGATGACCGGCGAAGGGCAATTCGTTCAGGGTGGTGAAGATCCGCACGCGGTAGTCGGCCCGCGGATCGCGCGGTTCCAGCACGAACGTGGTTTCACTGAGGTTGGTCCAGGTCGCGAACGCCGCCATTTGTTCATCACTGAGCGCGTCGGCCCCAAACACCACCGCCAGCGGATTGCCCTTGAGGGCGACGCGGCTGAAGACATCTACTTGCTTGAAATCGAATGAACGCATGATCTTCCTTGTTCGTGACACATTCTATTTAGGGTTAGGGATTTCCAGCCCACGGATCACCGCCGGCCGCGCCAGGAAGCGCTCCAGCACGCGCGTGACGTTCTTGAAATCCTTGATGCCCACCAGATCGCCGGCCTCGTAGAAGCCGATCAGGTTGCGCACCCACGGGAACGTCGCGATGTCGGCGATGGTGTAGCGTTCGCCCATGATCCAGTCGCGCCCTTCAAGACGTCCATCCAAAACTTTTAACAAACGTTTACTTTCCTCGACGTAACGGTCACGGGGCCGTTTGTCTTCGTAGTCCTTGCCGGCGAATTTGTTGAAGAACCCGACCTGACCAAACATCGGCCCGATGCCGCCCATCTGAAACATCAGCCATTGAATTGTCTCGTAACGCGCGGCCGATTCCTGCGCCAGCAATTGCCCGCTCTTGTCGGCAAGGTAAATCAGAATCGCCCCGGACTCGAACAATGGCAGTGGTTGGTCCTCGGGGCCGTGGGGGTCGAGGATCGCCGGGATCTTGTTGTTGGGGCTCAACGACAAAAACTCGGGGGACATTTGATCCTGGGTGTCGAAGCCCACCCGATGCGGCTCGTAGGGCAGCCCGATCTCTTCGAGCATGATCGAGACCTTGACGCCGTTGGGGGTCGGCAAGGAGTACAGCTGGATCCAGTCAGGGTAGTGGGCCGGCCATTTTTGGGTAATCGGGAACGCAGACAGATCAGTCATCGGTAGCCTCCATCGCCAAAGAAAGGGTTGAGCATAATCCAGGATCGCCGCCCGCAGGTTGCGATCTTTTCGCGTTATCGAAACCGCTGATGATGACGATCAAAAGATGTCAGCCTTCGCCAACGCGTCTACGTGTAGGGTGTCCATAATTTCGCAACATCTTGTCGATAACCTTGGCTGCAACCCGTCGAAGGTTGTCGATACAGTGCTGCGCACCCGCCGGTATCGAACCAAACAGGTTCAGAGGACTCTGAGCAATGCCCTTTCGGACACGGACCGGCCCAACGACATGGAAAACACCCGACGCTGGGAGCTGGTGGTGTAAAGGTTTGTCAGCCTTAACTGAATACGCTGAAGATCCCTTATTCACATGATGAACCTTTCCAGATTCGCTAAACGCTTCAAACACCGTGCGTATATTTTTCTGCCGGTGCTGCTGGCGGCGAGCGCGTTGTTTTTGTCGCTGGAGTCCAGCGAAAGCCGCGCTCAACCGGCGGACGGCACCCAGACCCTGGTGTTCCTGCGTCACGCAGAAAAACCCGAAGGCGGTCTGGGCCAGCTCAATTGCCAGGGCCTCAACCGCGCCATCGACCTGGCCACCTTGTTACCGGAAAAATTCGGCAAGGCCAACTACGTGTTTGCCGCCAACCCGACACGCAATGTCGAGGAAGGCGAACTGAACAATTCCTACAGCTACATCCGCCCCCTGATGACCATCAGCCCCAGCGCGATCAAGCTCGGCCTGCCGGTCAACATCGAGTTCTCGGCCAACGACACCAGCGACCTGGCGGACGAATTGCTCCACGACAAATATCACAACTCGATCATCTACACCGCCTGGTCCCACGGCTACCTGCCAGAGTTGATCAACAAGGTCGCTGGCGATGCGGTCGGCAAGAAACAGAACATCACCGAGGACTGGGAGTCCAGCGACTACGATTCGGTGTACGTGCTGACCCTGACCTGGCACAACGGCAAGGCCAGCCTCGTCAGTCACAGTTACAAGCAAGGGCTGGATAACGGCTCGCAGATTTGTCCGACCTAAGCGGTCGGCAACTTCCCACACGCGGTGAGGACCACAGGGATCAAGGGGCTGGGCTATCATGTACCCCACTTTCCCTTGTCTGGACGTCCTCCATGTCACTCTCTTCCGCAGCTATCCCCGCCCGGGGTTGGTCGTTCTGGTGGAAACCCGCCCTGTTCGTTCTGGTCGCCTGTATTGGCCTTTATTACGTCAAGTGGTCGCCCTACTACCTGAAAGCCTTCATCGCCGCTGACAACCACAGCATCGGCGCCTCCATCCTCAACGACGAACAAACCGCACCGCTGGCCGCTGCCCTGACGTACGCCAAGGTGTATTTCCTGGCGATCTGGAAAGCCGCCGTACTGGCGGTGATTCTCGGCTCCCTGCTGCAAGTGCTGATTCCACGGGACTGGCTGTTACGCCTGTTCGGTCGCGCCAGCTTCGCGTCGACCCTGCGCGGCGGCCTGTTCGCCCTGCCGGGGATGATGTGCTCGTGCTGCGCCGCCCCGGTGGCCGCGAGCATGCGACGCTCGAATGTCTCGGTCGGCGCGGCGTTGGCCTTCTGGATCGGCAACCCGGTGCTCAACCCGGCGACCCTGGTGTTCATGGGGTTTGTGCTGGGTTGGGGGTTCACGGCGCTGCGCCTGGTTGCAGGGATTGTGCTGGTGTTCGGGGTGTCGATGGTCGCTCAGCGTATCTCCGGCCCGGAAACCTTGCCTGAAGCCGCCGTCGAAGCAGTGGCCGAAGTCAGTGAAAAAGACACACAACCGTTCCTGACGCGCTGGGGTAAAACCCTGTGGCAGTTGTTCTGGAGCACTATTCCGATCTACATCCTGGCGGTCATGGTGCTGGGCGCGGTGCGGGTCTGGGTGTTTCCGCATATTGACGGGGCCATGGCCAACAGCCTGCTATGGCTGGTGCCGCTGGCGATCATCGGCACGTTGTTCGTGATTCCGACCGCCGCGGAAATCCCGATCGTGCAAACCATGATGACCCTGGGCATGGGCACAGCCCCGGCCGTGGCGTTGCTGATGACGCTGCCGAGTATCAGCCTGCCGTCGCTGCTGATGCTGCGCAAGGATTTCAATGCCCGGGTACTGGTGAGCGTGGCGCTGATGACCATGGGGGTTGGGGTGGTTAGCGGATTGATCGGGGCTGCGCTGCTCTAAGGTCTTTAGCGCCTGCCAGGGCCTCTTCGTCGGAACGCCGCCCGGAGCAAGCCCGCTCCCACATTTGACCGAGTTGTTTGGTCAAACACGTTCTAATGTGGGAGCGGGCTTGCTCCGGGCGGCGTTCCGACGAAGGGGCCGATAAAGACAACCTCACTCCCGCTGATTCACCCGCGCCTGCAGGTATTCAAGAACCGAAGCCTTCTCCCCCGCAAACTCAATCCGCGCCCCTTTCTTCTCCCGCTGAAACGCATACATCGGGTCGTAATATTCACGCAGCAACCCTTCAATCCAGCCCCGGTGCAAGTCCACCGCGCCGCTTCGGCCCTGCTCCGCCAAGGCCTCTTCCATCAGAATCAACATCCGCCGATGGCGTTCGCCACCCAGGCGTTTCTGCACGTTGTTGAGGCTTTCCAGCAAGCGCTCGGAAAACCGCGCAAAACCTTCATCGCCATGTACGCCAATGAATTCGGCACACAGGTCCACCACGTAGTCGCGCAGAATCCGCTCGACGCGTCCCTCAAGGCTGTCTTCCAGCCAGACCATCGAAAACTGCTGCATGCCCTGGTACAGCGGCAACGGCAAGGCGCAACTGCCGACCGCCCGGCTCTCGTCTTCCAGTACAAACTGCTCGATGCCATGAGCGCGCTTTTTCAGCACATCCACCGCCAGACGGTTTTCGAAATCGATATTGGACGGCTGCCCGGTCGCGCGCTTGCCGAAGCTTGAACCGCGGTGATTGGCGTGACCTTCAAGGTCCAGCCCGTTGCTCAACTGCGTCAGCACCTCAGTCTTGCCGGTGCCGGTCATGCCGCCCAGCAAGACGAAATCGCATTGGGCAACGGCCTGATCGAGGGTGTCGAGCAAGAAGGTGCGCATGGCCTTGTAACCGCCACCGACCCGGGGATAGTCGATGCCGGCCTCGTCCTTGAGCCACTGCTGGACGATTTGCGAACGCAAGCCGCCGCGAAAACAATACAAATAGCCCTCGGGGTGCGCCCTGGCAAAGTCAGCCCAGGCCTGGATGCGCTCAGCCTTGATCTCGCCGGACACCAGTTGATGCCCCAGCGTAATGGCCGCCTGCTGACCTTGCTGCTTGTAGCAGGTGCCGATGCGCTGGCGCTCACTGTCATTCATCAGCGGCAGGTTGACCACGCCCGGGAATGATCCCTTGCTGAACTCAACCGGCGCACGGGCATCCATCATCGGCCGGTCGTTGAGAAAAATATCGCGGTAATCGGTGAAGTCGACTGACATCAAAACACCTCAACCGCGTGTGTCTGTCGCTCAACCAGTTCACCGATCGGTTCCAGGTTCAGGCCCAATTCGGCCGCCACCGCGAGGAACCGTTCATTGCCCTCGGGCGTGACTGCAATCAGCAGGCCACCGCTGGTCTGCGGATCGCACAGCACGCGTTTGTGCAGTTCCTGGAGCCGTCCCAGTTTGCTGGCATAGCTGTCGAAATTGCGCAGTGTCCCGCCCGGCACGCAGCCTTGCTCGAGGTAATACTCGACACCCGGCAGGCGCGGCACGCGGTTGTATTCGATGCGGGCGGTCAGTTGGCTGCCGTCGGCCATTTCCACCAGGTGCCCGAGCAGGCCAAACCCGGTGACGTCGGTCATCGCGGTCACGCCGTCGAGCTTGCCGAAACGGCTGCCGGGTTTGTTCAGGGTGCACATCCAGTCGCGGGCCAGACCGATGTCGGCAGTGCGCAGCTTGCCCTTCTTCTCGGCGGTGGTGAGGATGCCGATGCCCAGCGGTTTGGTCAGGTAGAGCAGGCAGCCGGCGGTGGCGGTGTCATTGCGCTTCATGTGGCGCTTTTCCACCAGCCCGGTTACTGCCAGGCCGAAGATCGGTTCCGGTGCATCGATGGAATGCCCACCGGCCAGCGGGATTCCGGCTTCATCGCAGACCGAGCGGCCGCCGCGAATCACTTCCCGGGCAATTTCCGGCGCCAGCACATTCACCGGCCAGCCGAGGATCGCAATGGCCATCAACGGGTCGCCGCCCATGGCGTAGATATCGCTGATGGCATTTGTGGCGGCGATGCGGCCGAAATCGAACGGATCGTCGACGATGGGCATGAAGAAGTCAGTAGTCGAGACGACGCCGCGTTCTTCATCAATGGCGTACACCGCTGCGTCATCGCGCGAGGCGTTGCCGACCCAGAGTTTGGGGTCGAGGTTCTGCGCGCCGCTGCCGGCCAGAATCACTTCCAGAACCTGAGGCGAGATTTTGCAACCGCATCCTGCGCCGTGGCTGTATTGGGTCAGACGAATCGGCTCGCTCATGGGGTGCACCTTATGGGATCAATGCGGCCGATTCTAGCAGACGAGATTGATGGCGACTGTGAAGGCCTCATCGCGAGCAGGCCCGCTCCCACAGTTGATCTCAAGTGAACTGAGATCTTGTGCCCGACACAGATCCACTGTGGGAGCGGGCTTGCTCGCGAAGAGGCCGGCATATTCAGCATTAATGTTGAATGACACACCGCATTCGCGAGCAAGTCGAATCGTCGCACCGCCGCTCCCACATTTTGATTGGGTTATGGCAGTAAAATCACTTTTTCACCGCTGCCCTGATTCACTTCCGCATACCGCTCCACACCTTGCGCCAGCGGTGATTCAAACAACCCTTCCGGCAACGGCAACAAACCCTGATCAAAGAACTTGCCGAACTGATCGAGCATCGCCGCGCACGCCTGAACCCCATACAGCAACGAGTTGATCCCCACCACCGAGCCGCCCTTGCGATACAGCGCCAGCGCCGGCAGTTGCACCATGCCGTCTACCGGCGCGGCGATGATGGCGATGCGGCCGAAGGTGGCCAGGGCCGCGACCGAGGCCGGGAGCCAGAACCCGGTGGTGTCGAAGATCACGTCGGCGCCGCCGCGATACACGGTGTTCACCTGAGCGCCCAAGTCCTCAGGCTTATCCAGTTGCAGTGTCTGATAGCCCTGAGCCTGCAACTCTTTGACCTGCTCCAGACGCCGCGCCGCCGCCAGCACCTGCGCGCCGCGAACCTTGGCCAGCGCCAACGCTGCGCTGCCCACCGCCCCGCCGCCGATCACCAATAACCGCGTTTGCGCCGTCACCAGGCTGCGTTCCAACGCATCCCACGCCGTGGTGTAGGGCACGCCGAGGCTGGCGGCCTGGGCAAAACTCAGGTGGGTCGGCTTGAGCGCCACGCCGTTGGCCGGCAGTTTGACGAATTGCGCATGGGAGCCATCGGCAAAGAACCCCAGCTCGCGCCCGGTGCCCCAGACTTCCTGGCCGATCAACCCCTGCGGCCCCTCAACCACCACACCGGCAAAATCCCGACCGGGAATCCGAGGCAACGTGGTGTAAGGAAAACGCCCCAGCACGTTCTTCACATCGCTGGGGTTGAGGCCGGCGGCTTTGATCTGCACCAACACTTCATCGGCGCCGGGAACGGGAGTCGGCACGTCAACGTAGCGCAAGGCCGAGAGGTCGCCGGTTTTGTCGAACTGCAATGCTTTCATGAGCGTTTCCAAGGAGTAAATGAACGATTCAGGAGATCCAGCCAGCGACCAATTGCCGGCCCATGGGCCACAACTTTTCGCCGGCCAGCATGCCGAGCAGCCCGACCAGCGCGATGGCCGGTGGTGCGGGGGAACGAAAATCCAGCGCGCCGTAGAGCAAACCGACGCCCAGACCGATGACCAGCGAAATGAGGTAGCTCATGGCGGACTCCGGGGGCAATGAAGACAGGCCCAAAGTCTAGTGCGAGGCGGCAGTGGGCACCGGCCAAGTGCTTCTGAATTTCGGCCAAAGCACTAAAGGAACAGACAGGTCGCTCCCGCAGGGGGTTTGTCAGCGGCTACTGGGTTTGGTTATGACTGGAGAATTGCGAAGGCGCGACACCCAGTTCCCGACGGAACATGTCGCTGAAGCTGCTCGGTGAATAGCCCAGCTCGCGGGCGATAGCATTGACCGGCACGCCCTGAATCAGCTCGGCCACCGCCGTCGCCAGTTGCACCTGTCGTCGCCACTCGGCGAAGCCCATACCCAGACCGTCCTTGAACAACCGCGCCAGGGTGCGCACGCTGGCGCCGGCGTTTTCAGCGTGTTGTTCGAACGGGATGTCCAGCGATGGCGCAGCCATGACCGCCTGACAGAGGTTCATCAGGCGTCGGTCAGAATCATCGGGTAAAGGGATTTTCAACAGAGAGCGCCTGGCTCGTCTAAGCTCCAACAGCGCCAGGCTGACCAACGCTTCGTAATATTCCGGAGCCCCCTCCTCGCCCTGTTCCACCAGCCCGACGATCAGCTCTCGCAGCAGACCGCCGACCTCGATCACCTGAACACTTTTATCCAGTGTTGCCGCCAATGATGGCCGCAAGTAGATGTTGCGCATCTGCAGGTCCGAGACCACACGAATACCGTGCGGCACTCCCGGCGGCAGCCACACCGCCCGTTGTGGCGGCACCACCAGCGCCTCGTTAGGCGTTTCAACCCACATCACCCCGCTCATTGCATACAGCAATTGGCCCCAGACATGTTCGTGCGGCTCGATATACAAGCCGCGCGGATAGGTGCGCGCCAGCGGTTGCACGGGCACATCGGTGTCACTCAGGTCAGGGGGCGCGGCAAGGGCCATGGGGCAGCAATCATTGAGATTTTCAGGTCTTGCATGGTAACCAGCCCACGGCCTTGTCGCCACTGGCCGGCGCCGTCTGACAATAAGACTGAATTTTCCGTAACCCCAACGATCCTTCTATTACCACAGGGAGGAATACGGGCTTTATGAACAACGCAAAACTATTCGTCATTGAATACACCCTTCATGGCGCCCCCAAGTCATTCATCATCCGCCTGGACAAGATGGACAACGCGGAGGCTTGGCATTGGGCAAGCTGCGACGCCGGAGTGGGCAGGATCCCGCGATTCGGCCGCGAGAAGGTGCAAAAGACCAGCAAACCGATGGCGGAGAAGTTCGGGGTCGAGAATGTGAAATGGCGGCCGGCGAGTTAATGAAACAGAGCGAATGAACACCTGTGGCGAGGGAACTTGCTCCCGCTGGGGTGCGCAGCGCCCCCCTCTTCACCAAAAAAGAAGGGGACTGCTGCGCAGTCAACGGGGCCTCCCTCGCCACAAGATCAGGGTGTAGCATTACTTCTGGTGAGCACACTTGCAGCCCTTGCTCGAGCATTCTTCGCCATGTTCATGGTGCTTGGCGCACGCTTCGCAGCAATAGTGTTTACCGTGTCGCGCTATCGGATGCTCGCCCAGTTTGCACGAGCATTTGGGGCAATCGCAGATACTGTCACTGCTGATCATGAGTCAGACTCCATTGATGTGGTCGTCGGGGTGCCGCACACGCGGCCCGTCTTACCAGTGTAGGAGTTTGTTTCAGGCCTGCCGGGTGCTGCTGCGATACATGAACACCAGTGCCAATGCCAGGCACACCATCGCCACGATCCGGCTGTTCGACAAGTCGATGGCCGGATTGCCCAGCCAGCCGAAATTGTCGATCAGCATGCCCATGCCCAGTTGCCCGACAATCACCGCTACGGTCGCCACCGCCGTGCCAACCCTTGGCACCGCGCCGACCATGACCATCATGTACACCACACCGAACAGCGCGCCACTGAGCTGCCACTTCGGTACGTCCAGCAAACTCACGGCTTGCGCCGGCTCGAAAAACAGGATCAGCAGCCCGGTGACCACCGCACCCACCACGAAGGTCAGCAAACTGCTGCGCAGCACGCCAACCGTTTCGCCCAGACGGCCATTGATCGCCGCCTGCACACTTAACACCGCACCGGCCGCGACGATCACGGCCAACAAAATAATCAGATTCATCATCAACCCCGAGCGATCAGAACAAGTGCCACGACAATCAGCAGCAAGGCCAGCCAGCGCTCACCGTTGACCTTTTTGCGGCGCGTGCCAAACCAGCCGAAGTGGTCGATCAGCACGCTTTTGCCGACTTGCCCGCAGAGAATCGCGATCATGGTCATCGCAATGCCGATGTGCGGCGTGGCCAGGGTCAGCACCACTACATAGATCGGCCCGAGAAAGCCCCCGATCAATTGCCAGCGCGGCAAGGTGTTCAACGCTGGGCCTTGTTGCGGGCCGCTGAATAACAGCAGCAAGAAGAGAATCGCCGAGCCGACCCCGAAGATGCTCAACGTCGCCCACAAATGCCCGACCTGAACCCCAAGCGGCCCGAGCAAACCGGCCTCCACGGAAAGGCCCATCCCGGCGAGGATCACCAGCGGCAATAGCAATAGCCGCAGGCCGGGTTTGGTCGCGGATGTGACCGCGGTGTCGATTGAAGACGCTTGCATAAGGGCAACCTATTCGTGATCAGTTGTGGCGGAGATCCTGTAGGAGCCGGGCTTGCCCGCGATGAGGCCGTATCAGTGAATATCGATGTGACTGACAGACCGCCATCGCGGGCAAGCCCGGCTCCTACAGGTTCAGCGATGCTCATTATCCGGTGGCGGAGCTTTGCGATAAATGGGAGCATCCTGACAACACTTTTGCGCAACCCGCACAGCAGGACGAACCATGCACGGTCTCAACGAACTCGGATTCAAGGCACTTCGTCTGTTCGTCGCCGTGCTCGACCACGGCAGTTTTTCCGAAGTGGCGCGGCGCGAGGGCCTGGCGCCCTCTTCGATTTCCCGTCAGATCCAGCTGATGGAACAAGCCCTGAACCAGCAATTGCTCTACCGCCACACCCGCGCCGTCACGCCCACCGAAGCCGGGCGCATGCTCGGTCACCATGCGCGACTGGTGCTGGTGCAACTGGAAGAAGCTGAGCAAGCCTTGCAGGAGCAGCAAAGCGAACCCAGCGGGCTGGTGCGAATCAACGCCCCGGTGGTGTTCGGCCAACGGCACCTGACGCCATGGCTGGGACAATTGTGCGAGCGCTATCCGAAGCTGCAACTGGATATCCAGCAAACCGACCACTACATCGACCCGCTGCAAGAAGGCGCTGACTTGTTGTTTCGCATCGGGCCGCTGCACGACTCCAGCATGCAGGCGCGGATCCTCGCGCCGCACCGCTTTCAAGTCGCCGCCAGCCCGGCCTACCTCAAACGCCACGGCACACCGCAGCATCCTGAAGATCTGGCGGCACACCAATGCCTGGCCTACAAAGGCGCGACCGGCCTGCAACGCTGGTTTTTCCGCCAGGATCAGCAGGACTGGACGCCCTACTCGGTCAAAGGGCCGATCACCGGCAACCACGCCGATACCCTGGTGCAAGCGGCGGAGCAAGGGTTGGGGCTGGTGATGTTTCCGTCGTGGTTGATTGGCGAAGCAGTGCGCGAAGGCACGCTGGTGCCGGTACTGGGGGACTTTGAGGTATCCAACAGCCTGGAGCCGCAGCAGATTGCGGTGTTGTGGCCGGGCAGCCGACGGTTGTCGGTGAAGGTGCGCACGGTGATTGATTTCTTTGTCGAGTGCTTTGGGCCTGTGCCGTATTGGGACAGGCCTTAACATCGATCACTGAGACTTGAACACCGAACCCTGTGGGAGCGAGCTTGCTCGCGATGAGGGCGGCACATCCAACATTGATGTTGGCTGACACTCCGCTATCGCGAGCAAGCTCGCTCCCACAGGTTATATGTGGTGTCAGATACGGAACTGGCCGACCAGTTTGCCGAGGCGCTGACCCAGGTCAGCCAGGCTGCGCGACGTTTGGGCGCCGAGTTGGGTTTCGTCGGCCACATTGTCCACCGCCACCGCAATCTGATGCACGCTGCGGTTGATCTCTTCGGCCACTGCCGTTTGCTCTTCCGCGGCGCTGGCGATCTGCGCGTTCATCGAGTTGATGGTGCCGATCAGCTGCGCCATGGTGTCCAGCGAGGCGCCCGCCTCGTTGGCCTGGGCGGACGTGCCGTCGCCGGCCTCACTGGAACGGCGCATGGCTTCCACCGCCGATTGAGTGCCGGCCTGCAAGCGGTCGATCATGCTCTGGATTTCCTGGGTGCTGATCTGCGTGCGGCTGGCCAGCGCCCGCACTTCATCGGCCACCACCGCAAAGCCACGCCCTGCTTCACCGGCGCGCGCCGCTTCAATCGCAGCGTTGAGGGCCAACAGGTTGGTCTGATCGGCAATCGAACGGATCACCCCGAGCACGCTGACAATCGATGACACGTCTTTTTGCAGGCTGTCCAGAGACACGCCGCTGCTGCGGATGTCGTCCACCAGTGCATGAATCTTGACGATGCTGCCCGCTACCACGCGCTTGGCTGCCTGACCTTCTTCGTCGGTTTGCTGCGCTGCGACTGCCGCGTTTTGCGCGCTTTTTGCCACTTCCTGCGCCGCCGCCGACATCTCGTTGATCGCCGTGGCGACCTGATCCGTCTCGTGACGCTGACGCTCCATGGCCTGATCCGAACGCTGGGCCTGATCGGACACCTGGTTCACCAACCCGGTCAGTTGCGTGGTCATTTCGGTGATCTGACGCACGAGGCTGTGGATCTTGTCGACAAAGCGGTTGAACGAGCCGGCCAGTTCACCGAGTTCGTCCTGGCTGGTGATGGTCAGGCGACGGGTCAGGTCGCCCTCGCCTGCCGCGATGTCATCGAGGTTGGCTTTCATCATGTTCAGCGGGCGCAGGATGGTGTTGGCCAGCAGCATGCCGACGGCCGCGATCACCAACAGCACCACCACGGCAATCCCGACGATGCTCAGCACCACGCCTTCCATCCGCTCCTGAACCTTGGCTTCCACCAACGCGACTTGAGCTTCGATGCCGTCGAGGTTGACCGACGTACCCACCGCCATGTCCCACTTCGACAGGTATTCGGTGTAACCGAGTTTAGGCACCAGCACCTGGCTGTTGCCGGGCAGTGGCGAGCTGTATTGCAAGTAGTGAGTCCCGTCCTTGGCGACTTTCACCAGGTCGCGGTTGACGTAGACGCCGTTCGGATCGCGGTTGTCCTTGAAGCTCTGGCCCACGCCTTCGGGGCTGTTGGCCTTGAACAGGCGCACCGTGTTGGAGTCGTAGCCGAAGAAGTAGCCTTCCTTGCCGTAGGTGATGCTCGACAGCAACTTGATCACCTGCGCCCGCGCGGCGTCATCGCCGGGGGCGGCAGCGTCGTAGAGCGGTTTGATGGTGGTCATGGCCACAGCCACGTAGCTTTGCAGAGTGGCCTTGGCGTCGTTGAGCAAGCGCTGGCGCGTTTCCTCGACTTCCTTGTGCGCCTGTTCCTGCAGCACGAACAGTGTGGTCAGGCTGATAACCAGGGCAAAGAGCAACACCGGGAGAACGGCAAGGGACAGGACTTTAGCCTTCAGGCTCATGCGCATGACGGTTCACTCGTTTGGTTTTGTTGGCGTGGTTAAGGCTTTAACGGCACGCGGAACCAAAAGTTGAGCGCGGTCCCCTGTGGGAGCGTGGCTTGCCCGCGATTCAGACGCCGCGGTCTGTCAGATACACCGCGTTATCGTTCATCGCGGGCAAGCCACGCTCCCACAGGGGGGGATGTGTTTACAAAATCATCGCAGCCACCCAGCCAAACGCCAGCAGCGGCAGGTTGTAGTGCAGGAACGTCGGGACCACGGTGTCCCAGATGTGGTGGTGCTGGCCGTCGATGTTCAAGCCGGAGGTCGGGCCCAGCGTCGAGTCCGAGGCTGGCGAACCGGCGTCACCCAAGGCGCCGGCCGTGCCGACGATGCAGACGATGGCCAGCGGGCTGAACCCCAGTTGCACGCACAGCGGCACGAAAATCGCCGCCAGGATCGGCACAGTGGAGAACGACGAACCGATGCCCATGGTCACCAGCAAGCCCACCAGCAACATCAACAGCGCGCCGATGCCTTTGCTGTGGTTGATCCACGAGGCCGAGGATTCCACCAGCGTCTGCACCTGGCCGGTGGCTTTCATCACCTCGGCAAACCCGGAGGCGGCGATCATGATGAAGCCGATCATCGCCATCATCTTCATGCCTTCGGTGAACAGGTCGTCAGTTTCACGCCATTTCACAATGCCCGACACCGAAAAAATCAGGAACCCGGCCAGGGCGCCGATGATCATCGAGTCCAGCAGCAACTGAATAATGAAGGCCGCCACGATGGCCACCCCGGCCACCATCAAGCTCAGCGGGTTGTACTGCACCGCGACCTGTTCGACTTGCTCGATCTTTTCCAGGTCGTAGACGCGTTTCTTGCGGTAGCTGAAAAACGCCACCGCCAGGCCGAACACCATGCCCAGCGCCGGGATTCCCATGGCGTGGGTGACGTTGATGCCGCTGATGTCCACACCGCTGCGGGCGACGTTGGCCAGCAGAATCTCGTTGAGGAAGATGTTGCCGAACCCCACCGGCAGAAACATGTAGGGGGTGATCAAACCGAAGGTCATCACGCAGGCAATCAAGCGGCGATCCAGTTGCAGCTTGGTCAGCACGTATAAAAGCGGCGGCACCAGCAACGGGATAAAGGCGATATGTATCGGCAGAATGTTCTGCGAAGCGATGGCCACCACCCACAGCAAGCCGATCAGCAGCCACTTGACCTGACCGCCGCCGCTGGCGTGTTGCCGATCGACCATCGCCAGGGCCTTGTCCGCCAGGGCATGGGCCATGCCGGACTTGGCAATCGCCACGGCGAACGCGCCGAGCAAGGCATAGGACAACGCCACCGTCGCCCCGCCGCCGAGGCCGCTGTTGAAGGC
>Ga0302169_10000125_pt1 | contig 25062 bp, 28 predicted proteins | sample I_Fen_N1_3_FD_193493 | JGI IMG/M metagenome (GOLD analysis project Ga0302169, IMG submission 193493) | Peat permafrost microbial communities from Stordalen Mire near Abisko, Sweden - I_Fen_N1_3 | ecosystem: Environmental > Terrestrial > Soil > Wetlands > Permafrost | place: Sweden: Abisko...
AAGTCCTTGAAAGGGCTGTGTGTACGAGTTTCGGCGCAGTCTAATCAGGCGGCGTGCACCTTACAATGCCCCGCACTGGCTAACCGATGCCAACATAGAGAAATATTCTCGCGGATAGTTCCGCATATCGCTGCACCGATCCTTCGACAGCTTCTAATAGATAGCAGATAACCCGGAACCTGCACTGGCGATCCGACCAGACATGCAATCGCACCACCATACGCCCATCAGCACTCTCTGGGTGCATTTGGCGCTATCATGGCGCAATTGAACAAGCCAACGAGGCAGATAGATGTCGGAAGTAAAAAGCGTCAACGGGTTCCTGATCAAACAGAAAGACGGCCAATGGTGGATAGAGAACTTCGGCGGCACCGAGACCATCACCGGACCGTTCCCTACCGAGAAGCTGGCGATTGAGGTCGCATCCGTATTGGAGCTTGAACACCCAGCACCCGCCAAACGACGCGGCAAAGACAAGACTTGATCTGAACCGGTTTTTGACCAGGCCCTGCTTCGTGCAGGGCTTTTTTTGTGATTACACAAAAGGAAGTGGCCCTTCGCTATAACCTTTTGATGCCCGCGCTGTCACAGGCTTAGCCTCCCTTCATCCTGACGACGACAATGACATGACTAAATTTTTGCCTCTGATTGCAGTATTGGCCTTGAGCGGCTGTGCCACCTCTGAACCGGCTTATCTGAAAAACGGCGAACAGGGGCTGGCCATCGACTGCTCCGGTGAAGCCAACTCGTGGGCCACCTGCTACGAAAAAGCCGATGCCTCTTGCGCTGGCACCGGCTACCGGATCGTCGGGACCGACGGCACGCCGTCAACCAAGGAAAGCGACAAGACCCTTGGCATCGACGTTGGCAACTTCAAGAACCGCAGTGTCGTGGTGGTCTGCAAGTAAGACCGACACTACATGTGAATTTCAGCAAATTTGATTCCGAGACCGCGCACGGTCTCGATCAAGTCGTCGAGACGACTGAAAGATTCGACTTCGTCGTTATCGTCCACCAGAAAATAACTGCGCCCGGCGCTTTTCTTGAAAAACACGATCCACTCCCCTGGATTCGCCGGATTCTGAATCACATGGGTGGCAGAGATGTGACCCTCTGCATGCCGCTCCCGTACTTGCTCTCGCTTCATGCCTGACTCCAGAAATGACAATGCCGTCAAGGCACAGCCTTGACGGCATCGATGTAGATTGTCGCCAGTATATCAGCCGGAAATACAGGTGTTCGCAGCTTTCTGCACGTCCTTGGGACGCACCGGCACATTGGACATGCGCTCATGCAGCTTGATGCTGCTGCCACCGGAGCGCTCTTCAATATCAAACACGGCAGCCGGGGCCGACGAGAACTTCGCCGGAACAATCACGCGCATTCCGTCTTTATGCGGTTCGACTTGCAAAGCACCACGGCTATCAGCCAATTGCTCCACAAGGCACTGCGCGTACTCTTGGGGCTTCTTGCCTGAGATCACGTTCATGGTTGGCAGCGTCTCGTTGATCTCCGAAACATTCGCGCAGCCACTCACGACCAACACCAACGGCAGGACTAACACACCCCACTTCATACAAAACCTCCGATAAAGACCGTCGGACAGCACAAATGCTGATTTTCTCCGAGGCGCACCGCTTTTATCGCTCACAGAATTCCGAATAACTGTTTTTAATTGTCAAAGCGAACCCTGACGACCCGATAATAACCTGTCCGGGCTGATAAACTGCGCCAATCGCCCATGCTATCGTTTTGATTTTGTAGAAAAAGCCCTTCTGGAGGCGCCTCATGAAATTTATCCACCAGCGCGAGCACCTCAATGAAGACGACATCGTCGTCATCCAGTGCTCCCAAATGTGCAACATCCGCTTGATGAACGACGCCAACTTCCGCAGCTTCAAGAATGGTGGTCGTCACACCTACCACGGCGGCGCGTTCGATACTTTCCCGGCCCGGATTACCGCGCCGAGCACCGGTTTCTGGAACATCACCATCGACACGGTCAACCGCCGGCCGATCAGCGTGACCCGTAAGCCGACCCTGACTCACTCGATCAAGATCATCCGTCGCTCCAGCACGAAACTGAGCTGAGCAACGTCCGCACACGAAACAAGGCAGGTATGACCGTGGCTCAAACGACCAAGTACGTCATCAAATACAAACTCAACGGCGAACGCCGCTTCGAGTTTGCCCAACTTGAAAACGGCACCGCCGAAGAAGCCAAGGCCGCGCTCGATGCCATTCATGGCCAGAGCGATGATGTCATTAGCGAAATCAGCGTCAGCAAAGCACTGTAACAGCCCCCGGAGCGACCACAGGGATGTCTGCTCCCGTGCCTGAAATTTGACCGCAAGCGCCGGAGTGTTCGCCCCGCCCTCGCTGCCTAGACTGGCCACCTCAACCTTGGGTTAAGGAGTCAGAACATGCTGGAGCAACAACTCGATCAGGATGGCTGCGCCATTATCAGATCGCTCCTGAGTGCCGAAGCCTGCGACGAGATCAGCGCCTTTTACGCGCAACCTGGGCTTTTTCGTTCACAGGTGATCATGGCTCGTCACGGCTTTGGCCGTGGCGAGTACAAGTACTTCAAATACCCTCTGCCGGATCCCGTCGCTCGATTGCGCAACGAGCTCTACCCCGGGCTGGTGCCGATTGCCAATCGCTGGCACGAATGCATGGGCCTGCCAACGCGTTTTCCCGCCACGCACGAAGCCTTTTTGCAGCGCTGCCATGCCGCCGGTCAGGAACGCCCGACACCCTTGTTGTTGCAGTACGGCCCGCAGGACTACAACTGCCTGCATCAGGATCTGTACGGCGAACACGTCTTCCCGCTGCAAGTGGCGATTCTTCTGTCAGAACCCGGCGAGGATTTCACCGGCGGTGAATTCGTGCTGACCGAACAGCGCCCGCGCATGCAGTCACGCCCGCTGGTCATGGACCTGAAGAAAGGCGATGCCTTGATCTTTGCCGTTAGCCAGCGGCCGGTAGAAGGTGTTCGCGGGTATTACCGAGTCAACATGCGCCACGGCGTGAGTCGCCTGCACAGCGGAAAACGGCATACCCTTGGAATCATCTTTCACGATGCGTTATGAGCCATGAGCCCTTTCAACCTGGATTTGTTTGCCGACACAGAACCCGAGCAACCGACCAAGCGCGAGCAAATCGGTGAACAAGCCTGCGTCTTGCGCGGCTTTGCTCTGCCCTATATGGATTCTTTACTGACTGCGCTTGAGGGGGTTTTGACGGCCGCGCCGTTTCGGCAGATGGTCACCCCCGGCGGTTTCACCATGTCCGTGGCGTTGAGCAGTTGCGGCGCCCTGGGTTGGACGACTGACCGAAGCGGCTACAAATACACACGCAATGACCCGCAGACCGGACAGCCCTGGCCGAAGATGCCCGACGTGTTTTTCGAGCTGGCACAAGCGGCGGCACGCGAAGCGGGATTTGCGGATTTCGTTCCCGATTCCTGCCTGATCAACCGCTATGTCCCCGGCGCGAAGATGTCTTTGCACCAGGATAAAGACGAAGGTTCCTACGCAGCACCCATCGTTTCGGTCTCGCTGGGGCTGCCGGCGACGTTCCTGTTCGGCGGTTTTGAACGCAGCGATAAAAGCCAGCGTGTGCCGCTGTTGCATGGCGATATTGTGGTCTGGGGTGGTGTCGACCGTTTGCGCTATCACGGCGTATTGCCGATCAAGGATGGGCATCATCCGAGGCTGGGCGAACAACGGATCAACTTCACCTTTCGCACCGCCGGATGATGCATTCGAATTTGACCGCAAGACCCGGAGTGCCACGCCCCTCCCGCCTGATTAATCTGAATGAAACGGGTCAATGGAACTACAGACATGACAACTCATTCGACTAAAACAGCTACCGAAATCGATCCTCGCTGGGCCGCCGTCGTAGCGCGCGATCCGGCCGCAGACGGGCAGTTTGTCTACGCGGTTAAAACCACCGGTATTTATTGTCGTCCGAGCAGCCTGGCGCGCTTGCCGAATCCGCAGAACGTCGAATTTTTCGACACGCCCGAGCAAGCCCAGGCGGCGGGATATCGTCCCAGCAAACGTGCGGCAAAGGACCAAAGCGATGTCGCCGCCCAACACGCTGCCACCGTGGCCGCCGCCTGCCGGCACATCGAATCCGCCGAAAATCTGCCACCACTCAATGAACTGGCGGACGCCGCGGGTCTCAGCAGCTTTCACTTTCACCGAGTGTTCAAAGCCGTCACCGGGCTGACCCCCAAGGGTTACGCCACAGCCCATCGTTCGCGCAAGGTGCGTGATCGCCTGGCGGATGGCGGCTCGGTCACCGACGCCTTGTACGACGCCGGTTTCAATTCCAACAGTCGTTTCTATGAATCGGCGGATAATCTGCTCGGCATGAAGCCGGGCGACTATCGCGCTGCCGGGCAAAACAACGACATCCGCTTTGCCGTAGGCCAGTGCTCCCTGGGGGCCATTCTGGTAGCGCAAAGTGAACGCGGGGTTTGCGCGATTCTGCTGGGGGATGATCCGCATCAACTGGTCTGCGATCTACAGGACAAGTTTCGGCGTGCCAATCTGATCGGCGCCGATCATGAGTTCGAGCAGCTGATTGCCCAGGTCGTAGGGTTTATCGAAGCGCCAGCCCTTGGCCTGGATTTGCCGCTGGACGTGCGCGGCACGGCGTTCCAGGAACGCGTCTGGCAAGCCTTGCGCGAGATTCCCGCTGGCCGCACCGCCAGTTATGCCGAGATCGCCCAACGCATCGGGTCGCCCAAGGCTGTGCGCGCCGTGGCCCAGGCATGCGGCGCTAACAGCTTGGCGGTGGCGATCCCTTGCCACCGCGTGGTGCGCAGCGACGGCAACCTGTCGGGCTATCGCTGGGGGGTTGAGCGCAAGCGTCTGTTGCTGGAACGCGAGACGCGCTGATCAGCGATTCACATCGACCACCACCCGCCCGCGCAATTGCCCGGCGAGCAGGCGCGGCGCGGCTTCGATGGCTTCGCTCAAACCGATTTCATGGCTGATCAGCGGCAGCAGCGCAAAGTCCAGATCCTTGGCCAGTCGATTCCAGGCCAGTACGCGTTTGGCTTTGGGCTGAGTGACGCTGTTGATCCCGGCCAAGGTCACGCCACGCAGAATGAAGGGTGCGACCGAGGCCGGGAAGTCCATGCCTTGGGCCAGACCACACGCGGCGACCGTGCCGTTGGCCTTGGTGCTGGCGCAGGCATTGGCCAGCGTGTGGCTGCCGACTGAATCGATGACCGCCGCCCAACGCTCCTTGGCCAGCGGTTTGCCGGGCTCGGACAAGGTGGCGCGGTCGATGATTTCACTGGCGCCCAGCTGTCTCAGGTAATCGTGTTCGGCGGTGCGACCGGTCGAAGCGACGACGCGGTAGCCCAGCTTGCTCAACAACGCGATGGCGAAACTGCCGACACCGCCGTTGGCACCGGTGACCAGCACCTCGCCTTGATCCGGTGTCACACCGTTATGCTCCAGCGCCAATATGCTCAGCATCGCCGTGTAGCCGGCGGTGCCGATAGCCATCGCTTGGGCGGCGGTAAATTCCTTTGGCAGGGGGATCAGCCAGTCACCGTTCAGGCGCGCTTTCTGCGCCAATCCACCCCAGTGCCCTTCGCCCACGCCCCAGCCATTGAGGACGACTTGATCACCGGCCTTGTAGTCCGGGTGATCGCTGGTTTCGACCGTGCCTGCCAGATCGATCCCCGGCACCATCGGGAATTTTCTAACCACCGGGCTGCTGCCGGTGATAGCCAGGCCATCCTTGAAGTTCAGCGTGCTGTACGCCACGCGGACCGTCACATCACCCTCGGGCAGTTGATCGTCATTGATCTCTTGCAGTGTGGCCCGGTAACCGCTGTCGTCTTTGTCGATCAAAATACCCTTGAACATCGTCGCCTCTCAATGGAATCAATCTGCTGGTGGAGCCCATGAAATACCACATGGAAACATCTCGCCATACAAGACTTTAAGCCAGTCCAGCCAAAAGTCGACTGGCCCTGCACCCGTGATAGCTGGTAAAAAAACGGCTCTACCGTCCCTGCCCTGTTTTGATGTCGGAGAACTATTCAAATGAGCCAATGGCCAGACACGCGCATTCTTGACCTGCTCGGGATCGAACTGCCAATCATCCAGGCCCCCATGGCCGGCGCCAATGGCTCGGCCATGGTCATCGCCGCGAGTAACGCCGGAGGACTGGGCTCGATGCCCGCTGCCTTGCTGAGCATCGAGCAATTGCGCGAAGAGTTGAAGACGATTCGCCGACACAGCCAGCGCCCGATCAACATCAACTATTTCTGCCATCAACCTCCGGCCCCTGATGAACAACGCGCCCGGGACTGGAAGAACTTGCTGGAACCTTACTACCGGGAACTGGGCGCTGATTTCGATGCGCCGACACCGGTTTCAAACCGAGCACCGTTCGATGTTGCCGCCTGCGAGGTCGTCGAAGAGTTTCGCCCTGAAGTGGTCAGTTTTCACTTCGGTCTTCCGGAAAAATCCCTGCTGGATCGGGTAAAAGCCACCGGCGCGAAAATTCTTTCCTCGGCCACCACGGTCGAAGAAGCCATCTGGCTGGAACAGCACGGCTGTGATGCGATCATCGCCATGGGTTACGAGGCAGGAGGTCATCGCGGGATGTTCCTCAGTGACGACCTGAGCAGCCAGGTGGGAACGTTTGCACTGGTGCCGCAGATTGTCGATGCGGTGAGCGTGCCGGTGATAGCCGCCGGCGGCATCAGTGATGCGCGTGGCGTTGCGGCAGCCTTCTTGTTGGGCGCTTCGGCAGTGCAGGTGGGCACGGCTTATTTGTTCACGCCAGAAGCCAAGGTCAGCGCGTCTCACTACAAGGCGTTGCGCTCGGCCAAAGAAAGCGAGACCGCCGTCACCAACCTTTTCACCGGCCGCCCGGCTCGCGGCATCCTCAATCGGGTGATGCGCGAAATCGGCCCGATCAGCGATAAAGCGCCGAAATTCCCACTCGCCGGCGGTGCGCTGATGCCGTTGCGAGCCAAGGCTGAAGCTGATTTCAGCAACCTCTGGGCCGGGCAAGCATTTCGGTTGAGCGCTGAAATGACCACAGCCGAATTGACCCGACGCCTGGCGGATGAAGCGCTGGCCAAGCTACTGCGTCGATAAGCCCAACCCCTGTAGCAACTGCGTCAGTTGCTACAGGTCCACATGACGGCATAAACCAACACATTCCGTTTGCAGGCATTTCGCTATATATTCGGCTATATAGCGTTTCACCCCCTTGTTGCATTCGCCTATGACGGAGCCGTTTCATGACCATTCGTGCCTCACGTTTTGCCCCTACTTGCCTCGCCAGCCTGATCGCTGTGTTCACTTTCGGCTCCGCTCACGCGGACGAAGTCCAGGTCGCTGTCGCCGCCAACTTCACGGCGCCTATCCAGGCCATCGCGACCGATTTCGAGAAAGACACCGGGCACAAACTGGTCGCGGCTTACGGCGCCACTGGCCAGTTCTACACCCAGATCAAGAATGGCGCGCCGTTCGAAGTGTTCCTCTCGGCCGACGACACCACACCGCAAAAACTTGAAACCGAAGGCGACACCGTCAAGGGCTCGCGCTTTACCTACGCCATAGGCACCCTCGCCTTGTGGTCGGCAAAAGAAGGCTACGTCGACGCCAAGGGCAAAGTGCTGAGCGACAACCAGTATCAGCATCTGTCCATCGCCAATCCCAAAGCCGCGCCTTACGGCCTGGCCGCAACTCAGGTTCTGGCCAAGCTGGGCCTGACCGACAAGGTCAAGGACAAGATCGTCGAAGGCCAGAACATTACCCAGGCCTACCAATTCGTTTCCACCGGCAACGCCGAACTGGGCTTTGTGGCCTTGTCGCAGATCTACAAAGACGGCAAAGTCACCGGCGGTTCGGCGTGGATCGTTCCAGCCGACATGCATGACCCGATCAAACAAGACGCGGTGATCCTCAACAAAGGCAAGGACAACCCGGCCGCCAAGGCTCTGGTTGATTACCTTAAGGGTCCGAAAGCCGCTGCCGTCATCAAATCCTACGGTTACCAACTCTAAATGACGCTGACGAGTGCCGACTTTTCAGCCATTTGGCTGACCCTCAAACTGGCGTCACTGACGACGGCCATCCTGTTGGTCATCGGCACTCCGATTGCGTTGTGGCTGTCGCGCACCCGCTCCTGGCTGCGCGGCCCGGTCGGGGCAATTGTCGCCCTGCCTCTGGTCCTGCCGCCCACAGTGATTGGCTTTTACTTATTGCTGGCGCTGGGGCCTCACGGCTTTGTCGGCCAGCTCACCCAATCATTGGGGTTTGGCACCCTGACATTCAGTTTTGCGGGGTTGGTCGTCGGCTCGGTGCTGTACTCGATGCCATTCGTCATTCAACCGCTGCAAAACGCCTTTTCCGCCATTGGCACTCGCCCATTGGAAGTGGCCGCGACGTTGCGCGCCAACCCGTGGGACACCTTCTTCAGCGTGATCCTGCCGCTCGCACGACCGGGGTTTATCACCGCTTCGATTCTCGGCTTCGCCCACACCGTCGGTGAGTTCGGCGTGGTCTTGATGATCGGCGGCAACATCCCGGACAAGACGCGTGTGGTGTCGGTGCAGATCTACGATCACGTCGAAGCCATGGAATACGCCCAGGCCCATTGGCTGGCCGGGGCGATGCTGGTGTTCTCTTTTGCGGTGTTGCTGGTGCTCTACTCCAGCCGTAAAACCAAAGCCGGCTGGAGCTGATCGATGATCGATATGCGTCTGCAACTTAGCTACTCGGGGTTCGCCCTGGACGTCGACCTGCAATTGCCCGGTCGTGGCGTGACGGCGTTATACGGACATTCGGGTTCGGGCAAGACCACCTGCCTGCGCTGCATCGCTGGACTGGAAAAGGCCCCACAGGGTTTTATCCAGGTTAACGATGAGGTCTGGCAGGACAGCGAAAAGAAGATTTTCGTACCGCCGCACAAACGTGCGCTGGGTTATGTCTTCCAGGAAGCCAGCCTGTTTCCGCATCTGTCGGTACTGGCGAATCTGCAATTCGGCCTCAAGCGCATCCCGAAACAGCAGCGCCGGGTCGACATGGGCCATGCCACGGAACTGCTGGGGATTGGGCATCTGCTGGAACGTCATCCGCAGCACCTTTCCGGCGGCGAACGGCAACGGGTCGGCATCGCCCGCGCGCTGCTCACCAGCCCGAAACTGCTGCTGATGGACGAACCACTGGCGGCGCTGGACAGTCAGCGCAAAAACGAAATCCTGCCTTACCTGCAACGCCTGCACGATGAGCTGGACATCCCGGTGCTGTATGTCAGTCACTCGCAAGATGAGGTTGCGCGGCTGGCCGACCACATCGTCTTGCTCAGCGACGGCAAGGCACTGGCCAGCGGCCCCATCGGCGACACCCTCGCCCGTCTCGACCTGCCACTGGCGCTGGGCGATGACGCAGGGGTGGTGATCGAGGGCCATGTCAGCGCGTATGACGCCCACTATCAGTTGCTGACCTTGCAGTTGCCCGATACCGATCTGGGCATTCGCGTCGCCCATGCGCCCATGCCGCTGGGCCAGGCACTGCGTTGCAAGGTTCAAGCGCGCGACGTCAGCCTGAGCCTGCGAAGCGTCGAGCAAAGCAGCATCCTCAATCGCTTGCCGGTGACCGTGATCAGTGAAATCGGCGCCGATAACGCCGCCCATGTGCTGATCCGCCTGAACGCCGCCGGCACGCCATTGCTGTCGCGTATCACCCGCTACTCCCGGGACCAGTTGGGCGTGCATCCTGGCCAGCAACTCTGGGCACAAATCAAAGCGGTGGCGGTACTGGCCTAAGTCTTTTGGCACCAACGACAAATGTCTGCGGTCAATGGCTGTACTGACCCCTGATTTGTTGTCGAGGTTGACTCGCCATGTCCGAGACCGCGCTGCCCGATGTTCTGCCACCCGACCTGCACTATGTCGATGACACGCAGCCCGGAATCAGCCGAAAGCTGCTGCGTGGAAAATTTTGTTACTTCGATCCGGCGGGCCAGCGCATCACGGATCCGGATGAAATCAAACGCCTCAACGCCCTCGCTGTGCCGCCGGCCTATACGAATGTGTGGATTTGCGCCGACCCGCGCGGGCATCTGCAAGCCACCGGTCGCGATGCTCGCGGTCGCAAGCAATACCGCTACCACGCACGCTGGCGCGAAGTGCGCGATGCCGACAAATACTCGCGCCTGCGCGACTTTGGCCTGGCGCTGCCGAAATTGCGCAAGCAGCTTGAAACGCTGTTGGACGCGCCCGGCTTCAGCCGAGACAAGGTCATGGCCACCGTCATTACTTTGCTTGATGCAACGCTGATCCGGGTCGGCAACACGCAGTACGCTCGCGACAACCGCTCATACGGCCTGACGACGTTGCGCAGCCGCCACGTTGAAGTCAACGGCAGCGCTATCCGCTTCCAGTTTCGCGGCAAGAGTGGCGTGGAGCACCAGATCACCGTGAGAGATCGACGCTTGGCTCGGATCATCAAGCGCTGCCAGGAAATCCCAGGACAAAACTTGTTTCAGTATCTGGATGAAAACGGCGAACGTCACACCGTCAGTTCCGCCGACGTCAACGCCTATCTGCAAACGCTCACCGGGGCCAATTTTACGGCCAAGGATTACCGCACGTGGGCAGGCAGTGTGCTGGCGTTGTCAGTGTTGCGCGAATTGCAGTGGGAGCCGGAGTCGGATGCAAAACGCCAAGTAGTAGAGATGGTCAAGAGCGTCGCCCGGCAATTAGGCAACACGCCTGCAGTGTGCCGTAAATGCTACATCCACCCCGCGGTACTCGACGCTTTTATGCTGGGTGCCCTGGCCGAGTTGCCTCGGCCAAGGTTGCGCAAAGGGCTCAGGTCAGAGGAAGTGGGGATGGCCATGTTCCTTGAGCGCATGATCGCCAGCGCTGAAGCGACGAACTGACCTGTCTATTTTTTGCACGATCACAAAGAACTTCTATAGTTGATCTGAACAAGAAATCAGCTGCGGTGACGCCATGGAAGACATTTTCGTTGTGAAGCGTTGCAACAAGATCATCATTCATGGCCGCCGGGCCGGTGAATCTGGTCACCCACCGCCCGACGCCGCCGTCTGGTACCGCATCGCCGACACTCGCACGCAGGGTTTCATCGGTGACGGCTTTGATGCTGAAGCCGATGCCAGACGCGAATGCCAACGGCTGAATGCCACATCGCAAGTGATGGCCCGACAAGGATGACGAACAGATACCTGTCTGTTCCGGGTCTATACTGAAAAAAAGCTGAAGGATCAGTGATCCCTACGGCAGAAAGCTCGCACCTGGCGGGTTTTTTGCTGCCAATTGCCAGGTTCTTCAACGGAGGTGTTTTCCATGTCCGAAAAAGAGTCCATCACCACCCTCCTCACCCTGCTCGACTCCCGGCAGGCTCGACTTGCCGCCGCGTGCAAGGAAATTGCCGACTGGGTCGATCATCAAGGGGGGCATCCGACAGCCCTCAGAATCCGTGATCGGCTGAACGACATCGAAAAAGACACTCCTCTGATTCGAAACACGCTGTCGTCGCTAAAACCTGTCGACCGGCCCCTCCCACGGTTCAGATGATTCTGGCCGGGCACGCGACGCGAGAACACAGCCTGTTTCAGGACGCATGAACGGCGACCTTATCGTCACCGCGATTGTGCCTGTCTGAATATCCGCCGTTACACCACCCACCCGGCCTGGCGCTGGGCTTTTTTTTGCGACATTTCTTTCACGTCGCATTCACAACGTACGCCCTACAGTGAGTCACTCCTTTGAAGAATCACCTTGGTCTGCCCGCATGCAGGCCTTTTTTTTGCCTGTCCGGCAGTCAGCGAACGCTGGCGCCTGCGGGGGGTCAAACACTTACACGTCGCGAAGGAGACGTTCCATGGTCACTCACTTCAAAGTCAGCGGGCATCTGGCCTGCGGTCACAAAGGCAGCAACCTCACGTCCACCCAAGAACTGAACCGCGTGAAATGCAGAAGCTGCCGGAACACCGATGCGTACCAGGAAGCGCGCAAGGAACAACGCAATGCAACGCGCCGGGCCGCACGCAAAGCCAAAGCGACACACACCGCCAATGACTGGCGCGCCGCCTGGACCGAACGGCTAACGGCCATGGCCGGGTTGCAAAGACTGCCTCGTGGTTTTAGCGGCCAGCCTTTTGTGTAGCAGGCTCATTCGACAGCGGGGTCGACTTCGCTCGACCCACTGTTGATCAACGCTTTAGCGGGCGCCATGACTTCAGCGAGCGACATTCTCTTAAATGCTTCGAACAGTCGCCGCCCCTCTTCAGGCACGCAGGTAATGGCCAGACGCATGGTCGCCTCTCCCAGTTGCCAGATCAAAAAAGCCGTATCGGCGACTTGCTGAGTATCACTGCCTGGAAATACACGAAGCATCGCATCCGCCAGCAACCTCCCCGCCACTCGACTCTCTTCCAGTTCCAGCGCCAGCAATTGTTTGTCGGCTTGCATTCCCGACCAGATGTCACGCATCACCGGCTCCGCCTGAGCGATGTCGTAATACTGCTCTAGCAGGTCCGAATAGGCCTCGCGCAATCCTTGAGCATCCTGGACCGCTACCAATGCCGATTCTATGCAACGGCGGCTCTGCGTATTGAAGCGCTCGGCTAGCGTGCGGATCACCGAGCTCTTGTCCGGAAAATACTGATAAAGCGAGCCAATCGATATCTCCGAGCGTTCGGCAATTTCACTCATCTTTAGCGAATCGCTGCCCTTGGCCGCAATCAGCTTCGTGGCCACGGCCAGAATTCGCTCCTGCCGTTCGCGACTGCGTTGTTGCGTGGGGTTGCGTCGGGCCGGTTCTGAAACCGTCTGCTCGCGCTCGGTGGTGGTTTTCTTCGGCACTGGTGGGAATCCGATCGATAACGTGACATGCACTCACCTTAGCACCGCCCAATACCACACCCAATAGGTATGGCCGTACGTCGGCTTCCTGGCGTTCGCTGGTTGACGGCATAACATGAGCGTTTATCATCTTTTTAACGTGAGTATCACTCACATTAAGCCGATGGAGATGAACGCGATGAAGACCTCTCAAGACCGCATCCTCATTCTCGGTGCGACCGGTAAGACAGGAAGCAGGATTACTCAACGTCTGAAAACGGCGGGGTTGCCCGTGCGCCTGGGCTCTCGTGGCGCCAATCCACCTTTTGACTGGCAGGATCAAAGCACCTGGGAGGCAGCCCTTGATGGAATCGCCGCCGTTTACATTTCCTACCAACCGGACCTCGCCGTCCCCGGTGCAGTCGAAACAATCCAGGCGTTTAGCGACCTGGCCGTCAAAAGCGGCGTTGGCAAACTGGTGCTGCTGTCCGGACGTGGAGAAGCTGAAGCGGAACAAGCCGAACGCGTCATACAGAACAGTGGCGTCGACTGGACCATCCTTCGCTGCAGCTGGTTTTTCCAGAACTTCAGTGAGGCGCATTTTCTGGAGCCGATTCTTCAAGGAGAAGTGGCTCTTCCGGTTGGCGATATCGCCGAGCCCTTTATCGATGTGGAAGACATTGCCGAGATTGCTGTCCAGGCACTGACCCAACCCGGACACTCCGGCCAGCTTTATGAGCTGACGGGACCACGGGCGTTGACGTTTGTCGAGGCGGTCGATGAGATCGCTCGAGGGACCGGCCGTGATATCCGCTTCGTCGCTGTGCCGCCGGATGCTTATAGAGAGGCGCTGGAACGGGTGAAACTTCCAGCGGAGTTGATCGACCTTGTGCTGTATCTCTTCACTACGGTACTCGACGGGCGCAACACCGCTCTTGCCGATGGTGTCCAGCTCGCACTTGGCCGTCCCGCACGGGACTTCAGCAATTATGTCCGGCGCACTGCGGAAACTGGCGTTTGGGCGAGCGAAGGCTGATCTGAAAAAGCTTGCTGATCGGGCGCTGGAGGGACAGTGGTTTTCGTACTTGATTGCGGTGCAACTGTAAAATTGCAATCCAGAAAAAAACAAGGGTTTGCCTGAGCTTTCGCCCGCAAACCCTTGATTTTAAGAGGGTGCCCGAAGTCGGATTCAAACCGGCACGCCCTTATGACCGAGGGAAAATCAATCGGGCTGCGCCCTGTGATAAGTTGTCTGGTCACCTTTAACGTTTCCACCCCATTCATCAGTGGAAACCATTGGACTTACATGGCTTTTTTGACTTTTGCCCATTCGGCTTTGAGTTTGGTTATGAAGGATGCCTTTGGTTCTTTGGTGCACACCTGAACCAACTCAGGCGTAACGGCAGCGATACCATCAACATCCACTACCTCATCTTCCACTTTACCCTTGCGGCTTACCAACTCCCCAATCCCTACGGCGGTGGGTTGGAAACTTTCATCTACGGCAAGAAAATCTTCACAGGTCCACTGTGAAACCGGTTTTTTCCCCGCACTGCCTGCGGCTATGGCCATTGAGCTGGCGGCCAGCATCAACGCTGTTATTAAGATCCGTTTGCGGTGCATTATTAAATCCTCTGTTAATTGAATAATGACGACCAGTAAGCTTTGTTCTCAGATGCCCAAGCAGCCATAGTCAAGCCAGCCGGTTATAGGTATTTACTGTTTGGCTTTCGTTTTTTGAAGCTGCTCGTTGAAGGCATTCACAGCAAATCACTATAGGTCAGCCAGAGATTTGTGCCCGACAGCACACTCTTCGGCGACGACTGGCATGCTTAAGGTAATCGCTGGTGAATCAATCTTGATCTATCACCATGATCTCAAGTGCGGTGCCACAATCGCCATCCCAACTGACAACAATGAAGGGTGAAAGCATTTTGGCACCCTCCCCGGTACTGCAATAAGTACTAGCAGCGATGCGCCACCTCGGATCGTTACCGTGCCCGGACGCTTTTGCGCAATAGCGTTTATTTCCAATGCGGCTATAACTTTGAGGTTTGCTGTTCTTTTTCGTCGTCCTGCCTCAAGGATAATTCTTTGCATTTGTTCAAATACGCTTGGCGGCGCTTGTTGTTCACGATGGTCCTACTAATTGCCCAAGGAGCTGCCGGGCAGTCCCCCGGACTTGCCACCGACGCCAAGGGTTATGCGCCCGCCGACAGCTGCATCGGCTGTCATGCCGAGCAGGCCAGCGCCTGGAAAAACTCTGACCACGATTGGGCCATGCGTGCAGCCACCCAAAACAGTGTGCTGGGTGACTTCAAGGATTCCCGTTTCAAGGACGGTAAGGTTGAGGTCCGTTTCTTTCGCAAGGGTAAAAAGTTCTTCGTCAATACCGAAGGCTCTGATGGTAAACCTGCGGACTTTGAGATCCTCTACACGTTCGGCTACAAACCCTTGCAGCAGTATCTGGTGGCATTTCCCGGTGGTCGCCTGCAAAGCCTGACCGTCGCCTGGGACACGCGAACCAAGGCCGAGGGTGGACAACGCTGGTTTTCCCTTTACCCAGGTCAACATTTCGCGCCCACCGATCCCTTGCACTGGACCGGCCGCTACCAGAACTGGAATGCGATGTGCGCCGATTGCCATTCGAGCAATCTACTCAAGGGCTACGACGACAGAACCGATACCTTTGCCACCACTTGGCATGAGCAGAATGTCGGCTGCCAGGCCTGTCATGGTCCCGGCCAGGCCCATGTCGACTGGGCTGCCAAGCCGAAGCCTGCGCAGGTCAGTTACAACTCAGCGGCCGAAATTGGCCTGATCGTCGATTACAAGGCCTTGGGCAGCAAGGGCCTGGGGGATCAGTGCGCTTATTGCCACAGCCGGCGACAAAGCTTGAATGTGGGTCAGCAACCCGGCAAGCCATTACTCGACAGCGCATTGCCAGCGACCCTGGACCCGGGCATGTACCATGCCGATGGGCAAATGCAGGGTGAGGTCTATGTCTATGGATCTTTCACCCAAAGCAAGATGTTTGCTGCAGGAGTGACCTGCACCGACTGCCATGATCCGCACACCACTAAAGTCAAAATCCAGGGCAATGGCCTTTGCCAACAGTGTCATAACACCCAACCGCCCGCCCTTTTCCCCAGCCTGCAAGCGAAAAACTACGACAGCCCCGAGCACCATCACCACACAGCGGGCTCTGCGGGCGCGCAGTGCGTCAATTGCCATATGCCGGCGCAGACTTACATGGTGATCGACCCGCGCCACGATCACAGTTTCCGACTGCCGCGCCCGGACCTGGATGGGCAAACCGAGAGCCCCGATGCATGCAGCACTTGCCATAAGGACAAGGAACCGGCGTGGGCGGCGAAAGTCATCGAGGGCTGGTTCGGTACGCCGCAACGGCCACCGCACTATGGCCAGGCCTTGCATGCCGCTCGCACTGGCCAAGCTGACTCGCTGCAACAATTAACGGCGCTGATCGGCGACCTGGGCAAGCCCGCCATCGTTCGTGCCACTGCCGTTCAGCAATTGACGTCGATGGATGACCCCGCGTTGCCAAGCCTGGCGCAGGCACTCAAGGACGAGAGTTCGCTGGTACGGGCTTACGCGGCATCCGGTTTCAATGCACAAACTCCGGTGCAGCGAGTCAAGTATCTGTTGCCATTACTGCACGATGACAGTCGCGCTGTCCGTGACCAAGCGTTGAATGCATTGGTCGGGATCCCGATGATTGCCTTGCCCGAGGCTGAGCGCGAAAGTTTCAAAGCGGCCCAGGCAGATTACGAACAGCGCCTGCGCGGCAACGCCGACCTGCCGGGCAATCGCCTGAATCTGGCGGTATTGCTCGAGCGCGATGGACGCCAGCAGGAAGCCAGGGAGCAATATCACCAGGCCTTGAAGCTCGACCCCTACTTCGTCCCTGCTCGGGTGAACCTGGCGACGCTGGCAAATTCGATGCTGCTCCAGGACGAAGCCGAGCAGGTTCTGCGTGACGGTGTCGCCTTGAAGGATATGCCCGTCACCGATCACGGCAATATCGCCTACATGCTGGCCTTGCTGCTGGCTGAACGGAACAAGGCCCACGAAGCATTGCCACTGTTTGAGACGGCGGCAAGCGAGCTTCCGAGGAACTCGCGTATTCGTTACAACCAAAGTCTGTTGTTGCTGAAAATGCAGCGCCGTACAGAGGCACAGGTGGCGCTGGAAGCGGGCCTGGTCCAGGTGCCAGACGATGCAGACTTGCTCTATGCGTTGGTCTACCTGCACGGATCCGCCAATGAGCGGCAAGAGGCAATCGACTACGTCCGTCGCCTGGAAGCGGTTGCGCCGCAGGATCAGCGGTTGCCCGATCTGAAGCGTCAGCTGGGGTTGCGCTAGAGCGCTGGAGCGCAAAGTGCCGTTTGTCGGCCTCACACTGCCGGTGAAACCGGCTTATTGATATTTGACTACGCTCCACGTGGGGCAAAAAGGGGGATTTCGGGAATATTCGGAGAGTTTCAATGAAGAATTCAGCGCCAGTAATTGCACTCGCCGTGAACTTCGCATCAAGACTATCGAAATCAGCATCCCTCGTGCTGGGGATCTTGGCATGTATGTCGTCAGCCATGTTGACGACAGCGGCCTTCGCCCAGCAAACCACAGGAGAGCTGGGTTCGCCAGACGCGACTACCACGATCGATGGCCGCTACCTGCCGTCGCCCCCGGCCCCGTTCCAGGGCCAGATCAACCTCAATGCCATGCAGTCGAAGCCAGCGTGGCCGGCGCGCGTGGTGCCCCCCAAGGGTGCACCGAATATCCTGGTCATCATGACCGATGACGTCGGCTTCGGCGCGCCATCGACCTTTGGCGGCGTCATCCCGACACCGACCATGGACCGCATCGCCCAAAACGGCCTTCGCTATACGAACTTCCATACGACCTCGCTGTGCTCTCCGACGCGAGCGGCGCTGCTCACCGGGCGCAACCACCACTCTGTGGGCTTCGGTGTCATCTCTGAAGTGGCAACCGGCTTTCCTGGCTACAACAGCATCATAGGACCGGAAAGCGCAACCATCGGCAAAGTCCTTCAGGAAAACGGCTACCGCACTTCGTGGTTCGGCAAGAACCACAACACCCCCGCTTTCGAGACCAGCCAGGCCGGCCCGTTCAATCAATGGCCGACCGGCATGGGTTTCGATTATTTTTACGGATTCAACGGCGGTGACAGCTCTCAGTGGGAACCGATGCTCACCCGTAACACCACGCCGATCACCCCTTTCGAAGGGCATCCCGGCTGGAATCTCATCACTGGCATGGCCGATGAAGCCATCAACTGGATGAGCCAGATAAACGACGTCGACCCATCGATCCCGTTCATGATCTATTACGCGCCGGGGGGCACGCACTCGCCCCACCATCCGACGCCGGAGTGGATTGAGAAAATCAGCGCCATGCACCTCTTTGACAAGGGTTACGAGGCCGTCCGGGAGCAAATATTTGCCAACCAGAAAAAGCTCGGGGTGATCCCGGCGGATGCCCAGCTGACACCTTGGCCGAAGGACTTGCTCAAAGAGTGGGACCAATACACCCCCGAAGAAAAGAAACTGCTGATTAAAGAAGCCGATGTCTACGGGGCCTATCTCGCCTACACCGACAACGAGATCGGTCGCGTGGTCCAGGCCGTGCAAGACCTGGGCAAGCTCGACAATACGATCATCGTCTACATCAGCGGCGACAATGGTGCTTCGGCTGAAGGCTCACCGATGGGTACCTGGAACGAGCTACTTCCATTCAACGGCGTCAATCCGACAGCGGCCGAGCAAATGCCTATGTACGATGCCTGGGGCAGCAACAAGACTTATCCGCATTACTCCATTGGTTGGGCCTGGACTTTTGACACGCCATACAAGTGGACCAAGCAGATTGCATCCTACTTTGGCGGCACCAAGAACGGCATGGCAATTTCATGGCCCGGTCATATCAAGGACGTTGGCGGTATCCGTTGGCAGTTTCACCACGTGATCGACATTATGCCAACTCTCCTGGACGTCGCCGGCATTACCCCACCCGTCCAGGTTGACGGTATCGCACAGAAGCCGATTGAGGGTGTGAGCCTGGCCTACACCTTTGACGCCAACGCCGGCGGGCGCGATGCGAAGTCGCATCACACCACCCAGTACTTCGAGATGCTGGGGACTCAAGGTCTTTACAACGATGGCTGGATGTTGAGCGCGGTACCCCTTCGCGCACCGTGGAACCTTACCGGGGCAGCGATCACCGATCCTGCTACAGCGTTCAAATTTGAGCTCTATGACCTCAGTAAAGACTGGACTCAATACACCGATGTCGCCGCACAGAACTCGGTGAAGGTTCAGGAAATGAAAGATTTGATGTTCGGCGAGTTTGCCAAATATCAAGTACTGCCACTGGATGCCTCTGCGGCAACACGGTTCATCACCCCCCGCCCCAGCCTGGCGGCAGGCAGGACGGTCTTCAATTACTCGGGGGCGACCATCACCAATATTCCGGCTGGCAACATGCCGAACCTGCTCAACAGCTCCTACACCATCACCGCAGAGGTTGACGTACCCAAGGAAGGTACGGACGGCATGATCATCAACGAAGGTGGGCGGTTCTGGGGTTACGCGCTCTACATGGTGAAAGGAGCACCCACGTTCACCTACAACCTCCTCGGCCTTAAGCGCACCAAATGGCAGGGTCCTGAACTGACACCGGGCAAACACACGATCGTGTTCGACTTCAAGTATGACGGACTCGGTGCCGGCACCTTGGCTTACAACAACTTGAGCGGTATCGGTGGTGGCGGGACAGGAACGCTGAAGGTGGATGGCAAAACCGTGTCCACCGAAAGGATGGAACACACCCTGCCTCTCACCAAGCCTCTGGACACTGTATTCAATATCGGCGCAGCCTCCGGCACGCCGGTGAATGACCAGGATTACCAAGTCCCGTTTCCATTCACCGGCGCGATCAACAAGCTGTCTATCTCGATTGACAGGCCGAAGTTGTCACCCGAGGACGTGAAAAAACTGCAGGCTGCTGAAACCAAGCAGCAAAGCGACAGCTAGCCTCGCAGAGGGTTGGATCGTTACCGAGGTCCAGCCTTTAATTTCGCTGGCCTGCGCGCTCATCCACGCAGGCCAGTGAATGACAAACATTCAGGGAGAGATTCCGAAAGTTGACTTTCAGATGCGTGATTTGAGGGCGAAGGCGGCAACTGATAAGCAGGAATCGACAGGCCATATAAGAGCAGCACGCGATCAATTGCGGCACACCACCGTTGGTATGACTGAACAGTACATTCGAATGCGCAAAGGCATGAAAGTCACGCCGACGAAATGACCGACGGTGCGAATTGCGGAGCAAAGGAAGTTTTTTGCGGAGCAAAAAATAAGGGCTTACGTGAGGTATATCACGTAAGCCCTTGATATTCATGGTGCCCGAAGCCGGAATCGAACCGGCACGCCCTTACGAGCGGGGGATTTTAAGTCCCATGCGTCTACCAGTTTCGCCATTCGGGCGGTAGCGCGATGAAGCAGTCTGAAGGCTGACAAATGACGACCTTGCAGTTCTGACGCTTGTGCAACAGAGGGGGAAATATATACACCCCGCCCCGGTGAAGCAAGTTCGCAGTTGACCTTTTCAAGACAAAATCTTGCAGGGCTGCGGAAATAAAAAAGCTCCGTAAATCATAGATCTACGGAGCTTGTTTATAGTGGAGGCCGAGGTCGGAATCGAACCGGCGTAGGTGGATTTGCAATCCACTGCATAACCATTTTGCTACTCGGCCTCAAACATTTGCTGTCAGTAGCACAACAACAAATGTGTTCAAACTTGGAGCGGGAAACGAGACTCGAACTCGCGACCCCGACCTTGGCAAGGTCGTGCTCTACCAACTGAGCTATTCCCGCGTCTTGGTGTGGCGCATTCTATAGAATCCAGAAGCCCCGTCAACCCCTTGATTCAAAAAAGTTTTATTTCTTTTCAACGTCGGTCTTCAGATGTGGCCAGGCAGCCCGCAAGTACTGGACCATGGACCACAATGTCAGGCCCGCAGACACCAGCAACAAGGCATAACCAATCAAGACCCAGAAGCTAAAGTCTGACGGATTGGCCAGCAGGATCACCAGCGCGAGCATTTGCGCGGCGGTTTTCCATTTGCCCAGGTTTGATACGGCTACGTGAGCGCGGGCGCCGAGTTCGGCCATCCATTCGCGTAATGCCGAAACGACAATTTCGCGACCGATGATGACGGCGGCCGGCAGCGTGAGCCACAGGTTGCCGTGTTCCTGCACCAGCAAGACCAGTGCGACGGCGACCATCAGCTTGTCAGCCACAGGATCTAGGAACGCCCCGAACGGAGTGCTTTGCTCCAGGCGTCGAGCCAGATAACCATCCAGCCAGTCTGTGGCGGCAGCAAAGGCGAAGACCGAGGCGGAGGCCACGTAGCTCCATTGGTAAGGCAGGTAGAACAACAAAATGAAGATCGGGATGAGCAGGACGCGTAGAACGGTAATCAGATTAGGGATATTCATCGGCACAACTGGCTACGAGGTGAGGTGGCATTCTACTCGCTGTGCAGATTTGCATAAATCAACTCTGCGAGCTTTTTACTGATCCCGGGTGCTTTGGCGATCTCTTCGATGCTGGCACGAGACAGCTCCTGCAATCCACCAAAATGTTTCAATAAATCGCGACGCCGTGTCGGCCCGACGCCGGCAACGCCCTCAAGCGTGGACGTGCGGCGGGTTTTGCCACGGCGAGCGCGGTGCCCGGTAATAGCGAAACGGTGAGCTTCGTCGCGTATTTGCTGAATCAAATGCAGCGCAGGGGAATCACCGCGCAAGGTGAATTCGTGGGCCGCGTCGTTGAGGTACAAGGTTTCGAAACCGGCCTTGCGCGTCGCCCCTTTGGCCACGCCCAACAGAATCAGGTCCGGCACCGCCAGCTCATTGAGTACGTCACGGGCCATGGACAGCTGACCTTTGCCGCCGTCCACCAACAGAATATCCGGCAGCTTACCCTCACCGTCCTTCAGCTTACTGAAGCGACGGGTCAACGCCTGGTGCATCGCGGCGTAGTCATCTCCCGCCGTCACGCCTTCGATGTTGTAGCGACGATAATCGGACTTGATCGGGCCTTCCGGGCCAAACACCACGCAAGACGCCACGGTGGCTTCACCGCTGGAATGGCTGATGTCGTAGCACTCCAGACGCTGCGGTGGCTCGTCCAGGTTCAGTACTTCCGCCAGCGCATCGAAACGTGCCGCAACGTGTTGACGGTTCGCCAGGCGCGCGCTCAAGGCCTGTTCGGCGTTGGTGACCGCCAGTTGCTGCCAGCGTGCTCGCGTGCCACGCACCCGATGACTGATGGTCAGTTCACGCCCGCGCAGGGCATCGATGGCTTCGATCAGCGTCGGGAAATCTTCATGAACCACGTTGACGATCAGCTCACTCGGCAAATCGCGCTCGGGGCTGGTGATGAAGTATTGGCCGAGAAAGGCGGCCATCACTTCGGAAACGTCTTCGTCGATACCGGTTTGCGGGAAGAAGTTCTTGCTGCCCAGTACCCGGCCGCCGCGCACGCTGATCAAGTGGACGCAAGCACCACCCGGATTGACGAAAGCGGCGATCACGTCGATATCGCCGGTGCCGCCCTCCATGCTTTGCTGGTCCTGGACTCGACGCAACAAGGAAATCTGGTCGCGCAACTCGGCAGCGCGCTCAAACTCGAGGTTGATCGCCGCCTCTTCCATGCCCGCGGACAACTCATCCGTCAGCGCATTGCTGCGGCCCTCAAGGAACATCACCGAGTGGCGCACGTCTTCGGCATACACCTCGGGCTCGACCAAGCCCACACACGGCGCCTTGCAACGCTTGATCTGGTATTGCAGGCAGGGTCGGGTGCGGTTCTTGTAATAGCTGTCTTCGCACTGGCGGACAAAAAAGGTCTTTTGCAAAAGACTCAGGCTTTCGCGAATCGCCCCGGCGCTCGGGTACGGACCAAAGTATTTGCCCTTGGCCTTCTTTGCACCGCGATGAATGCTCAAGCGCGGGAACTGGCCATCCGAGAGAAAGACGTACGGGTACGATTTGTCATCGCGCAGCAGGATGTTGTACGGCGGGCGCCATTCCTTGATCAGCGTCTGCTCAAGCAACAGGGCTTCGGTCTCGTTGGCGGTGATGGTGGTTTCGACCTGAGCGATCCGCGCCACCAGCGCTGCGGTCTTGGGCGCCAGACCGGATTTGCGGAAGTAGCTCGACAGGCGATTCTTCAGGTTCTTGGCTTTGCCGACATACAACAGGCGCGCATCGCTGTCGAACATGCGATACACACCGGGACGCCCACTGACCGTCGATAGAAAGGCGCTTGGATCGAAGACTTCAGTCATTGTCAGAGGCTGGTATCGACCATGCCGTGACGAACCGCCAGCAGCGTCAGCTCGACATCACTGCTGATCGAAAGCTTCTCGAAAATGCGGTAACGGTAAGTGTTGACCGTTTTGGGCGACAGGCAAAGCTTGTCGGAAATGATCTGAACCTTCTGGCAGCCGACAATCATCAGCGCGATCTGGATCTCGCGCTCGGACAACGCATCGAAGGGCGAGTCGTTGGTTGGCTGAAAGGACTTGATCGCCAGTTGCTGGGCGATCTGCGGGCTGATGTAGCGTTGACCGGCAAATACCAGGCGAATCGCCTGGACCATTTCCGGCAGCCCTGCGCCCTTGGTCAGATAGCCGGCGGCGCCAGCCTGCAACAACCGCGTCGGAAACGGATCTTCCTCACAGACGGTGACCGCGACGACTTTGATATCCGGATGACTGCGCAACAGTTTGCGCGTGGCTTCAAGACCACCGATGCCGGGCATCTTGACGTCCATCAACACCACATCGGGTTTCAACTCACGTGCTTTCAGCAGGGATTCTTCCCCTGATTCAGCCTGGCCGACTACTTGCAGGCCATCGATGTCAGCCAGCATTCGTGTAATGCCTGTACGAACGAGATCATGGTCATCGACTACTAGCACCCTAATCAAGCAGACACCTCGCGAATTGGTCTTATTGGGTTGCCGGACACCTTAGCAAAAAGCAACTGGCAGACCTAGCAGCAAGCATCATATAAAAAGTATCAATACATCTTGAAAGGCTTGTCGCCAGCGCGTTTCAGCGATGAAGCCTGTCGATATCACGCTGCATTCTCAGGAAACACTCGTCCTGACCGACCACCTTCAGCCCTTTTCGTTCGTAAAGTTTTTTTGCCGGATTATTTTCAAAAACGGTCAGGCGCAATGCCGGACGTCGTTCCTTGCACGCGAGCGCGAAGACCTCATCGATCACCCAACCACCCGCGCCCTGCCCCTGAAACGCTTCGAGCACATGCAGTTCGCGAATGTACAAGGCGTTTGCATCGCGACTCAGGCTGACAAAACCCAGCACTGACTCATCGCGCACAATCATGCGGTTCTCGCGCCCCGCCCAGGCGACATCAAACGCCTCATCCAGCCAAAGCAGATCGTGCTGGATGTAATAGCGCAGCATGTTGTCGCAGGTCAGTTTCCGGGCGAAGTCGAGGTCGGCGGGTGACGCCAGACGCCATTCGAAACCCATTCAAGCCTCCGTAACGTCAATAACAGTGCCGTTCCAGCCACCCGCCTCGCGGCGCGCCACCACCATTAGATTCCCCGTACCCGGTGCCGCAGCAATCAGCGAACCGTCCGACGCCCAGAGGGCACTGCGTCCTGCAGACTCCCAGCCTCCGGTCGCACCGCCGTGGTTGGCCATCAGCACCGTCATTGAATGTGTGCCGGCGTACCCTTGCAGGAGCGCCGTGTCCGGGGCATAGCCGTTTTCCGTGATCAGCACACCGGCAGCATAGAGGTCGGCGCCCTGCTCCGCGGCCGCGGCAGCATGACTGGCGTGAGAAAAATCAGCACACACCGCCAGCGCGACGGTATCGCCACCGATGGTCAACATCGAGCCACCTGTGCCCGGCGCAAACGCCACTTCCTCGCCGGGGTGCAGATGCTGTTTGCTGTAGACCCCGAGTGAACCATCGGCGCCCAACACCAGCGCACCAATCAATACCGGCGAATCGTCCGACAGCCGAATCGGCATGCCGACCACACTGGTGACGCCGACTTCCCGGGCGAAATCCCGCAACGGACGCAACACCTCGGCATCCGGTGCGATG
>Ga0302169_10000126_pt1 | contig 24874 bp, 24 predicted proteins | sample I_Fen_N1_3_FD_193493 | JGI IMG/M metagenome (GOLD analysis project Ga0302169, IMG submission 193493) | Peat permafrost microbial communities from Stordalen Mire near Abisko, Sweden - I_Fen_N1_3 | ecosystem: Environmental > Terrestrial > Soil > Wetlands > Permafrost | place: Sweden: Abisko...
ATCCAGGCCCTGCGCTCGGCCATGGATGTGATGCTTGAGCGTGACGACAACGTCGTGGTGTTCGGCCAGGACGTGGGCTACTTCGGCGGCGTATTCCGTTGCACCGAAGGCCTGCAGGCCAAGTACGGAACCTCCCGCGTGTTCGACGCGCCGATCTCCGAAAGCGGCATCGTCGGTGCCGCCGTGGGCATGGGCGCCTACGGTCTGCGTCCGGTCGCCGAAATCCAGTTCGCCGACTACGTGTACCCGGCGTCGGACCAGATCATTTCCGAAGCCGCCCGCCTGCGTTATCGCTCGGCCGGCGAGTTCACTGCGCCAATGACCCTGCGCATGCCTTGCGGCGGCGGCATCTACGGCGGCCAGACCCATAGCCAAAGCATCGAGGCGATGTTCACCCAGGTCTGCGGTCTGCGCACGGTCATGCCGTCCAACCCTTACGACGCCAAAGGCTTGCTGATCGCTTCCATCGAAAACGATGACCCGGTGATCTTCCTTGAGCCAAAACGCCTGTACAACGGCCCGTTCGACGGCCACCACGACCGCCCGGTAACCCCGTGGTCGAAACACCCGGCTGCACAAGTACCGGACGGCTACTACACCGTGCCGCTGGACGTCGCTGCCATCGCCCGTCCGGGCAAGGACGTGACCATCCTGACTTACGGCACCACGGTTTACGTGTCGCAAGTCGCCGCTGAAGAAACCGGTATCGACGCTGAAGTCATCGACCTGCGCAGCCTGTGGCCGCTGGACTTGGAGACCATCGTCAAGTCAGTGAAGAAAACCGGCCGTTGCGTGATCGTTCACGAAGCGACCCGCACGTGTGGCTTCGGCGCCGAACTGGTCGCCTTGGTGCAAGAGCACTGCTTCCACTACCTGGAAGCGCCTATCGAACGCGTCACCGGTTGGGACACCCCCTACCCGCACGCACAAGAGTGGGCGTATTTCCCTGGTCCGTCCCGAGTGGGCGCGGCTTTGCATCGGGTTATGGAGGTCTGAATGGGCACGCACGTTATTAAAATGCCGGACATTGGTGAAGGCATTGCTGAAGTTGAATTGTCGGTATGGCACGTCAAGGTCGGCGACATGGTCGTCGAAGACCAGGTGCTGGCCGATGTGATGACCGACAAGGCGATGGTCGACATCCCTTCGCCGGTCCACGGCAAGGTGATTGCGCTGGGCGGTGTGCCGGGCGAAGTCATGGCGGTGGGCAGCATCCTGATCAGCATTGAAGTGGAAGGTGCGGGCAACGTCAAAGAGTCTGCGCAGCCCGCTCCCGTTAAAGAAGCGCCGGTTGCTGCCCCTAAAGTAGAAGCCGTGGTGGAAAGCAAACCGGTCGCCGCCGCAGCGCCGCGAGCGGCCGTTTGCCAGGGCCCGATGGTGGCCCGCGAGGCCGACGAACGTCCGCTGGCCTCCCCGGCCGTGCGCAAACACGCGCTGGACCTCGGCATTCAATTGCGCCTGGTGCGTGGCAGCGGCCCTGCCGGTCGCGTGCTGCACGAAGACCTTGACGCTTATCTGGCGCAAGGTCAGTCGAATGCATCGACCGTGTCCTCCGCCTACGCCCAGCGTAACGACGAAGAACAAATCCCGGTCATCGGCATGCGCCGCAAGATCGCCCAGCGCATGCAGGACGCCACCCAGCGTGCCGCACACTTCAGTTATGTCGAAGAAATCGACGTCACCGCCGTCGAAGAACTGCGCGCGCACCTGAACGAAAAACACGGCGCCACCCGTGGCAAGCTGACCTTGCTGCCGTTCCTGGTCCGTGCCCTGGTCGTCGCCCTGCGCGACTTCCCGCAGATCAACGCCCGTTACGACGACGAAGCCCAGGTCGTCACCCGCCTCGGCGCGGTGCATGTGGGCATCGCCACCCAGGCTGACATCGGCTTGATGGTGCCGGTGGTGCGTCACGCCGAAGCCCGCAGCCTGTGGGACAACGCCAGCGAAATCTCGCGTTTGGCCACAGCGGCACGCAACGGCAAGGCCAGCCGCGATGAGTTGTCCGGTTCAAGCATTACCCTGACCAGCCTCGGCGCGTTGGGCGGCATCGTCAGTACGCCGGTGCTGAACCTGCCGGAAGTGGCGATTGTCGGCGTCAACAAAATCGTCGAACGCCCGATGGTGGTCAAAGGCCAGATCGTGATTCGCAAGATGATGAACCTCTCCAGCTCCTTCGATCACCGTGTGGTCGATGGCATGGACGCGGCGCAATTCATCCAGGCCGTCCGTGGCTTGCTCGAACAACCCGCCACCCTGTTTGTGGACTCTTTTTAACTGGAGCAGGCATGCAATCTTTGAACACCACGCTGCTAATCATCGGCGGCGGCCCTGGCGGTTACGTGACGGCGATCCGTGCCGGTCAACTGGGCATTTCCACCATTTTGGTAGAAGGCGAATCCCTCGGCGGCACCTGCCTGAACATCGGCTGCATTCCGTCGAAAGCGTTGATTCACGTCGCTGAGCAGTTCCACCAGACACAACACCACTCCCAGCATTCGGCCTTGGGCATCAGCGTTTCGGCGCCAACCCTCGACATCAGCAAAAGCGTCGAGTGGAAGGACGGCATCGTTGATCGCCTGACCACTGGCGTCGCGGCGCTGCTGAAAAAGAACAAGGTTCAGGTCATTCAAGGCTGGGCCAAGATCGTCGACGGCAAAACCGTCGACGTCGGTGACACACGCATTCAGTGCGAGCACTTGGTGCTGGCTACCGGTTCGAAGAGCGTAAACCTGCCGATGCTGCCAATTGGCGGCCCGATCATCTCCTCCACCGAAGCCCTGGCGCCCACCTCCGTGCCGAAGCGGCTGACTGTGGTCGGTGGCGGTTACATTGGTCTGGAGCTGGGGATTGCCTATCGCAAACTTGGCGCCGACGTCAGCGTGGTCGAGGCACAGGAACGCATCCTGCCGGCCTACGACGCCGAACTGACCCAACCGGTCCACGACGAACTGAAAAAACTCGGCGTAAAGCTTTACTTGAAGCATAGCGTTCAAGGTTTTGATTCCTCGAATAATTCACTGCAAGTGTTGGGTCCTGATGGCGACACCCTGAACCTGGAAACCGATCAAGTCCTGGTCGCCGTCGGCCGCAAACCGAACACTCAGGGCTGGAACCTCGAAGCGCTGAACCTGGCCATGAACGGCTCGGCGATCAAGATCGACAACCGCTGCCAGACCAGCATGCGCAATGTGTACGCCATCGGCGACCTGAGCGGCGAACCGATGCTCGCGCACCGGGCCATGGCTCAGGGCGAAATGGTGGCCGAGCTGATCAGCGGTAAAACCCGCGAGTTCAACCCCACCGCCATCGCCGCCGTGTGCTTTACCGACCCGGAACTGGTGGTGGTCGGCCAGACCCCGGACGAGGCCAAGGCTGCCGGCCTGGACTGCATCGTTTCAAGCTTCCCGTTCGCGGCCAATGGCCGCGCGATGACGCTGGAGTCGAAAAGCGGCTTTGTGCGGGTGGTCGCTCGTCGGGACAATCATGTGATTGTCGGCTGGCAAGCGGTCGGTGTCGGGGTGTCCGAACTGTCCACGGCGTTCGCGCAAAGCCTGGAAATGGGCGCGCGGCTGGAAGACATCGGCGGCACCATCCATGCGCATCCGACGCTGGGCGAGGCGGTGCAGGAAGCGGCGTTGCGTGCCCTGGGCCACGCGCTGCACCTGTAACCGAACCTTTTACGAACCTGTAGGAGCCGAGCTTGCTCGCGATGAAGACACCACCGTATGTCTGATTCACCGAGTTAACGTTCATCGCGGGCAAGCCTTGCTCCTACAAAGGAACGCATTCCGGGCTGCGATTTCGCGCCGGAATGAAGTATTGTTGTCCCCATCCAAAAAACGTCAGAAGCCTTGAACCGTTTCGGCGGTTGTTCAGTGATAGAGGGTGTCATGGGTAACGAAAGCATCAATTGGGACAAGCTGGGTTTTGACTACATCAAGACAGACAAGCGTTTCTTGTCGTACTGGCGCAATGGCGAGTGGGACAAAGGCACCCTGACCGAAGACAACGTGCTGCACATCAGCGAAGGCTCCACCGCCCTTCACTATGGTCAGCAATGCTTCGAAGGCATGAAGGCCTATCGTTGCAAGGACGGCTCGATCAACCTGTTCCGCCCGGACCAGAACGCCCTGCGCATGCAGCGCAGCTGTGCACGCCTGCTGATGCCGTTCGTGGAAACCGAGCAGTTCATCGAAGCCTGTAAAGCAGTGGTTCGCGCCAACGAACGTTTCATCCCGCCTTACGGCACTGGCGGCGCGCTGTACCTGCGTCCGTTCGTGATCGGCGTGGGTGACAACATCGGCGTGCGTACCGCCCCCGAGTTCATCTTCTCGATCTTCGCCATTCCGGTCGGCGCCTACTTCAAGGGCGGCCTGACCCCGCACAACTTCCTGATCTCCAGCTTCGACCGTGCAGCCCCTCAAGGCACCGGCGCGGCCAAGGTCGGTGGCAACTACGCCGCCAGCCTGATGCCAGGTTCCCAGGCCAAGAAGGCGCACTACGCCGACTGCATCTACCTGGACCCGATGACCCACACCAAGATCGAAGAAGTCGGCTCGGCCAACTTCTTCGGGATCACCCACGACAACAAGTTCGTCACCCCGAACTCGCCGTCGGTCCTGCCAGGCATCACCCGCCTGTCGCTGATCGAACTGGCCAAATCGCGTCTGGGCATGGAAGTGATCGAAGGTGACGTGTTCATCGACAAGCTCTCCGACTTCAAGGAAGCCGGCGCTTGCGGTACCGCCGCCGTGATCACCCCGATCGGTGGCATCAGCTACAACGACCACCTGCACGTGTTCCACAGCGAAACCGAAGTCGGCCCGGTCACCCAGAAGCTCTACAAAGAGCTGACCGGTGTACAGACGGGTGACATCGAAGCGCCAGCGGGCTGGATCGTCAAGGTTTGATCTGACGCTGCTGCTTGAGCAAAAAAGCCCGGCTATCGATTGGATAGCCGGGCTTTTTTTCGCCGTAAATGTTCAACAGTTAGCCTTATATTTCAATGACTAACAGCAATATCCTGATGGTTTTTATCAACAACCATCGCGGAGCCATTTGAAGACGGCAACACCAAATCAAACTGCACGCCAAGTGCCTTGCGCCCCACCGCCGTCAACGTCAGTGCCCGGCTGTCCAGGTCCTGCGTCACCCATTTGCGCTTGATCACAGATTGCAGCAACGCCGCCCCCAGCGAACCGCCGAGATGCGGCCGACGCATGCTCCAGTCCAGACACGGGCAGGCGAAACGGCGGCGCAGTGTGCTCAGGTCGTTGACCTCGATACCCAATCCTTCAAACAGCTTCTCGCCACTGTCGCTCAGCCGATACGCCTGCTCATCGGTTTCCAGCAACCAGCCTTTTTCCAGCATCCGGTCATGCAGCAACACCGCCAGCGTGCCGGCCATGTGGTCGTAACAGGTGCGGGCGAATTGCAGGCGACCCGGTGTGCGCGAGTGGTACGCCGGCGCGCTGTTCTGGCCAATCACCATCAGCGCTTCCAGCGCCTGGGCCACGCGCTTGTCCCCCAGGCTGTAATAACGATGGCGGCCCTGCACATGCAGCCGCACCAGCGCCAGCTCCTTGAGCTTGGCCAGGTGCGCGCTGGCGGTTGAGGCGCTGACTTCGGCAATCGCCGCCAGTTCGGTACTGGTGCGGGCGTGGCCGTCCATCAACGAACAGAGGATTTTCGTCCGGGCCGGCTCCGCGATGGCGGCCGCGACCTGAGAGACGCCGATGTCATGTTGTTCTGCGTTCATATTTCGCTCCCGGACGAATCAAGGGCCTTTGGGACTGGAGATAGTAGCAACACTTTCCCCACCCCGAACAAGGCTGCGACCCATGGACCCGATCATCGCTGCGACTCATGCCGACCCATATCCCTATTACGCGCAATTACGTGCCCAAGGAGGACTGAATTTTCATGCCGGACTGAACATATGGGTGGCCAGCAGCGCCCGAGCGGTCGCCGCCGTACTGGCCCATCCTGATTGCCATGTCCGCCCGGCCGCGGAACCGGTGCCCAAGGCGATTGCCGGCGGCATGGCGGGCAAGGTGTTCGGGCAGTTGATGCGGATGAATGAAGGCGAACGGCAGCGTTGCCCGAGATCGGCGATTGAGCCGGGGCTGGGGTGGATTGATAGGGATGAAGTCCATGCATTGGTGGCCGCGCGGTTGATCACGCCGGACGCCGACGGTTTGTACAACGCCATGTTTCGCGGGCCGGTGTCCGTGGTGGCTGCGTTGTTGGGGTTCACGCCGGCGCAGGGTCGGACGATCAGTGCGCTGACGGCGGAGTTCGTGGCGTGCCTGTCGCCGCTGAGCAATCAGGCGCAACTCGACGCCGCACAGGCTGCCGCTGAACATTTGCAGGGTTATTTCGTCGAGTTGCTGGATGATCCGGACAACAAAAGCCCTCTGCTCGCCGAGATTCGCGGGCGCTTCAGCGGTGACCAGGAAACGCTGATCGCCAATCTGATTGGCTTGTTTTCCCAGACGTTTGAGGCCACTGCGGGGCTGATCGGTAATGCACTGTTGGCGGTGATGAAAAATCCATTGCTACACGAGGCTCGGGTGGAGGATTTGATTGCCGAAACCCAGCGATTTGACCCGTCGGTGCAGAACACACGGCGGTTTGTAGATGCACCGTGTGAAATCGAGGGGGTGAACTTCCAGTCGGGCGATGTGATTTTGCTGGTGTTGGCGGCGGCCAATCGCGATCCGCAGTTGAATGATCGCCCTGACGATTTTCTACTGGTTCGCCCGCAGCGCCGCAGTTTTACCTTTGGCGCGGGGCGACATCAGTGCCCGGGGCAAGTGTTGGCGCTGGGAATTGCCAGTGCGACGTTGCGGGAGATTCTGCTGCATCGGCCTACGCTGGAGCGGTTGGCCTGGGCGTATCGGCCTTCGCTGAATGGGCGGATTCCGGTGTTTCGTGATTTGGCTTGAGACCGGTTTATCGTTCATCGCGGGCAAGCCCGGCTCCTACATTGGATCTCCAGTGTTCACAAATCTCTGTGGGAGCCGAGCTTGCTCGCGATGGCGCCTTCACATGCACTACATCACCAACCGCCCCACCACAAACTCCACAAACGCTTTCAATTTGGGCAACGACTTCCGCGACCGCGGATACACCATCTGCACAGGCTTGGGCGGCGGCACATAATCCTCCATGATCCGCACCAGTTCACCGTTGGCCAAAGCACTAATTACATCAGGTTAAAGGAGTAATAACCGGCGATGCGTTTATCCGCCGGGGCTTTCTCCCTAGAGTCACGGTAATAACACTGAACAACGAGGCGTCATCGATGCAAACCCTACTGAACACGTCACTGAGTTCTTTTGCCCGCGCCGACCTTCTGCAAGGCCCGACACCGATCCAGCGCGCCGAACGCCTCGAACAGCAACTGGGTTTGAAGGCGCAAGGCATCGGCCTGTTCCTCAAGCGCGATGATCACATGCTGATCGGCGGCGGTGGCAACAAACTGCGCAAACTCGAATTTCACCTCGGCGCAGCGCTGGCAGCCGGGGTCGACACGATCATCACCATCGGCGGCCTCCAATCCAACCATGCGCGCCTGACCGCCGCCGTGTGCGCCCGCCTCGGCATTGCCTGCGAACTGATCCTGACCCGTTCAGTGCCCAAAACGGAAGTGGACTACGAACTCAACGGCAACGTCCTGCTCGACCAGTTGTTTGGCGCAGACCTTCGCGTACTGGCTGGCGGCAGCGATTCGCTGGGCGAAGCCGAGAAACGTGCAGAACAGCTTCGGCTTGAAGGGCACAAGGTGTTGGTCATTCCTACGGGGGGCTCGACACCGCTGGGCAGTCTTGGCTATGCGCGCTGCGCGGCGGAGATTGCGCAACAGGAAAGCGAACTCGGCCTCGCCTTCAACCAGGTTGTGGTGCCCAACGGCAGCGCCGGCACCCACGCCGGGCTTGCGGCCGGCTTCGAATTGCTGGGACGAGGGACTTCGCGGGTGAAGTCGTACTCGGTGTTGTCTGACAGAGCGTCGTCAGCGGCCCGAACCCGGACATTGACCCAGGGTGTATTGGCGTTGCTGGGCAGCAGTGCGGTTGTTCAGGCTTCACAGATTGTTATCGACGGCAGTCAATTGGGCGACGGTTACGGCCTGCCGACAGCGGCCATGCAGGAGGCCGTGCGCTTGATGGCTCGGGCTGAAGGGTTGCTGATTGACCCGGTGTATTCCGGGAAAGCGTTTGCCGGGTTAGTGGCTGATCTTCGGGACGGGCGCTTCCAGCGCGGGGACAATGTGTTGTTTGTGATGACCGGGGGTACGCCGGGGTTGTATGCGTATCGGGAGACGTTTCAGCGCTGAGCCATTGAAACAACGGCCGAAAACTCAGAATTCCCCTACATCTATCAAGCGCCCATTGAGATAGCGTTCGCATCGCTTTTATAGGATGAGAGAAGAACGCTAATGGCGCGTATAGCAGAGACACCTTTGGTTCAAGATCTGACGTCGGTCAACGGTCACCCTGCCCATTTTTTTTGGATCAGCGGATTTTTAAAAGGTGATCAGGAGGGTGATTTTCTACAGTACGAACTCACCGTTCCGCCTGAGTCAGAAGCCGTGATACTGGGTGTACTGGGCTGGAAGAACCTTGATCAAAGCGAGGACGGGGACTGTTTATTGAACGCCGGGCAGGTCCAACAAATCGCCATAGCGCTCCAGGAGCAGCTACCGACTGAGTTGGACCTTTTCATAGGGCTGCGGGGGTAGGTGTTCAGTCAATCATCCCGCGTCAGCACTTCCAGCAATTCAATCTCGAAAATCAGGTTCGAATTCGGCGTGATCGCGCCCATCGAACGTTCGCCATACGCCAGATGCGCAGGCACCAGCAGCTTGCGCTTGCCGCCCACCAGCATCCCCATGATTCCCTGATCCCAGCCTTTGATAACCCGACCAGTGCCAATCACACACTGAAAAGGTTTGCCACGGCTGTAGGAAGAGTCGAATTCAGTACCGTCTTCCAGCCAGCCACGGTACTGGGTGGTGATCAGCGCGCCTTTGACGGCGGCTTTGCCGTCGCCTGGCTGGAGGTCGATGATTTGCAGTTCGTTATTCATGACGGTGTTTATCTGTTTGCAGAATTCGAGGAGCGTGGTTTTCCCAGAAAATCAGCTTGATGGCAACTTTTCAGGTGCCTTTATCGGGGTGGGACAACATTTCCACGACTTTTTTGTCCTCCTTCTGTTTTGCATCGACCGCGAAGTCCTTGCCGAAGATCGCTTCCGGAAGGATCCATTTGCCTGTACTGCTTTTCTTGTCAGTCACAATGCCGATCTGGTCGCCTTTGGTGAAATCAAACCAATGCAGATCCGGGAACTGTTTCAAGTCGAGGGTCTGGACCGTATTCCCCTCCATGACTTCAATTTTTTTAGCCGTCGGGTCCACGCTGACCACCTCTAGCGGTGAGCGAGTGATCAACGATGGCGCCATGACAACGATGACAGTGTTGTCACACCGTTGGCTCGTCGGCTGGATCGTGCCGTCCGCCGAACTATGGGGTTTGTTTGCGCAATCAACAAAAATGCCTGAGTGGTCCACGGTTTCGTTGCCAAGGTACTGGTCGCCACTGGGCATCCTCAATATCTGTTCGCCCTGCGCCACACTCCCACACATAGCGAGGGTCAGGGCAATCGTCAGTCTGGTCATAGCGCACCTGCCATTAGTCCAGTCCCGCGTGGTGATTATAGGAACTCGTCTAAAAACAATGTCCGGGTAACGCGCGGCATATTGGGCACATCCATTTCAACGTAAATCACCTGCTTCTTCGGCACTTGATACACCGTGCCGAATGAATCGTAACGTTGCGGCTGCTTATCGGTTTTCATCAGTACCTTTTGAATCAGCACGTAGTACGTCTGATCCGTTTCAATCAGCAGCACGGCCTCTTTAATCCCGCCATCCTTGCTGACGGTCGCCGTCGATAATTCAGTTGGAAAGTTTTTCGCCTGTTTTTCTTCGAAGTGCAGGCGAATCGGGTGCAATACACCGCCGTCGCGGACTTGCTGGGCCTGTAACGTACCGAGGTACTCGGCCAGGACAGACGTGCACCAGAGTCCCAAGACCAAAAAAAGCGCGAATAGCACTTTGTGCAAAAAGTGCCGAAACAGCTCGTGGTCCGAAGACCAGCCTCCGTTCAGCGCAACATAGAGGATGGCACCGCCGCCCAGAATAAGGGGGATCCAGCCGCCGAACTGTTTCACGGCAGTCCAGGCAAACGCCAGATAGAAATAAAGCGAGATATCCAGCGAGACCAGCGGTATACCGAACGTCTTGAAGTAATAAAACAAATGCAGCCAAGAGTAGAAAAACAGATAAGCCGCAAACAGCAATGTCGGCCCACCGAAGTGCGCCGACAACTGTGAACTCTCCGGCGCAGGCGGTGGGGGCGTCGGGCCAGACGGGTTGACCTGAGTCATGCTGAGGATCTCCTGCTATACGGACGATCACGAAGCAGATGGCGTGCACAGGAAGTCTAGCGCTGGTCAGATAGAAAGCGACTGCAACCCAACAGCGCGGTGAACTAACATAAGCACCAACGTTTCCCTCGGTTTAATACCCAATGACTATCCCTGAATGATTCTGGCCTGGACCAGCGCAGCCGTCGGCTCTGTCATGTTTGCCCTGCTCATCGCGATGATCTATCGCGTGCGCACGCTGAAACAGCAGTTGGCCGAGTGTCGCGTGCTGATCGCCAGCCTGGCCGAGGGCCCGTCCGTGCGCCAGGACGGTGATGCCGAACGCTTCAAACGCAGCCAATACTTCGCTCGAATCGGCACCTGGGACTGGGACGTCGACACCGAAAAGCTCTACTGGTCGGATGCGATCTACGGCATGTTCGGCTTCAAGATCGGCGAAGTGACGCCCTCCTACGCCCTGTTTTGCGCTTGCGTACACCCGGAGGACCGCGCCAGTGTGCGGGCCGGGGAGCTGCGATGCCTGGAAACCGGTGAAAACCATGACGAGGAATACCGCGTCGTCTGGCCCGACGGCAGTATTCACTGGCTGCGAGAGACCGGCAATGTGGTCAAGAACGACCACGACGCCACCATCAAAATGATGGGCGTGGTGCGCGACATCACCGAGGAAAAAGCCTCCGCCAGTTACCTCCAGCACTTGGCTCACTACGACCCGTTGACCGGCCTGCCTAATCGGTTGGTGCTGGAAGAGCGTCTGTCCGAAGCGCTGGAACAGGCGCGCATCGGCGCCACCCGGGTGGCGCTGGTGTTTGTCGACCTCAATGGCTTCAAGGCGATCAACGATCACTACGGTCACGCGGCCGGCGACCGCGTCTTGGTCACCACCGCCACACGCCTGAAGAAAATCCTGCGTTCAACCGACACCGTTGCCCGCATTGGTGGTGACGAATTTGTGGTGATCCTTCAAGGATTGCCCAAGGGCATCGATCTGCAGGATGAAGCGCGCAGCATCTGCCAGAAAATCTTCGTCGAACTGTCACCGCCCATCACCATCGGCAACGACCAGCGCCACATCGGCACCAGCCTCGGCGTTGCGGTGTACCCGGACCATGCGCCAAGCATGGACCGGCTGATTCACATTGCGGACCTGGCGATGTATGAAGCCAAGCGCAGTGGCAATAATCAGTATCGGCTGGGCGGCGAAAGCCCGGTGCGGGCTCACAGCCAATAGGCGCTAACGCTCCACCGGCGTAATGTCCACAATCGTCCCGTTGGTGATCATCACCATCATGTATTTGTCATTGATCTGCACCCACTGCGCCTGATCCTTCGGGGCTTTCAGGCCTTTTGCCTGCCAGTTGGCGAGGGCTTTTTCGCTGCGCTGGTAGATGTCCGGGGCGCGGTCGCCGACCACCAGTTCGCGGGTGTTGTTGACCCCGGGCTGGACGGATTTCTGAGGGGACTCAGCCGCTTGAACGATGGGGTTGATACCGGCAACGCCAGCGGCAATGGCCAGGGCGGCGATGAGAGTTTTGCGGTTCATGGGTGATCCTCCAGTAATGTCATGGCACCTGAACTCCGACTGTGCTCGCGGTGAATCATTCCTTACGGTTGCGATGAATCTGTGCCGGACTGTGCCCGAAGTTGCGCCTCAGGTTGCAACTTCGCGCCGATGGGTGAGAAGGAAGAATATGTGGCTTGGGGGGATGGCGCATATCGAGGCGTTTATCTAACTGATTGGTTGTCTGTCCACACGCTATCGCGAGCAGGCTCACTCCTACAGGGAAAACGCAGTCGACTGTAGGAGTGAGCCTGCTCGCGATAGCGCAATTCACGGTTTGTTGGGCATCACGGCTGACTCATCCCGCCGCAGCCTTTATCCTTGGCGCTCCGCCGTATCGAGTGTTGGAGTAAGCCATGCCCCATGAAGGCAACCTGTTGCAAGCCGCTGTCGTGTTTCTGTTCGCGGCGGTGCTCACTGTGCCCTTGGCCAAACGCCTGCAACTGGGAGCCGTGCTGGGTTATCTGTTTGCCGGCGTCCTCATTGGGCCCTCGGTGCTGGGGCTGATCGGCAATCCGCAAAGCGTCAGCCATATTTCTGAACTCGGCGTGGTGTTGCTGCTGTTCATCATTGGTCTGGAGCTGTCGCCGCGACGCCTGTGGGTGATGCGCAAATCGGTGTTCGGCGTAGGCCTGGCGCAGGTGCTGCTGACCGGTTCGGTGATTGGTGTTTTAGCGCTGCTCGTCTTCGGCCAGCCGCTGAACAGCGCCATCGTGCTCGGGCTTGGCCTTGCCCTGTCGTCCACTGCGTTTGGATTGCAAAGCCTGGCCGAACGCAAGGAGCTGACCAGCCCCCACGGTCGATTGGCGTTTGCGATTCTGCTGTTTCAGGACATCGCCGCCATCCCGCTGATCGCCATGGTTCCGCTGCTGGCCGGCGGCGATCACACCTCCACCGCCGCTGAAGATCTGAATCACGGTTTGCGGGTATTGGGCAGCATTGCGGTGGTGGTCATCGGTGGACGCTATCTGTTGCGCCCGGTGTTTCGCATCGTCGCCAAAACCGGCTTGCCCGAGGTGTCCACCGCCACCGCGTTGCTGGTGGTGATCGGCACGGCGTGGCTGATGGACCTGGTCGGCGTGTCCATGGCGCTCGGCGCGTTCCTCGCCGGGTTGCTGCTGGCGGACTCTGAATACCGACATGAACTGGAAGCGCAGATCGAGCCGTTCAAGGGTCTGCTGCTGGGGCTTTTCTTCATCAGCGTCGGCATGGGCGCCAACCTCAGTCTGCTGCTCAGCGCCCCGCTTGCAGTATTGGGGCTGACGCTGCTGCTGATCGCAATCAAATTGCCGCTGCTGTTTGTGGTCGGCCGATTGGCCGGTGGTCTGGGCAAAGTCAGTGCGCTGCGCCTGGGCATCGTGCTGGCGGCGGGTGGTGAATTCGCGTTTGTGGTGTTCAAGATCGGCCGCGATCAAGGCCTGTTCGAGCCACACCTGTACGACTTGCTGGTGCTGACGATCACCCTGTCCATGGCGGTGACTCCGCTGTTGTTGCTGCTGTGTGCCCGACTGTATTCACCCACGGTTCAGCCCGTGGTGGTGCCGGAGAAATTCCGCGATATCGATACCGATGCGCCGCGCGTGGTGATCGCCGGCATGGGCCGGATGGGGCAGATTGTTGCGCGGATTCTGCGGGCGCAGAACATCAAGTTCGTGGCGCTCGATACGTCGGTGGAAACCATCGAACTGTCGCGCAGCTTTGGCGGCGTGCCGGTGTTCTATGGCGACCCGATGCGCCCGGAGATCCTCAGCGCAGCCAAGGTCGAACAGGCGGAATATTTCATCATCGCCACCGATGATCCGGACACCAATATCAAGACCGCCGAGGTGGTGCACAGGTTGTACCCGCACATCAAAATCATTGCCCGGGCACGTAACCGCCAGCATGTGCATCGCCTGGTGGACCTGGGGGCCGAAGCGATTCGTGAAACCTATTATTCAAGCCTGGAAATGAGCCGGCGCACACTGGTTGGCCTGGGGCTGACTCAAGCCCAGGCGGATGCGCGGATCAAGCGCTTCAAGCATCACGATGAACAGGTGCTGGAAGCCCAGCACGCGGTGTATGACGATGCGGCGAAGGTGTTGCAGACGGCACAGGAAGCGCGGGCGGAATTGGCTAAACTGTTTGAGTCGGATCAGTTGGAGGAGCAGGAAGCGGGTAAGGCTTAAGTCGTGTAGTGAAAGTGATGCAGCCATCGCGGGCAAGCCTCGCTCCTACAGGGGTACGCGTCCCACTGTAGGAGCATGGCTTGCCCGCGATGAACGATAACGCAGTGCAATGCCAAGCCACCCGCGAGCATCAGTTGGAAAACACAAACTGCCCCTTAACCTTTTTCGAACCGACAAACCCCAGGTCCGGAAACAGCAGCGCCTTCACCCAGGCCACATAAAACACCATCGCCAACGTGATCACCACACCGACCACCGTCATCACCGGATCTTCCTCATACCCCTGAAACATCCGCCCGATCTGGCTGACGGTCAGAATCGTGTAAATGGTATAGGCTTGCGCCGAGTTCTTGTAGAAACCCCACGCAAACGCCAGCGGCACCAGCGCCGCAAACAGGGTGAAAAACACCACGGCACCGGGGCCGATCATCGAGCCCAGATAAAATCCGGTAACGGCCCCCAGCAAGGCCTGAAGGCAGGTCAGTGCGAGCAGAATGTTGACCTTGAGCGAGTGTTTTTCCCGCAACGCCGGATCCGGCCTGGCGCCGATCCAGTAAGCGAGTACCCGGTCCTTGACCACTCCGCCGGAAAACGCCTTGAACGTCGCGGTTTTGAAGTGCCCGGCGTCGAGTGCCGCCATCACCTGCCGCTTGATTTCCTTTTTGTCCAACGTACATCTCCCAAGGCAACACAAATTAAATGTGGGAGCGGCATCTTCGCTTTATTGGGGACCACAAAGCAAAACGCCGCTTCCACCAGAGGCGGAAGCGGCAGAGGCATGAGCCTCAGTGGATCAATGCATGAACAGGGCGATCAGGATAATGATCGGGATCGGCACGCCAAGAAAGAACAGCAGTAATGAGCGCATGATGATTCTCCTGGGTTAGCGAACAGGGGTGGTAGTGACGTAAGTGTCGGTTTCCACGTACACAACGGCGTCCCGACGACGACCACCAAAAGTGGCGGCGAGGCTGGCGAAAAACGCGCCGATGAGCAGCGCGACGAACATCCACAGCGACGTCCAGGCAGCGACCTTCGCGGCTTTGTCAGCGGCTTGCTGGGCAGCCAGTTTGGCGTCGGCCACGGCTTTTTGCGTACGGGCGTAGACTTCATCGACGCGACGTTCGGCGTCTGCCTGAGTCAGGTTGGTGCGTTGGGCGACCATTTGTGCGAGGTAGGTCCGGTCTTCGGCACTCAGGCCGTTGTTGCCCAGGCTGCGCGCAAAGATGCGGGTCACGGTGCCGCGCGCGGCGTCATCGCTGACGGCCGCCGGACGATCGTCACGGAACAGGCTATCGACGAAGTAACCGTACTGATCGCTATTGGTATTGGCAGCAGCGGTGCCGGCCGCTTGAGTGGCCGCACTGGCTGCCCCTCCGACCATATTTGCCCCGGCTTGCATGCCGCCACTGACGACACTGCTGGCCGAACCAACCACCAGGGTCGCGGTCACCAGCGTTGCCACGCACCAGGCGAGGAAACCATGAGCGGTATCACGGAAATACACTTCATCCCCGTGCATGTTGGCCCATTTGACCCGCAAGCGACCGGCAATGTAACCGCCGGCCCCGGCCGCCAGAATTTGCGTCACCGCCAGCCACACGATGGTGGAAATGCCCAGACCCTTGGCACTCACACCTTCATTGGCCCACGGCGACACCGCCGAAAATCCGAGGCCGAAACCGAGCAGCACCAGGATCAGCGACAACGCTGCCGCCGCAACGGCACCGGCGAAGATCGCCCCCCAGGACACACCCGAGAGCGTGCTCGTTTCTTCTGCGACGGGATAGAAACCATCAGAAGATCTATTCATTGTTGTATCGCTCCAGGCAGGAAAGATGGTGTTACAACTCTTCAAATGCACCATTGCAGTCAGCATGCCAGACACGATTTTTAAACTTTTCGTTGTATTTCAACAACCTATAAAGATTGAACTTCCCTTTCTCATGCAATTTGCAAGAAATGCGTCAACGCAGCGGGTTTTCTGCATTGATCAAAAAAATCAGCGCATGAAGTTTTATTTAGAAAGACATCGATCATTTCTTGGCAAAATGCTGCACATCATTGAGAACCGCTAATCAAGGCCAGCCCTATGACCCGCATCCTGACCATCGAAGACGACGCCGTGACCGCCCGGGAAATCGTCGCCGAACTGAGCAGCCACGGCCTCGATGTCGACTGGGTGGACAATGGCCGAGAAGGCCTGGAGCGTGCGGTCAGTGGTGACTACGACCTGATCACCCTCGACCGCATGCTGCCGGAGCTCGATGGCCTGGCGATTGTCACCACGCTGCGGACCATGGGCGTGGCCACGCCGATCCTGATGATCAGCGCCCTCTCCGACGTCGATGAGCGCGTGCGCGGGTTGCGCGCCGGCGGTGACGATTACCTGACCAAACCATTTGCCACCGATGAAATGGCCGCCCGCGTTGAAGTGCTGCTGCGCCGCCAGAACACTGTGACCGCCCAGGCCACGACGTTGCGAGTGGCCGACCTGGAACTCAACTTGATCAGCCACGAAGCCAGCCGTGCCGGCCTGTTGCTGACGCTGCTGCCGACCGAGTACAAATTGCTCGAATTCCTGATGCGCAATACCGGGCAGATTCTGTCGCGCATGATGATTTTCGAAGAAGTCTGGGGCTACCACTTCGACCCCGGCACTAACCTGATCGACGTGCACATCGGCCGTCTGCGCAAGAAAATCGACCCACAAGGCCAGGCCCCACTGATTCGGACCGTGCGAGGCTCGGGTTATGTCATTGCCGAACCCGTCTAAAGGCTGGCGCTCTTCCAGCAGCCGCTTGCTGGCGCTCTACAGTTCGCTGTTCGTGATCTGGAGCGCGATCCTGATGGGCGTCATGTACTACGAAGTGTCCGCCTACCTCGACAACCTGGCCAAGCACTCGCTGATGCAACGCCAGCATCTTTTTTCGCGCTTCCAGGGCGAGCAACTGGTGGACGCCCTCGCCGTCAGCATGACCTTCGATATACGTGGCATCGATGCCTATGGCCTGTTCGATCATCAGCATCGCTACCTCAGCGGCGCCCTGCGTTTTATCCCCGAAGGCCTGCCGCTGGACGGCAAGATCCACATGCTCAGCGACTGCACCGACTCCGACGACCCGATCCTGCCCGCCGACAGTTGCGACGCGGTAGCGACCCAGACCCGCGACGGCCGCTGGCTGGTGCTGGTGCGTGACAACGGTTCGTTGTTCGCCGTCACCCGGATCATCCTTCATGCCTTGTTCTGGGGCGTGACCTTGACAATCATTCCCGGCATCGCCGGTTGGCACCTGTTGCGCCGCCGGCCGCTGCGGCGCATCCGTGCGATCCAGGCCAGCGCCGAAGCCATCGTTGCCGGGGACTTGACCCGGCGCCTGCCGCTGTCCAATCGCCGCGATGAGCTGGACATGCTCGCCACCATCGTCAACGCCATGCTCGAGCGCATCGAGCGCTTGATGCACGAGGTCAAGGGTGTCTGCGACAACATCGCCCACGACCTGCGCACCCCGCTGACACGCCTGCGGGCGCAGCTTTACCGGATTCAGCAGCAGGCGGGAGATGATTCGACGCTGGCTGTGCAACTGGATTCCGTGCTCGGCGAAGCGGACACCTTGATGGCGCGTTTTCGCGGGTTGCTGCGGATCTCCGAGCTGGAGGATCGCCAGCGCCGCTCGGGTTTTGTGCAGCTGGACCCGGTGCCATTGCTGCTAGAGCTGCACGACTTTTACCTGCCGCTGGCGGAGGAAGGTGAACTGGTCTTCAAGCTGCAATTGCCGCAGACATTACCAGCACTGAATGGCGATCGGGCGTTGTTGTTCGAAGCCGTGGCGAATCTGCTGAGCAACTCGATAAAGTTCACACCGCCCGGCGGCGAGGTGATTTTGCGTGGGGTCAGCGAGGGCGGGTTTACGCGAATCGAAGTGCTCGACTCCGGGCCGGGAATTCCCGAGGCCGAACGCGAAGCGGTGTTTCAGCGGTTCTATCGGGCTGAGGGTGGTCATCAGAAAAGCGGGTTTGGTTTGGGATTGTCGATTGTTGCGGCGATTGCCGGTTTGCATGGGTTTGCGCTGGAGGTGGGCAGCAGCGAACTCGGTGGCGCGCGGTTGGTGCTGGATTGCCGGGAGCGCCTGATCCCGCAGTCCTGACACGAATCTCCTGAACTGACACATAACCTGTGGGAGCGAGCTTGCTCGCGATAGCGGGGCAACAGTCAACATCGATGTTGGATGTTAGTCCGCTATCGCGAGCAAGCTCGCTCCCACAAGGGATCGTGTTTTTGTCAGGTTGGGTAATTAGCCCGCAGGGCTTCAAGACCACCCTGATAAATCCCGGTAAACAACGCCACCACTTCTTCCTCACTCACCCCCACAGGTGTAAACCGACCCGACCACGTCACCCGAGCCCCCTGCCCCTGCGCTTCGACCTTGATCGTCGCCAGATAGGCAGTAGCCGGAAACGGCGCCTGTTCAATCGAATAGCTGTACGTCTTCCCGGCGTTATCAAACGCTTCAAGCCGCTCAACGATCACCGCGCCGTCCGCGGTTTGCAGGCTGCGCACCCGCCCGCCTTCGCTGAGTTCGCTTTTCGGAATAAACGGCAGCCAGTCCGGCAGTGAGTTGAAACCGCCGATCAAATGCCACACGTCATCGGCCGAAGCCGGGATCTCAATAATCGCTGATGCAGTTGCCATGTAATTCTCTCTGTTAATCAAAAAATTCAAATCGCCATGCTGTCGACAACACCGCCATCTACCCGCAATGCCGCGCCGGTCGTGGCCGAGGACAGCGGCGAAGCGATGTACGCCACCAAGTTCGCCACCTCTTCGACATCCGCCACGCGCTGGATGATCGATGTCGGCCGCGCTTTCAGCACAAACGCATCCGCCTCTTCGCGAACGCTGCGGCCGGAGGCGGCGGTGGCGTCCTTGAGCATTTGCTCCAGGCCATCGGTCAGCGTCGGGCCGGGCAGGATCGCATTGACCGTCACACCGGTGCCCGCCAGCCGTTTGGCCAGACCATGGGACACCGCCAGGTTGGCGCTTTTGGTCACGCCATAGTTGAGCATGTCGGCCGGGATCGAGATGCCGGACTCCGAGGACACGAAGATCACCCGGCCCCAGCCCTGCTTGACCATGTCCGGTACGTAATGCCGGGACAGGCGCACGCCGGAGATCACGTTGACCTCATAAAAGCGTGTCCACTCACTGTCCGGCGTGTCGAAGAAATCCACGTCGTTAAAGATCCCGAGGTTGTTCACCAGAATGTCCGCCCGCGGTTCGGCGGCGAACAACACCTCGGCGCCTTCGGCGGTGCCCAGGTCCGCGGTCAGGCCACGCAACTGCGCGGCCGGTACGCTTTGACGAATGCTCGCCAGTGCCTGTTCGACCTTGGCCGTCTCGCGGCCGATCACAACTACCGTGGCGCCAGACTCGGCCAACGCCTTGCTGATGCCCAGGCCAATGCCGGCGGTGCTGCCGCTGACAATGGCGAGTTTTCCACTCAGATCAATCTTCATGCTCAAACTCCTGTGATTGGCAATGGCGCGCGGTCGGAGACGAGTTTTGCCTCACGCATTGCCTGCCAGAAAGCGGCGGGAATCACCGCCGACAGCGCGGCAACGTCTTCAGCAATACGCTCAGGACGGCTGGACCCTGGGATCACCGCCGCTACCGCCGGGTTAGCCAACGAAAATTGCAAGGCTGCCGCTTTGATATCAACCCCATGAGCGGCGGCGATGCGCTTGATGTGCTCGACTTTGTTGATGATCACCGGGCTGGCTTTCTGGTACTCGAAGTGCGCACCGCCGGCCAAAATGCCCGAACTGTAAGGTCCACCGACCACGATCTCGACGTTCTGCGCCAGCGCCGCGTCCATCAGACGTTGCAACGCGCGGTCGTGGTCGAGAAGAGTGTAGCGACCCGCCAGCAGAAAGCCGTCCGGTTGCGCTTCGGTCAGATCAAGGGTCAGTTCGCACGGCTCGACCTTGTTCACGCCCAGGCCCCAGCCCTTGATCACGCCTTCTTCGCGCAAGCGGGTCAGCACTTTGAAGGCGCCAGTACGGGCCTGATTGAAGTACTCCAGCCATTGATCGCCGTAGAAATCCTGCGCGATGTCATGCACCCAGACGATGTCCAAACGGTCGGTTTGCAGACGCTTGAGGCTGTCTTCGATGGAGCGCATCGTCGCGTCGGCGCTGTAGTCGTTGACGATCTTGTTCGGGAGCCCGTGTTCGAACACCCCGCTTTTCTCGCCCAGGTCACGGGCCGACGCGTCTTCGACTTCATCCAGAATGACCCGGCCGACCTTACTGCTCAGCACATAGTCGTCGCGGTTGTATCGGGACAGCGCGGCGCCCAAACGGATTTCCGACAGGCCCGAACCGTAGAACGGCGCGGTGTCGAAGTAACGCACGCCGGCATCCCAGGCGGCGTGCACGGTGGCGAGCGCCTCGTCTTCAGCAATCGCTCGGAACATGTTGCCCAACGGTGCGGTACCAAAACCCAGCGCGCCGGGCAGTTTGTCTTTCAAGCTCATGGGTAATTCCTCTTGAATGTCTCGTGAACCTGTAGGAGCCGGCTTGCTGGCGATGGCGTTGAAACAGTCAACGCAGCTATCGCGTGATTAACCGCCTTCGCCAGCAAGCCGGCTCCTACAAAGAGCGGTCTTTGCTTTACCGTTGAGCAGATCCTAAATTGCGATGATCGGACCGTCCAAGACATAATGTGCAGCACTTGAGTCCCCAGAGGTCTGACATGATCGACATCCGTCAATTGCGTTACTTCGTCGCCGTCGCCGAAGAAGAACACGTCGGTCGCGCCGCCGAACGCCTGCACATTTCCCAATCACCGCTGAGCCGGCAGATCGCCCAACTCGAAGAACGCCTGGGGCTGACCCTGTTCGAACGCAGCCAGCAACGCATCCGCCTGACCCGCGACGGCCAGACCTTTCTCGCCGAAACTCGCGCCCTGCTGACTCACGCCAATCGCCTGGAATCCCTCGGCAAACGCCTCGGCCGCGGCGAAGAAGGCGGTTTGTGTATCGGCTACATCGAAAACGCCATGCACGCCGGCGTGTTGCCGAATGCCTTGCGCGTATTGCGCGTCGAGCGGCCGAACGTGCATGTCGCGTTGTACAACCTGCGCTCCACTGAGCAGCTTGAAGGCCTGCGCCAGCGCAGCCTCGACATCGCCTTGGTCAGCGAACCGCCGGACCAAAACGATCCGGACCTGATGGGCTTTCAGGTGCTGGACGACCCGATGTTGCTGGCATTGCCTGAGGATCATCCACTGGCCAAGCAGACCACATTGACCCCAGCCGACCTCGCCGATCAGGAGTGGATCGGTGTGCAACACCACACCAGCCGCCAAGACTTTATCAGCGCGTGCATCCGCGCCGGTTTCAACCCGGACATTCGCATGGAAGCCACCGGCCCCTTCACTGCCATGGCGTTGGTGGCCTCGGGACTGGGTATTGCGATGATTCAAAAAGGCTTGAGCCGCAATGCACCGCCGGGTGTGGTGCTGCGGGAAGTGCCATGGATCGCCTTCACCAGACCGCTGTGGGCGGCGTGGCACCGGATCAATCTGCGGCCGTTGGTGGAGACGTTTCGCAAGGTACTGACTGAGCCGCCGGCCACCTGAGCCGAAACGAGCTGTGCCTGCTCGCGATGGCTGTGTGTCAGTCGACATCATCTGTGTTTGATACATCGCAATCGCGAGCAAGCTCGCTCCCACAGTTGTTCTGTATTGTTCACAAACAGTGAGTTCACAGATACCCCCTGTGGGAGCAAGCTTGCTCGCGATGAGGCCCGACCAAACACCACAAAAACCTACGGTCAACCCGACCATTGTGGCGAGGGGGCTTGCCCCCGTCGGGCAGCGCAGCAGCCCCAAAACCATTGAACGCGATGTGCCTGAAGGAATGCATTGTCAGTGACAGGGGCCGCTGCGCAGCCCAACCGGGGCTTGCCCCCTCACCACAAGACTTCGCCTCACCACAGATAAGCGTTAACTATGCGGATCGACGTTATCCAGCATCCGGTTCACCGCCAGTTCGCCCAACATCACGGAGTTTTGTATGCCCAGCAGTGTATGGCGTTGCGGGCCATTCAACTGCCCCGCGAAGTCACTCAACATCACACTCGCCGAGGCCAACGTCTCACAGGCGTTCACCAGCAGGGTTTCGTTATCGGTGTCGGGGCCGACGAAGTAGATCGTGCTGGGTTTACGCGGGGTGTCTTTGGGGATGACCGGTTTGAGGTAGTAGTCGAGGGCGCGGTCGGCGGCGGTGTTGAGTTTTTTTGAATCAGTGGATTCGTAGGGGGAAACGTCGTCGGTTTCTGGCGGGTTGGGTGTGATCTTGAACATGGTGAAGCTCCTACATCAATGGAGCCACCTGGACCTGTCGCTAAACAAGAAAAGGTGGCGGCTGCACACAGGTTAGCGAACCGGGTGTAGGCGCCCGGCAGACCCGAAGGTCTCCCGCGCACAGCCGCCATGACATCAATCGCAGAGATGATCATTCTGCAAGAGAGTTTGGAGCGCTGTTGCGCCTACAAAGGTTCGGGTCGCTAAACCCGATCGCTGATTTGTCAGCGACCCGCAAACGATAAGGTCCCGGCCCAAGGCGCACAAGCCGGCGGATTCTGGCGCAGTCGTAGGCAACGGCGCAAGTATGTGTAGCCTAAGAGAGTGTCCGGACGTTTCTTTTAAACATTGTTGTTTAAGTTCAGAAAATTGCAGCCTGTGATAGTTTCACTAATGTATGTGATCCTGTAGGAGCCGAGGAGAGCTACGATCCTTTCGACGTCCCATAAATAAATACGTCCCCTTTCCATACCTTTCCATACAAACACATCGAACTCAACATTCACTGGAAATTTTTATATTCCAAAACAATATAAAACCTGTCAATTATGACAGCAGATAAACAACTGACCAGAGACAATCATGCAGTCTATATTTTCATAAACGAAAGACAGGTACTGCCATGAACTCGAATATTATTACCGCAACCGGGCATTTAACCGGTGAATCCTCAAAATACGGGGAGTTTACAGCGATTGAAAAAGTCGTGCACTATCCATCCTATCCACCACCGCATTCAGAGCTAAGAATTATTGGTAATACTCCATATGGCGGTGGTAGCCATGGAGTAATACTTGTAATAAAGCGAAGTGAAATACACAAAGGGGAGTATAAAATCGCTGACGACACAGACATTACTGCCATTTATGGTCATGGCGAACCATCCTATTTCGGCAACACCGGCATTCTTACTATCGATGAGTTCAAGCCAACAGAACAATATGTCAAAGGAAGTTTTAATTTTAGATCCCTACAACTTGACGGAACTGTAACCGGAACATTCGAACTCAATGGGTTCAAAAACACTTCCGATTAACATTAGCAGCTCAAGCTTATTCATCACCCTTCACTTTTGAACCGAACCTCAACGATTCAACGCAATCCCTGTGGAGTGAAAAAAAAGGTGAAAGATTGTTATTAAATAGATCTGTCACCTTTTTTCCTGCCTGTTTTCCTGGGTGATGACACCTTAGATGTGAGGTTCGCAAAACCCCTGTGGCGAGGGGGTTTACCACCGTTGGGTCGCGCAGCGGCCCCAAAACCTGCCACTGCACACTATCAGGATGACCGCGTCGGATGGTTTGGCGCCTGCTGCACAGTCGAGCGGGAGCAAGTTCCCTCGCCACAGAGTCTGGTGGATGAACACATCCGGCCACCTAATCGGACGGATAAATAAATCCGCCGCTTATCTCCAGTAATGACATTTAGCCGATCGTAAGATTATCCAGAAACAGGTCGTCGGTATTACGGACTTCAAAAGACATTATTTTATGCCCAAACGGCGCCGGAAAAGAAACATAGGTGTATTGATAATTCCCAGTGTAAGGAAGTGCACGGTATCCAATTATCGTATTGTTTGCTCCGTAGTAGGTGACCGCCCCGTCCTCTTCTTTTTGATGCGAGTCGATCATAAACGTCACAGAAGACGCTCCTGCCGAAAAAGTAAAACGTACACCGCCCAACATGCCCAACGTTACCCTCCCCAACAAAGCAGTGTGCGGCGGCACAGGAGGATTGTTTAAATAAACAGTACCGCCCAATGATTGGAGAACAATCCCGCTGGGGAGGCTATATTGAACACCAGGTGTAAAGTAGAGCGGCGAAGAGTTTTCAAACCCTTCAGTCGCCCTGAAAAGAACCTGACGGATCGTGTATTCACTTTCTTTAAAAACCACCGAACCGACCGAATCAACTCCGAATAGCACCTCAACCCTGATTGTGATTTTGGCGTTATCTGACAAGTCGCTCAACCAACTGCGAGATACGGCTCTGCTCAAACCAGTTACCGCCTCCGTATCCGAAACAGAATGCTGTTGAAGTAAGGGTAGTGGCTCAATACCGGTGCTCAAAAGGGTGACCGATATCAGTTGTTTCTCTTGTATAAGGCGCCAACTAGCTAATGAAAAGGTCGCATCGTCGGGAAAATCATTGAGGTCGACTACGGAAGTCCCCTTAGCCTGCACAATATTCGGCACTGTTAATCTAGTGTGCTGTTTTCGAAATAACTTGCCCTTCCATCTGCGTCTCCATCGCCTCGCGTGCTCGTCGGATCTTGCTCAAAATTTCTTCGCCCTTTGCGTTCCAAACGTACCGGGTCGGTCGTGCGTT
>Ga0302169_10000127_pt1 | contig 24826 bp, 26 predicted proteins | sample I_Fen_N1_3_FD_193493 | JGI IMG/M metagenome (GOLD analysis project Ga0302169, IMG submission 193493) | Peat permafrost microbial communities from Stordalen Mire near Abisko, Sweden - I_Fen_N1_3 | ecosystem: Environmental > Terrestrial > Soil > Wetlands > Permafrost | place: Sweden: Abisko...
CTGTCCAAGAGCTACAACATGGCGGGCTGGCGCATCGGTTTCATGGTCGGCAACCCGGAACTGGTCAACGCCCTGGCGCGGATCAAGAGCTACCACGACTACGGCACCTTCACCCCGCTGCAAGTCGCGGCGATTGCGGCACTGGAAGGCGATCAGCAATGCGTCAAAGACATTGCCGAACAATATCGGCAGCGGCGCAACGTGCTGGTCAAAGGCCTGCATGAACTGGGCTGGATGGTCGAAAACCCGAAAGCGGCGATGTACGTCTGGGCCAAAATTCCTGAGGCTTATGCGCACCTGGGCTCACTGGAATTCGCCAAGAAACTGCTGGCCGAGGCCAAGGTGTGTGTTTCGCCGGGTGTGGGGTTTGGTGAGTATGGGGATGATCATGTGCGCTTCGCGCTGATCGAAAACCAGGACCGGATTCGTCAGGCTGTGCGTGGGATTCGCGGGATGTTCAGGGCGGATGGCCTGGTCGCCAAATCCTGACACCGAACCTGTAGGAGCCGGCTTGCTGGCGATCGCATCGACCCGGTCAGAAGATCAACCGAGTCGCCTGCATCGCCAGCAAGCCGGCTCCTACAAAAGCGTTGCGGTGTTGTTTAAACGAACATCGACAGCAGCAGGATAAAGCCCAGCGCAACCACGGACAGGATGGTTTCCATCGCGGTCCAGGTCTTGAAGGTTTCCGCCACGGTCATGTTGAAGTACTGCTTCACCAGCCAGAAACCCGCGTCGTTGACGTGAGACAGGACCAACGAACCGGCACCGGTGGCCAACACCAGCAGCTCACGGTTCACACCCGGAATCATCCCCACTACCGGCACGACAATGCCCGCGCCGGTAATGGTTGCGACAGTGGCCGAACCGGTTGCAATACGAATCACCGCCGCCACCAGCCACGCCAGCAGAATCGGCGAGATCTGTGCGTTAACCGCCATGTGGCCGATCACGTCACCCACACCGCTGGTCACCAGCATCTGCTTGAAGCCCCCACCGGCACCAATGATCAGAATGATCGCGGCGGTCGGCGCGAGGCTCGAATCGAGCCATTTCAGAATGCGTTTCGAGTCGATGCCCTGACGGTGACCGAAGGTGTACAGCGACAGCAGCAGCGCCAACAGCAACGCCGAGATCGGGTGACCGATCAGGTCCATGAAGGAGCGGGCGAAATTGCCGTCCGGCAGCACCACGTCGGCAAAGGTCTTGAGCAACATCAGGAACACCGGCAGCAGCACAGTGATCAGCGTGATGCTGAAGCTTGGCAGGTCAGCCGATTCCGGCTCGCGCGCCAGTTGATCCACCAGTTCCTGGTTAGGATGGCCGGGGATGTACTTGGCGATGAACGTACCGAAGATCGGGCCGGCAATGATGGCCGTTGGCAGCGCCACAATCAGACCGTACAGAATGGTTTTACCGATGTCGGCACCGAACACGCCGATGGCCAGCAACGGACCCGGGTGCGGCGGAACCAGACCGTGCACGGCGGACAGACCGGCCAGCAGCGGGATACCGATCTTGATGATCGACACGCCGGTGCGGCGCGCCACGATGAACACCAGCGGGATCAGCAGCACGAAACCAATTTCGAAGAACAGCGGAATGCCGACCAGGAAGGCCGCGAACATCATCGCCCACTGCACCTTGTCTTTGCCGAACGCGCGAATCAGCGTCTGGGCAATCTGATCCGCTCCGCCCGACTCGGCCATCATTTTGCCGAGCATGGTGCCCAGCGCGAGGATGATCCCGACAAAACCGAGCACCCCACCGAAGCCGTCCTGGAACGCCTTGATAACGGTGCCGATCGGCATGCCGGAGGTCAGCCCGAGAAAGGCTGCGGCGATGATCAGGGCAATGAACGGGTGAAACTTGAACTTGGTGATCAGGAATATAAGCCCGATCACCGTGACCACTGCATCGAGCAGCAGGAACGTCTCGTGGGACATGCCAAACATTAGGGGTGTCTCCTGGTTGTTGTTGTTATTAAAGCGGGTAATTCGCGAGCCATCAGGACAGCGCTATCTTTTTTGGCAACACTCATACGGCCTGTTTCAGGCCGTGTGCCTTCCACCAGACATGCGCCTGCGACGCCAGTTGCTCGACGCTGTGGGTCGATGCATCCAGCGCCAGGGTCAACGGCTCGCCCACGGGGGATTCGAGGGTGGCGAACTGACTGTCAATCAAGGTCGAAGGCATGAAGTGCCCCGGCCGGTGCGACACACGCTCGGCGGCGACTTCAGGGGTCAATTCAAGGAACACGAAGCCCAGGCCCGGCAAGGCGCTGCGCAGCACTTCGCGGTAACTGTGTTTGAGGGCCGAGCAGGTCAGCACCGGGCGTTCGCCCTTGGCGTCGACGCGGCGCAGTTCATCGCACAGGCTGTCGAGCCAACCCGCACGGTCCTGGTCGTTCAGGGGAATGCCCGCGCTCATTTTTTCGATATTGGCGGCAGGGTGGAAAGTATCGCCTTCAATGGCAGTGGCGCCGCTCAGTTGGCACAGGGCCTCGCTGACGCATGTCTTGCCGCAACCGGCAACGCCCATGATGACCAGGGCGGTGATGGGATGATTCATGTAACACCTCAGCGCGCAGACAGCGCTACCTTTGACAGCTATGACACTCGATCAAAAGTAGAAGTTGCCGACGCCTTCTTGTCATTTTTGTGGGTTGCAGCATTGTCGTCCCAGCGCCAAAAAGCGAGGTTCAGGCAAAACTCGCTTACGCATTTGCAGCTGCTTCGGGACAGCGCTACCTTAGTGCCTTGAATTTTGTTTGGCAAGCCGCCCGATGACCTCCCCTAAAAACGATAAAAATACCCGCACCACTGGCCGCCCTACCCTCAATGAAGTAGCCCGACTGGCCGGGGTCAGCCCGATTACCGCCTCCCGCGCATTGCGTGGCGTCAGCACCGTGGCCACCGAACTGGTGGAAAAAGTCCAGAAAGCCGCGCTTGAACTCAACTACGTGGTCAACCCCGCCGCCCGCGCCCTGGCGTCGGCGCAGAGCCATTCGGTGGTGGTTTTGGTGCCGTCACTGTCCAACCTGTTGTTCATCGATACGCTGGAAGCCATTCATCAGGTGCTTCGCCCCAAGGGCTTCGAAGTGCTGATCGGCAACTTCCATTACTCGCGCGATGAAGAAGAAAACCTGCTGCGCAACTACATGGCCTATCAGCCTCGCGGGCTGCTGCTGACTGGTTTTGACCGCACTGAAAGTTCGCGACGGATGATCGAAGCCAGCAATATTCCCTGCGTGTACATGATGGAACTGGACAGCGCGGCGGGGGTGAATTGCGTGGGCTTCTCGCAATTGGCTGCCGGCGAAACAGCAGCTCAACATTTGCTGTCCCGTGGTCGCAAGCGCTTGGCCTACATCGGCGCGCAACTGGACCAACGCACGTTGCTGCGCGGCGAAGGGTTTCGCAAAGCCCTGCAAAAGGCCGGTTTGTACGACCCCGATCTCGAAGTGCTGACCCCGCGTGCCTCGTCCGTCGGCTTGGGCGGTGAACTGTTTCTGCAACTGCTGGCCAGTCATCCCGATGTCGATGCGATCTTCTTCGGCAACGACGACCTGGCCCAGGGCGCACTGCTCGAAGCCATGCGCCACGGCATCAAGATCCCGGAACAAGTGGCCATCCTTGGCTTCAACGACCTGCCCGCCTCGGCGCACATGGTGCCGCGCCTGAGCAGTATCAATACACCGCGCGAGGCCATTGGCCGGCGTTCGGCGGAGCTGATGTTGACGTTGCTGGCGGGGAATTCAGTGGCTAAACCGGTGCAAGACATGGGGTTCGAACTAAAAATCCGGGAAAGCACATAACCCCTGTAGGAGCCGAGCTTGCTCGCGATTACGGGCTGCCAGACACATCGACGTTGACTGACACTCCGCCATCGCGAGCAAGCTCGGCTCCTACAGTGGTCATCACTCTTCAGTGGCCCATCAGTTCGACAAACGCCAACGCGCCTTTCTGCAACGGCTGGCTCTTGAGCCACACGGCATGCACCGGCAACACCAGACCATTCTCGATGTTGCGAAAGTTCAAGCGTTTGAGCCGTCCGGCGTCGAGCAGCGGCTGGACCACAGACACCGGAAAATTACCCCAGCCCAACCCCGCTTCGACCATCTCCAGCGCTATCGCCAAGGTGTCGGTGCGCCAGTAAGACTCGCCGACCAGGGACCGGGTTTCGCTGATCGGCAAATCGCGGCTGGCGACGATGATTTGCCGGACGTTGACCAGATCCTCGAGAAACAAATCCCGCCCTTGAAACATCGGGTTGTCAGCCGCGAGCGTGGCGATCATCCGCTCCGTGCAGACAAACTGAAACCGCTCCAGCACATTCATGCCGAGTCCGGCGAAGGCCAGGCACACGCTGACCCGGCCGCTGTGCAACATGGCCAACACATCATCTTGCGGCGCACTGAGCACTTCGATTTCCAGCAATGGATGACGCTCGGCAATCACCTTGATCGCGGCCATCAAACGCCCCTTGTCGATGTCCGCCACGACACCTATCGACAACTTGCTTTCCAGCCCCAGCGACAACTCGATGGCATGCACTTGCAGTTGCTTGAGTTGCTCGGCAATCAGTCGTGCGTGCGGCACCAGCGCACTGGCCATGGCGGTTGGCACCGGTTCGCGATGGCTGCGATCAAACAGCGGATAACCCAGTTCAGCCTCCAGGTTAGCGATGCCCATACTCACCGCCGACGGCACTTTGCCCAGCGCCCGGGCAGCGGCTGAAAATGAACCGCGTTCGATCACTGCAAGAAACAACTCGATGCTGTCACTGTTGAAGTTCATCTACCGTCCTATCAATAAAACTGAAAGCTACTGACTTTTTCTGTCACTCCTATTGAAGCTATCTTTCGCCGCCTTCGCCAGTGCTGCTGGTTCAAGTTCGCAAGAAAGAGGCAAATCCCCATGCAAGGCGTTAAACGCAAACTGGTCTACGTGTCGTTGTATGAAGTCATCGGCATGACGTTTTCGGCACTCGGCCTGGCGCTGTTGTCCGGTACTTCCCCAGGCAGTACCGGCCCCTTGGCGGTGATCATTACCACCCTCGCCGTGACCTGGAATTTCATCTACACCTCGCTGTTCGAGCGCTGGGAAAGTCGCCAGTTATCACGCACCCGCACCGTTAAACGGCGCATCGCCCATGCGGTGGGTTTTCAACTAACCTTGATAGTGTTTCTCATCCCGTTAATCGCCTGGTGGATGAACATCAGTCTGGTGCAAGCCTTTCTGCTGGACTTGGCACTCATCATCTTCATCCCGTGCTACACCTTCGCGTTCAATTGGCTGTTTGATCGCACGTTTGGTTTGCCAACATCGGCGCTGCCGGATCCGGTTTGATAACGGAGTAGCTCAATGGAACATGCACTGAAGATTCTCGGTAAAGCGTCGTCCATCAACGTCAGAAAAGTCCTGTGGACCTGTGAGGAACTGGGCGTTACCTACGAGCGTGAGGACTGGGGCAGCGGCTATGCGTCGACCCACACGCCGGAGTTTCTGCGCCTGAACCCCAATGCCCAGGTGCCGGTGATCATCGACGAGGCCGGCGTATTGTGGGAGTCCAATACCATCTGCCGCTACCTGGCCGGCAAACACCAAAACACCGATCTGCTGCCGCATGACCCATCGGCACGGGCGCGGGTGGAACAGTGGATGGATTGGCAAGCCACCGAGCTCAACCCGTCCTGGAGCTACGCGTTTACCGCATTGGTGCGCAAGGACCCAGAGTTCCAGGACCCGCACCGGATTGCCGTCGGCGTGCGCGGCTGGAACCAGAAAATGGCCATCCTCGAACATCAACTCGCGACCACCAAAGCCTATGTCGCCGGGCCTCGATTTACCCTGGCCGACATTGTCGTCGGGCTGTCGGTCAACCGCTGGCTGATGACCCCGATGGAACGGCCGGACTTCCCCGCCATCGACGAATATTTCCAACGTCTGGCACAACGCCAGGGCTTTCTGAAACACGGCTGTAACGGCTTGCCGTGACGGCGCGGTCGAACCCTGCCGCCTGACGGCAATCCTTGACCGCCATTCACCCCTCGAGCCCCGTAAACAGGGGACTTGAGCGACGGCACGCTAATTGCTCCTGCCCTCCGGTCAGCAATAACCTACAGGGCAATTCATCATGTTGGTCAGTGCCAAACAAACACAAATGATCCCTCTGCCCAAGCGTCCCGGCGAAGACCCGAGCGCTGAAGCCGCCGCCGGGCTGCAAAGCGGCATGCAGGGCGCGATGCTGCAAGCCCTGCAAACCAATGTTCAGGCGCAGGTCCAGGCGTCCGCGACCCAACAAACCACGCAGCAAGTGAACGAGGCGAGCAAGATCAGCGACAACATCGATGAAGCCTTCGCCAAGACCCGCGTGGCGCTGCAAGCCGCCGACCCATCGAAAGTGCCGGCCGATATTCAAGGCACATCCACCGACAGCACGGCAATGACCGACTTCAAGGACTACATGAGCAAAACGCCGGAACAGCGGCTGCGCGACAGTATTCTGAAAGACATGGGCATTACCGAAGAAGACTTGAAAGCCATGCCGCCGGAGAAACAACAGGCCGTCGCGCAAGAGATTGCCGATCGCATGCAGGACAAGATGAAACTGGCGCAGGCCGAGAAAGAAACCAGCAGCAGTGAAAAAAGCGGCACACAAGTAGTCGACAAGTTTCTGGCATCGCTTTAACCCGCGAGCATAAAAAGGGTCCCTCTACCGGGACCCTTTTTCATTTTTACCGTGGTCAGTTCAATTGCAAGGTCGAGTTGAACTGACTGATCGCATCGACGACATGCCGCGAGCCTTGCTGGATTTCCAGGATCACCTCCCCCGCCTCATTGGCCAGTTCCACGCCAAGTCCGGTTCGACTCAAACTCGATTGCATGCTCGATACCGCGCTCAACGACAAATCGTGGTTCTTGCGCACCACGTCGACAATCTCCAGGGTCGCCTGGCTGGTGCGTGCCGCAAGGCTGCGCACTTCATCGGCGACCACCGCAAACCCGCGCCCGTGCTCCCCGGCCCGAGCGGCTTCGATGGCCGCGTTGAGTGCCAGCAAGTTGGTCTGGTCGGCAATGCCGCGAATGGTTTGAACAATCGTTCCGATGATGTCGGACTGTTTGTTGACTGCATCAATGCTGAGCGCCGCTTCGTTCAGGTCGCGGGAAATGTCCTGAATGATCTGCACCGTTTGCTGCACCACCTGAGACCCCTTCTGCGCGCAGGCGTCGTTCTGTACAGAAGTGCTGTGGGCTGATTCGGCAGCGGTTCTCAGGGTGGACACCTGATGGGTGATGTCACTGGCAAACTTGACCACTTTGAACAGCCGCCCCTTGGCGTCGAACAGCGGGTTATAGGACGCTTCCAGGAACACGGTATGCCCGTATTTGTCTTTGCGCTCGAAACGGTGCGAGTGATATTCGCCGCGATTCAGTGAAGCCCAGAACGCCTTGTAGTTCTGCGAATCAGCCTCGGCGCGGTGGCAAAACATGCTGTGGTGCTGGCCGACCACTTCGTGAAGCGAGTAGTGCATGGTCTTCAGAAAGTTGTCGTTGGCCGTGATCACTTTACCGTCAGGGGTGAACTCGATCACGGCCATGGAGCGCCCAATCGCGGCGAGCTGGCTCTCATTTTCATGCTCTTTGTTGACGCGCTCAGTGATGTCCGAGGCGACTTTGATCACGCTTTTAACCTGACGATCCGCCCCGTACACCGGCATGTAACTGGCTTCAAGCCACACTTCTTTACCACTCTTGGTCAACCGTAGAAATGACCCGCTGACCGGCTCGCCACGGGCCAGGTCACGCCACAATTTTGCGTACTCTTCACTGCGATAAAACGCTTCCTCACAAAAGACCCGGTGATGTTTGCCGCGAACTTCGTCGGCGCTGTAACCCATGACGCTGCAAAAGTTCTCGTTGGCATCGAGCACAATGCCCTCAGGGGTGAACTCGATCATTGCCATCGAACGACTGATCGCCGCCAACCTGGCGTTGGCCTCATTCAATGCGCAGCTGTATCGCTCGATTTCCAGCAGGTCAGACTTGTGATGTAGGTTAAACATGTTCTTATCACCTTGGGCGCGGACTTCTGGTTGATGACAGGACTTCGGTCTTTCAACGTATCCACCACGACGTTCCATGGAACGGGCACACGCATTTCTCCACGGGATGAGGTAGTCAGGTGATAAATGATGTTCAATCGGAGGGTCCTTAACGCGACGCTCTTATCAAGACATCCTTCTCTTGATAGCCCGGGCCCGGGCCAAACCTGATGTATTCACAACGGCGTTGATGGCAGCCTTTGATGTCGACTGACATATTCCGTCATGGGTCAGCATAGTCAGCGTCGTTGAGGACGCAACGCCACTAGTCGGCCAGGATTGAGGACAAAATCGGTTCAGCAGGCAGGAGGGTGTAAGACGGGAGACCATCGCGAGCAAACTCACGATGGTTTTTAACGATGCACTACAAAACTACAGGCTTGCACTTACCTTCGAAGCCACCTCCCCCGGCACCCAAGCCTTCCACACTTGCGGCTGCTCCCGTAAAAACGCCTGCGCCACCTCACGCGGTGGCAGGCGTTTTTCGCTCATCTGCCCCAGCGTCTGGTTCAGCAGATCGATCGGCAAATCGACCTTTTCGAAGAACGACACAAGGTCCGGGTACTGCGCCTTGAACGGCGCCGACACGCCAATGGCCAGGCTGGCCGGCATCGAGCGCGTGCCTTTGGGATTGGAGTTGCTGGCATCGGCCAGGGTTTTCCAGGCTTCGGCGTCGAACGCTGGCTCGTCCAGTTTCACCAGTTTGAAACGACCCAGCAGCGGCGTCGGCGACCAGTAGTAGAACAGCACCGGTTTGCCACGACGGATCGATGAAGCGACTTCGGCATCCAGCGCCGCGCCAGAGCCGGTACGGAAGTTGACGTAGCTGGCGGTCAGGTCATACGCCTTGAGTTTCTGGCTATTGACGATCTCCGAGGTCCAACCGGTGGGGCTGTTGAGGAAGCGGCCACGGCTTGGGTCTTCCGGGTCGCGGAACACGTCCTTGTATTTGGCCAGGTCCGCGACAGATTTCAACTCCGGCGCCAGCGGCTTGATGCCACGTTCCGGATCGCCCTTGATCACGTATTCCGGCACCCACCAGCCTTCGGTGGCGCCTTTGACCGTGTCGCCCAAACCAAACACCTTGCCCTCGGCAGACGCCTTGACCCACGCAGGACTGCGCCCCGCCCACTCTTCGCCGATCACTTGAATGTCATTTTTGGCCAACGCCGCTTCAAGGCTGACGGTGCTGCCCGGCAACGTATCGGTCGGGTAGCCGTAACCTTTTTCGACGATCAAGCGCAGGATTTCGGTGATCAGGCTACCGCTCTCCCAAGTGATGTCGCCGAAGTGGATGGGCGCGGCTTTTTCCGCTGCCGGAACCTGGCTGGCCATCAGGCTCAGCGCCAGCAGCGAACTGCCGAGCAGGGTTTTGATTGATCTCATGCGGACCTCTGGTTCAAGGGTTGGTTGGCGCTGTGCTGGGCGCACAGTGCCTGGGAGCGGGTCATGTAAACGCTGACCGAACGCTGGGAAATGCCCAGTTCGGCGGCGATTTGTGGATAAGTGAGGCCGTCGACGCGCGACAACAGAAAGGTCGCCCTGACCTTTCCCGGCAAGCGCTCAAGGGTGCGGTCCAGGCTGTTCAGGGTTTGCGATAGCTGCAGCAAATCTTCAGGCGATGGGCCGCCAGTCAGGTCTGTCTGCGGCAGCTGTTCGAGGTGCTGACGCTCCAGATCGCGGCGGCGCCAGAGCTCATAAACCCGTCTGCGGGCGATGGTGGTGAGCAACGCGCGCGGCTCGCGAATAGGCGTCAGGCTGGGGGATTCGAGCAATTGCATGAAGGTGTCGGCGGCAATGTCTTCGACACTCGCGCCGGCTCCCAGATACTGGCGCAAGCGTGCGCACAGCCAAGGGTAATGAGCGCGGAACAATCCGCCCACGTGATTGCGGTGGGAGTCGTCGGTGCCGGACATAGAGGCTCCAAGGGTTAGGGGTCGCTGAATGTCCGGTGATCCGGTGGCGCGATCCTAACAAGGAGCCTTATTCTTTAATAATACTTAAAAAGCATTTTTATATTCTATTTGGCAATTTCAACGCAAACGACCGTAGCCGAGATTTTCCGCCTCTCGCTCATAGTCGAGGACGATCTGATAGTCGCTTTCGCTGGCAGGCAACACTGCCTTCAGCCCGAGGATTTCGGCCACGTCAGGCAGTTCGCTCAAGGTCTGATTCATCACTCTCAGCAGGCGCTCAGCCTGTTCATCGCTGGTCCCGGCGGCCGAGATGTACGGCAAAGTCGGACTGAACGCGCTGCGGGTAACGACGCGCAGGCCGGCGACTTCTTCGCGGGCGTGTTGCGCCAGATAAGCAAAGGTCACGCTGTCGATGGCGGCCAGATCCGCTTGATCTTCACGCAACCAGCGCAGGCTTTCGCGGTGGCTGCCGCTGATGGCGACACTGGCGAAGAATTGACCGTCGCGATGCAGTGGCGCCAGTCGATGACGCAGCAGGTTCATGCCGCTGTTGGAGTCTTCGCCATTGATCACGCCACGGCTGTCGCGAAAGTCAGGCAAGGTCCGCCGCGGATCATCGGCGCGACTCAGCAGCAGGCTGCAATGGTTGCCAGCGGAGCTGTCCGGCAGCTCATAGCGCGGCCGCCCGATCACCCGGACCTGACCGCGCAATGCCGTCATCAGCGGGTAGCCGCAGGTTTGGGTCAGCAACAGGTGCGGGGAGCGCCAGAGCTCCGTCAGTGACAGGTCCCCGGCATCGAGTCTATCGCTGGGAAACCGTTCGAGAATGCGCGTCAGCCAGCGTTCGTTGGCTTGGCGGATCGGCTCTGGGGCGACGTACATCAGGAGTTCGGCAAGGTGTTGTGTCATCGAAATCTTCCCGGCGACAAATTTCCCCTGTAGGAGTGAGCCTGCTCGCGATAGCGGTGTGTCAGACAAAACGTTGCCAACTGACAGACCGCTATCGCGAGCAGGCTCACTCCTACAATGGGTTGGGGTTAATCATAGGAAATCAGTGAAACGGATGCTGTGGGCTGTCGATGGCTTTCACGCCATTCTCGCGCCACAACTGGCCATACCCCCACACCAGAAACCCGCCGCTGCGCGCGATCCATTGTTCGCGACGTGCGTGATAAGCACGCGGCAAGTCGTACCACGCCAGCCCCGGCAAGTCGTGATGCACCAGGTGAAAGTTGAGATTCAGGAACAGCCAGCGCCATGGCCACCCGGCTTCATTGAGCACGGTCCGTTGTTCGGATTGTGCGTGCGGACGATGTTCATAATAGGAACGAATCATCGCAATCGACAGCGCCGGCACGCTGATCAGCAGCAGGTAATGCCACACCGGCAACACACTGTAGCGGGCGATGAATGCCAGCATTAGCAAGGTCAGTGCACCGTGGGACAGCCACATCAGCCAGGCATGGCGCTCACCGTTGACCAGCCGCAGCCATTGTTCTTTCGCCAGTGCCAGCAAGGCCAGCGGAGCGCCGATCATGAAACGCCCGATCACGGTTTTGTTCAGCCAATGCAGACCCTGTTCGAACAGCGAACTGCCCTGCCACTGCTCAATGCTCAGGTACCGGCTTTCCGGGTCGCGACCGGGAACGGTCAGGTCTTCGTCGCGGTGATGCAGCAGATGGCTGTCGCGGTACAGGGTGTAGGGAAACCAAACCGCGAACGGCGCGTAGCCGAGGATTTTGTTCAGGGTTGTCCAGCGGGTCGGATGACCGTGCAGCAATTCGTGCTGTACCGATAACCACAGCACCACCAGTGGAATCAGCAACACTGTGCTCCACCAAACACCCAGCCAATCACTCGCCAGAACAATACTGAACCAGCCGCCATACACGCCAATCAACAACAGCCACGTCGGCCATTCGGTGCGGGCGGTCAGGCGTTGTCGCAGGGTGTCGATTTCTTCTCGGTGGGTGCTATCGAAGTAATGGGGCATGGCGTTGCTCAGATCGGGGACCAGTCCCCTTCTGTGCATTAGCCTTGGGAAATCTTGCAGATTATTGGGTTATTTCGTTAGACGTGCAGCAGGAGCCCGATGGCCGGGCTCCCTTGTCGCGGGATCAGTGACCGAACACATCCACCTTCTTGGCCTTCTTGTCCGCGCGCTTTTCATCGGCAGTTTTCGCCGGCTTTTTCTTCGCTGCTTTCTTTGAATCCATGCCTTTGGCCATGATACGTACTCCACTCATACGGGATGTGAGATCAGGTATACACCTATCGCTACGCGCACGTTCTTTTATAATCGCCCGCTTTGCACACCGACAGTCCAGACCCATGCCCGACACCCAGTACACCCTGCTCGACGAGCCGTTATGGCCACTGATGAACAAGTTTTATCGCGCGCACCAATCGCCGATGAAAGCCGTGCGCGACGCTCGGTTATGGGTGGCCAGACGTAATGAGATTGTGGCGGCGCTGTGCTTGCGACCGGTGGCGGGCGGGTATTGGTTGACGGGGCTGTTTGTCGATCCGGCCTGCCGCGAACAAGGGGTTGCTGGCGAGTTGATCGCGGCAGCGGTCAAGGACCTCGACCTTCCGGTGTGGCTGTTTTGCCATCCGGATTTGCGTGGCTTTTATGAACGTCGCGGCTTTGCCTTCGATCCGCAAATGCCGTATGCCATGGTGGAACGATTGAGCCGTTATGCGCGCAGCAAGCCGATGATTGCGATGGGGCTGGAGCCCCACACAACCTGAATACACAGAGATCCCTGTAGGAGCCGGCGGTGCGACGATTCGACTTGCCCGCGATAGCAATCTGTCTGACAACATCCATGTTGAATGTGCCGGACTCATCGCGGGCAAGCCCGGCTCCTACAGGGTTTGGCGGTGAATGCTTAGTCGTCAGCGTTCGGATCAAGGTCCGGGAACATGACTTCGGTAAACCCGAATTTGCTGAAGTCTGTAATGCGCGACGGGTACAAACGGCCGATCAGGTGATCGCATTCATGCTGCACCACCCGCGCATGAAAGCCTGAGGCGATGCGCACGATGGGCTGGCCCTTGGGGTCGACACCTTCGTAGCGAATTTGCTGGTAGCGGTCCACGGCGCCGCGCAGGCCCGGTACGGACAGGCAACCTTCAAACCCCTCTTCCAGCGTCGGGCTCAACGGCGTGATTAGTGGATTGATCAGGATGGTTTGCGGCACCGCCTCGGCGTCCGGGTACCGTTCACTGTGCTCGAAACCGAAGATCACCAGTTGCAGGTCGACACCAATCTGCGGCGCCGCCAGGCCAACGCCGCCGACGCTTTCCATGGTCTGGAACATGTCGTCGATCAATTGCCACAACTCGGGGCTGTCGAACATTTCGGCCGGTACTGGCGGGGCAACGCGCAGCAGGCGTTCATCGCCCATTTTCAGAATTTCACGGATCATTTGATGACTTCGTCAGTGGAGGGATCGAGCGAGTGATCGCGCCCCAATCCCGAAACGTGGTGTTTTTCAAAGTCATGGCTGTGTTCGCCAGGGACCTTCTCGCCGGGGTCCTTGCCTTCGCTCGACAGGTGCTCGATCACCGCATTCATCTCCGCGCCGAGCAACAGCACTGCGGCGGAAATGTAGAAGTACAGCAACAACACGATGATCGCGCCGATACTGCCATACATGGCGTTGTAGTTGGCGAACTCCTTGACGTACAGACCGAAGCCCACAGAGGCACAGATCCACACCACCACCGCCAGCACCGAGCCCGGCGTGATAAAGCGAAACTCCTGTTTGACGTCGGGCATGACGTAATAAATCACGGCCACCGCGACCATCAACAGAATCACCACCACCGGCCAGCGCACGATCGTCCAGAGGGTCACGATAAAGTCTTCGAGACCGACTTGCGCGGCGATCCAGCCCATCACCTGCGGGCCGAGCACCATCAGCGCGGCGGCGACCAGCAGCATCCCGGCGATGCCGACGGTGTAGATGATCGACAACGGGAAGCGCTTCCACGCCGGCCGGCCTTCGACCACATCGTAGGCCGCGTTCATTGCGCTCATCATCAGCCGCACACCGGCGGAGGCGGTGTACAGCGCAATCACGATACCCACCGAGAGCAAGCCACCCTTGGATTGCTGGAGCTGGTCAATCACCGGGTTGACCTGTTCCAGCGCCTGGGGCGGCAAGACCAGTTCCGATTGCAGGCGCAGCCAGGAGAAAAAATCCGGCAGGTGGAGGAAACCGATCAGGGCAATCAGGAACAGGATGAAGGGGAACAGCGAGAACAACATCTGATAGGCCAGCGCCGAGGCATAGGTCGACATTTCATCGTCGATGAACTCGGTGACCGTGCGTACCATCACACGGTGCAGGGGCAGGCCTTTCATGTCCGGGAAAATCATTAGCGTCTCCTTTCGCCGCAAGATTGGGGTTGAAGTCGTGGCGACTCAGGGGCCGTTTGCTACATCAAAGTAGCCTACTTGGCGACTTTGAAACAATTTCCGCGCTCAAGTTCAGGCTGACACAAAAACGGCCATCCGTGGATGGCCGTTCCTGAGCATCGTCAAAGGCCGAATCAAGCCTTGTCGACGCCTTTCTTGATCGCGTCTTTGGCTTTGCCCACGGCTTGCTGAGCCTCGCCTTTCTTTTCCTGCACTTTGCCTTCGGCTTGCAGTTTGGTGTTGTCAGTCGCCTTGCCGACACCTTGCTTGACGTTGCCGACGGCTTCGTTGGCCATGCCTTTTACTTTATCGCCAGTGCTGCTCATGGTGTTTCTCCTGTGAACAAATCAATGAGAAAAGTCGTTACACAAAGATTGACCGGGAGCGTTTGCAGGGAGTTTCATTTATTTTGTACGGCACATTTCGTCGATCTTGGCAGGTTGGGCTTTATGTTTGCCGACCAACCCCCGAGAATGCGCAACGTATTCAGGCCATGGCGCTGAAGATCCAATCCCGTAGGAATGTTATGAAACTCGATAAAAAGCAGGCCATTGCCCGCAGAAACCAGGAACTTGGCGGTGCCGTGCTTGGCGTCAACAACTGCCATTTCACCGAATTGAACCGCAACCGCAACATCTGGTGGTTCGATATCCCGGTCGCGCGCCTGGCCATTGGTCAGTACGAATGGGTTCACTTGCTGATGCACACGCCGGACACCGACGAGCTGCTGCACCTCAAAGTGCCGACCGTATTTCTGCGCGAGAAGCTTGAGGGCCTGGTGGTGCGCAATGAAGGCAAGCGTAAAGCGGCCTTGAGCCTGGAGCTGAGTGCGGACAAGGATTCGTTCCTGCAGGACATGCGCCCGGCGGGTACCAACGTTAATTTCGCGCCGTTCCGCCTATAACATCGATCCCTGTGGCGAGGGGGCTTGCCCCCGTTGGGCTGCGAAGCGGCCCCAAAATCTGCAACTGCTGCGCAGTCGAACGGGGCGATGCGGCGGTCCGACAAGCCCCCTCACCACAAAGGCACTTCAGATCTGGCAGACAGAAAAAAGCCCCGCATCTCTGCGGGGCTTTTTATTGTTACGCGCCGACCTTTTTCGCGGCGATTTTCTTCAGTTCTTCATCGCGCAGTTCGCGGCGCAGAATCTTGCCGACGTTGGTGGTCGGCAACGCATCGCGGAACTCGACGGCACGCGGCACCTTGTAGCCGGTGACGTTCGCACGCATGTGCTCCATCACTTGCTCTTTGGTCAGCGTCACGCCCGGTTTGGCGACGATGAAGATCTTGATCGCCTCGCCCGACTTCTCGTCCGGCACGCCAATGGCCGCACATTGCAGCACGCCCGGCAGGGTCGCGAGCACGTCTTCCAGTTCGTTCGGGTACACGTTGAAACCGGAGACCAGGATCATGTCTTTCTTGCGATCGACAATGCGCATGAAGCCGTCCGGCTGGATCAGCGCGATGTCACCGGTCTTCAACCAGCCTTCGCTGTCGAGAATTTCATCGGTGGCTTCCTGGCGCTGCCAGTAACCCTTCATCACCTGCGGGCCTTTGACGCACAACTCGCCGATTTCACCCAGCGGTTGCTCCACGCCGGCATCGTCAATGACTTTGCAACGGGTCGAGGGGACCGGGATGCCGATGGTGCCGATCTGGATGTTCTGGATCGGGTTGACGGTGGCCACCGGGCTGGTTTCGGTCATGCCGTAACCTTCGCAGATGGCGCAACCGGTGACCGCTTTCCAGCGTTCGGCGGCGGCCAGTTGCAGGGCCATGCCACCGGACAGGGTGACTTTCAGCGCCGAGAAGTCGAGCTTGCGGAAACCTTCGTTATTGCACAGGGCTACAAACAACGTGTTGAGGCCGACAAAACCGCTGAACTTCCACTTCGACAGTTCCTTGACCATCGCCGGCAGGTCGCGCGGGTTGCTGATCAGGATGTTGTGGTTGCCGATCAGCATCATTGCCATGCAATGAAAGGTGAACGCGTAGATGTGGTACAGCGGCAGCGGCGTGATCAGGATCTCGCAACCTTCATGAAGGTTGGAACCCATCAGCGCCTTGCATTGCAGCATGTTCGCCACCAGGTTGCGGTGGGTCAGCATCGCCCCTTTCGCCACGCCGGTGGTGCCACCGGTGTATTGCAACACCGCGACATCGCTGCTGGCCGGGTTGGCTTCAGCCACTGGCTGGCCATGGCCCTTGCTCAGCACGTCGTTGAATTTGACGGCCTTCGGCAAGTGATACGCCGGGACCATCTTCTTCACGTACTTGATGACGCTATTGACCAACAGGCGCTTGAGCGGTGGCAGCAGGTCGGCCACTTCCGTGACGATCACGTGCTTGACGCCGGTTTTCGGTACGACGATTTCCGCCAGGTGCGCCATGTTGGCCAGGCAGACCAAGGCTTTGGCACCGGAGTCGTTGAATTGGTGTTCCATTTCCCGCGCGGTGTACAGCGGGTTGGTGTTGACCACGATCAGCCCGGCGCGGATGGCACCGAAGACGGCGACCGGGTACTGCAGCACGTTGGGCAATTGCACGGCGATTCGATCGCCCGGCTGCAAGTCGGTATGCTGTTGCAGGTAAGCGGCAAAGGCACCGGACAATTCGTACAGTTCACCGTAGGTGAGTGTCTTGCCCAGGTTGCTGAATGCCGGCTTGTTGGCGAAGCGATGGCAGGATTGCTTCAACACTGCCTGAATATTCGGGTACTCGTCTGGATTGATCTCGGCAGCGATCCCAGCTGGGTACTTATCCTTCCAAAAGTCTTCGATCATGGAAGCCCACTCCTCAGCAACGCGAATTCAGCACCGCATTTGATGCGATTATTATTGGTGTGTGTTTTATCGGTGAGTCTGGCTTTTTACTAGGCCGAGAAGTCACAAAGCGCGCCGAGAGTAGCAGCTTTGCCAAGGGTCGACCAGAGCCAAAAGCAGCCTCTATGGTCACAAAAGTGACTCAAGAATTGCCGGCGGTCATTTTAGAGCAAAAAACCTATAAATCCTTGAAAGCCCCGAAAACAGGGGCTTTCCAGATCCTTGAAAGCATCGCGGGCAAGCCATGTTCCTCCAAGGATCACCGATGACCTTGTGGGAGCGTGGCTTGCCCGCGATCCGCGCGAAGCGCGGCCATTCAACGATCAAGCGATATCGCGCAACTCGCGACGCAGAATCTTCCCGACCGGCGTCATCGGCAACGACTCACGCAACACGATGTGCTTGGGCACTTTGTACGCGGTGAAGTTTTCCTTGCAGTACGCCTTCAACTCTTCAAGGCTGACCCCCGCTTCTCGCGCCACCACAAACAACTTCACAGCCTCCCCCGAACGCTCGTCCGGCACACCGATGACCGCGCAATTGGCGACTTTCGGATGAGCCATCACCACGTCTTCGATCTCGTTCGGGTACACGTTGAAGCCCGAGACGATGATCATGTCTTTCTTGCGATCGACGATGCGCACAAAACCGTCCGGGTCGATCACCGCGATGTCGCCGGACTTGAACCAGCCCTCGGCATCCAGCACTTCGGCGGTGGCTTCCGGCTTCTGCCAGTAACCCTTCATGATCTGCGGGCCCTTGATGCACAGTTCGCCGCGTTCGCCCAATGGCTGCTCGACGCCGTCATCGTTGATCACTTTGAGCGTGGTGCCCGGCACTGGCAGCCCGACCGTGCCGATCCGCGATTGATCGCCGTACGGGTTGGTACAGGCCACCGGCGACGTTTCGGTCAGGCCGTAACCTTCAGTGATGCGGCAACCGGTCATCTGCTCCCAACGCTCGGCAGTGGCCTTGACCAGCGCCGTGCCGCCGGAGTTGGTCAGCTTGAGGCTGGAGAAATCCAGGGTCTTGAAGTCCGGATGGTCCATCAAGGCGACGAACAGCGTGTTGAGCCCCAGCAACGCCGAGAACCGCCAGTTCTTCAGCTCCTTGATGAAACCACCGATGTCGCGCGGATTGGTGATCAGCACGTTATGGTTGCCGGTCACCATCATGCACATGCAATTCGCAGTGAAGGCATAGATGTGGTACAGCGGCAGCGGCGCGATCATCACCTCCTGCCCTTCGCGCAGCAGCGGCTGACCGTCAGGGCCGAACTGCCCAAGGCACGCCCGCGCCTGTTGCATGTTCGCCACCAGGTTGCCGTGGGTGAGCATCGCGCCCTTGGCCAGACCGGTGGTGCCGCCGGTGTATTGCAGCACGGCGATGTCGTCGAGGCTGACCTTCAGCGGCTTGATGCCCAGGCCACGTCCCCTGTGCAGCGCGCTCTTGAAGGAAATGGCCTGCGGCAACGAATACGCCGGGACCATTTTCTTGACCTTGCTGACCATGGTATTGACCAGCCAGCCCTTGGCGGCCGGCATCAGGTCGCCCATCTTCGCTTCGATCAAGTACTGGATGTCGGTGTCGGGCAGCACTTCCTGGACCTTCTGCCCGAACATGTTCAGGTACACCAGCGCCCGGGCGCCGGAGTCCTTGAACTGATGACGCATCTCCCGCGCGGTGTACAACGGGTTGGTGTTGACCACGATCAGCCCGGCGCGCAAGGCACCGAACACGGCAATCGGGTAATGCAGGACGTTGGGCATCTGCACCGCGATGCGATCCCCTGGCACCAGGTCGGTGTGGGCTTGCAGGTACGCAGCGAAGGCCAGGCTCTGGCGTTCCAGTTCGGCGTAGGTCAGGGTCACGCCCATGTTGCTGAAGGCCGGGCGGTCAGCAAATTTCTTGCAGGAACGCTCGAACACCTCAATCACCGACTTATAGGCCCCAAGATCGATGTCCAGGGGCACGCCGGCCGGGCGTTTGTCATTCCAGAAATCAGGTTGCATTGTTCTTGTCCTCTTTACCTGAGCCTATCCGGGCCGCTTTTCTGTCACTTCTAAAAACATGAAGCGAAAGGCGGGGCTTCACGGACACTAGCAGTTATGGCGATTCAGGCAAATACAGCCAACGCCGTCATTGACCGTGTGAATCTTCCTGCCGTGGCGTGGCCTGATCAGACGGCAAGCGCGGGATGCGCTATACAATGCAACCACGCCCATGCCACATGCAGCCCCATGCAAAGGAATCGCCATGATCCACGACACGTTCTGGCTGACCGCGAGTGACCACAGCCGCCTCTTCGTCAACCAGTGGCTGCCCGCCTCGCCTTTAAAAGCCGTGATCCTGCTGGCCCATGGCATGGCCGAGCACAGCGCTCGCTACGCCCGGCTGGCGGAAAAACTCTGCGAGCAAGGCTACGGCGTGTATGCACCGGATCTGCGTGGACATGGCAAAACTGCCGAAAACGGCACACTGGGTCATTTCGCCGATGACGATGGCTGGTGCAAAGTCGTCGGCGACCTCGCCAGCCTCAACCAGCACATCGGTCAGCATCATCCTGGCGCGCCCATCGTGTTGCTCGGTCACAGCATGGGCAGTTACATCGCCCAGGCTTATTTGCTGCATCACAGCGCCAGCCTGCATGGCGCGGTGCTCAGCGGTTCAAACTTCCAGCCCGTGGCGCTCTATCGCGCGGCACGGCAGATCGCCCGTTTCGAAAAATTGCGTCAGGGTCCCAAGGGCCGTAGTGCGCTGATCGAATGGCTGTCCTTCGGTTCGTTCAACAAACAATTCAAACCGGCACGCACCCGGTTCGACTGGCTCAGTCGCGACCCGGCCGAAGTGGATTTGTATGCCAACGACCCGCTCTGCGGCTTTCGTTGCACCAACCAGCTGTGGATCGATTTGCTCGGTGGGTTGCAGCAAATCAGCAAAGCGTCCAATCTCGCCCAGATCGATCCGGGCCTGCCGCTGCTGGTGATTGGCGGCGAATGTGATCCGGTGAGCGAAGGCAAGCGTCTGAAAGATCTGGCTGACGCCTTGCGCGCGGCAGGCAGCCAGAACCTGCACCTGACGATTTACCCTCAGGCGCGGCATGAACTGTTCAATGAGAGCAACCGCGAGGAAGTGATCAACGACGTGCTGCAGTGGATTGCCCAGGCCCTCAGCCACCGCCGGCCACCCCGGTCGGAATAGTTTTTTTGTGGATTTATTTATTCGTCACAGGAATCGAGACAGATGACCCAGGTTACCAACACCCCTTACGAAGCCCTCGAAGTCGGCCAGACCGCCAGCTACAGCAAGACGGTCGAAGAGCGCGACATTCAGTTGTTCGCCGCCATGTCCGGCGACCACAACCCGGTGCACCTGGACGCCGAATTCGCGGCAGGCACCATGTTCAAGGAACGTATCGCGCATGGCATGTTCAGTGGCGCGCTGATCAGCGCCGCCGTTGCCTGTGAGCTGCCTGGGCCGGGGACTATCTATATCGGCCAGCAGATGAGTTTTCAGAAACCGGTAAAAATTGGCGACACCCTGACCGTGCGTCTGGAGATCCTCGAGAAACTGCCGAAGTTTCGTGTGCGTATTGCCACGCGCGTATTTAACCAGCGCGATGAATTGGTGGTGGATGGCGAAGCTGAGATCCTCGCGCCGCGCAAGCAGCAAACCGTGACGTTGCCAACGTTGCCGGCGATCAGCATTGGCTGACACTGCGCTCATCTGTGGTGAAGAGGCTAGCCTGTGGCGAGGGGGCTTGCCCCCGTTGGGGTGCGTAGCGCCCCCATCAGACTATCGCGGCTGCAGATTTTACGACTGCTTCGCAGCCGAGCGGGAGCAAGCTCCCTCGCCACAGGGGTAACTTGCCTCCAAATAGCGGGCACAAAAAAACGCCAGACTGGCTGGCGTTTTTTGTCAGGTCGCGAACGCTTACGAGCGTGCGCGAGCCTGGTTACGCAGGGCTTTCACCTGGTCATGATTGCGTTGCACGCCGTGGTATTGACGTTCAACCAGATCACGAATACCCACCAGGTTGTGCTTGTTGATTTTCTCCATGGCTTCGCGGTAAGCCTTCAGCGCATGATCTTCACCGCGTTCGGCTTCATTCAACACGGCCTCTTCGTCCTTGCCGGTGAACATCGACTTCACGTCAACCCAGCGACGGTGCAGGTCGCCGCTGACGCTGGTGGACGTTTCTGGATCACCGCCCATTGAACGCACGGCGGATTGCAGTTCAGCAGCGGCAGTGGCGCAATCGGCGGAACGTTGAACGAACAGCGTTTTGAGTTCTGGGTGCTTGATGTCTTCAGCGCAAGTCTTGAACCCTTCCTGACCGTCTTTGCTGGTTTCAATCAGGTCGTTGAGTACAGAGATGGCTTCTTTATTCATGTCGGTCATTTTTCAATTCCTTGCGGGTTGATGAAAGATGTAATAACTATTGCACCCTGCATGCCAGCTTCTGACCGATAACTTATTCTTTATTTTTCAAAGAGTTAAATAAAACAGCAAAATCTGTATCCGTTTTTTTTGCATGATCTGTCAATTGGCCTGCATGCAGAATGCCTGTATTTTTCAAACGCATAGAATCAAGACGACCCACTGATGAACCCTGAAAAACTCGAACTGCTGATCACCCGCGAAATGCCCTTTGGCAAATACAAAGGCCGGATCATTGCCGACTTGCCCGGCCAGTACCTGAACTGGTTCGCCCGGGAAGGATTTCCCCATGGCGAACTGGGTGGCTTGCTGGCCCTGATGCAGGAGATCGACCACAACGGGTTGTCGGAACTGCTCGACCCCCTGCGTGCCAAACATGGCAAACCTGCGCCCCGCCATTGATTCTGACCCGAGTAGCCCATGCCCGATAACACCCGCCGCGCACGTGATGAATCCTTCTGGCTGACCTTTGCCGACCGCTACGCTGTCGAGCCGGGCCCGATCAACCTGGAAAACGGTTACTTCGGACGCATGTCGCGAACGGTGGTCGAGGAATACCAGCGTAACATCGAGCTGATCAATCGCAGCAACTCGGTGTATGTCCGCCAGCGCTTCGAACAAGGTGAAATTCAGCAGATCGGCGTGCAATTGGCTGAGTTGGTGGGCGTGCCTGCCGACACCGTCGCCCTGACCCGCAACGCTTCGGACGGCTTGCAATCGTTGATCCGCAACTACAACTGCCTGCAATCGGGCGATCAAGTGCTGTTTAGCGATCTGGAATACGACACCGTCAAAGGCGCGATGCGTTGGCTGGCGCGCAATCGCGGGGTCGAGGTGATCGAAATCAATCACGCCCACCCCGCCAGTTTCGACAGTCTGCTGGCCAGCTACCGCGACGCGTTTGCGCGCTATCCCAAACTCAAACTGATGGCCCTGACTCATGTCACCCACCGCACCGGCCTGGTGATGCCGGTGCAGGCGATTGCCGCCGCTGCCAAGGAACACGGGATCGATGTGATCCTCGATGGCGCCCATGCACTGGGGCAGATCGATTTCAAACTCGACGAACTCGGTGTCTCCTTCGCCGGCTTCAACCTGCACAAGTGGATCGGTGCACCGCTGACCCTGGGCTTCATCTACATCGCTCCCGAGCGCCTGGCCGATATCGACCCGGACATGGGCGAGATGCATTTCCCGGTCACCGATATTCGTGCGCGCACGCCATACAGCACGCCCAATATTCCGGCGCTGCTGACCTTGCCGCTGGTGTTCGAGGAACACCAGGCCATGGGCGGATCCGCCGCCAAGAGTGCCCGGCTCAACTACTTGCGTAATCTGTGGGTGCGCGAAGTGCGCGAACTCCCGGGAATCGAAGTGATGACGCCGGATGATCCTCGCCTGTATTGCGGCATCACGTCGATGCGCTTCACCCGACAGGCCGATCAACAACCGATGGTCGAGCGGCTGCTCAATAACTACAACCTGTTTACCGTAATGCGCAGCGGCGCCGCGAGTGGCCCGTGCATTCGCATCACGCCGGGCCTGACCAGCACTGCCGCACATATGCAGTTGCTGGCCCGGGCGCTGACCGAACTGCGCTGAGCTCACACGGTGTATTTGTCGAAGTCCTCGGGCTTGATGTGCGATGACACCGCGAAGGTGTCGATGCCAATGGTCGTGGAGCCGAAGAAGCCATCTTCATTCGACTCCCGACTGAGGGTGTGCACGGTCAAGGTCGACGCTTCGCCGCCATGGTGTTTGTAATAAACGTCTTGATCGTTATTCAGTGCGAGGGCCTTTCGACCGCTGTACTGATGTGAGTTGAGGACCGAGCGCGACGCCACCTCGGGCAAGTACAGCTGACCGACCCAGGCGACGTGCCGTTCTTCCAGGTAATTGTTGCCGGCAGTGATGCGAACGGCGACGTGGATGTGCAGTGCGCGGCCGGCGTAGAACCCTGGATAGACCGTGGTAAACCGTGCAACGCCCTTCTTGTCGGTAAATTGCCCGCCGCGCAGGTAAGTGTCGTCGTCGGTGCGAGGGACCGAGCCAATGTCACCGTTGTCGACTTCCTTGTCCGGATCAATCCTGCTCCAGCCCGAATAGGACCCGCGCGCATTGCAGTGCCAGATATCGACCAGCGCGCCGCTGACAGGCTGTCCGGTCATGGCATCAACAATCGTCAGGCGTAGCACCAGGGGAACGCCATCGGCGCCTTCGCTGATGTTGCGCCTGATCAGTTTCGGATTGCGAAAATACGGGCCGGCGATCTGCTCGGGAGACAGCAGGTAAACCGGTGATGTGGGTGTAACGGGGGTGGTGTCGTCCATGACGTTCTCTCTTCCATAAGATGAACGCAGGCTAGCATTGGCCGACAGCCGTTATGCGGTAACTATGTATCGCGTGTAGGAGCGGGCAAGCCACGCTCCTGCACGGTTTTTTTGCGGGCAAAAAAAAACGGTGCACCGACCAAGCGCACCGTAAAGCCGTAGAACACACAACGAAGTGTCAGGTAAAGCGGATCAGTCCAGCAGCGCCAAGGCCTCGGCGGTGCATTCCTGAATGCGGGCCCAGTCGCCGTTCTTGATCCACTCGGGATCAAGCATCCAGCTACCGCCCACGCACATGACGTTTTTCAACGCCATGTAGCTCTTGATGTTGGTCGGGCTCACGCCGCCAGTCGGGCAGAATTTCACTTCGCCGAACGGACCGCCGAGGGCCTTGATGGCGGCGACGCCACCGCTGACTTCCGCCGGGAACAGCTTGAAGCGGCGATAGCCCAGGCCATAACCTTCCATGATGCCGGAGGCGTTGCTGATGCCGGGCAACAGCGGGATCGGGCTGTTGACGCTGGCTTCGAGCAAATCACGGGTGATGCCCGGCGTGACGATGAACTGCGAGCCGGCCGCTTCGGCAGCGGCGAGCATGTGGCGATCGAGCACGGTGCCGGCACCGGTCATCAGTTCCGGACGCTGTTCGCGCAGGATCTGAATGGCCTTGAGGCCGAACTGCGAACGCAGGGTCACTTCCAGGGCGGTCAGGCCACCGGCGGCCAGGGCGTCGGCCAGTGGCAGCACGTCCTGTTCGCGGGCGATGGTGATCACCGGCAGAATCC
>Ga0302169_10000128_pt1 | contig 24642 bp, 17 predicted proteins | sample I_Fen_N1_3_FD_193493 | JGI IMG/M metagenome (GOLD analysis project Ga0302169, IMG submission 193493) | Peat permafrost microbial communities from Stordalen Mire near Abisko, Sweden - I_Fen_N1_3 | ecosystem: Environmental > Terrestrial > Soil > Wetlands > Permafrost | place: Sweden: Abisko...
AAATGTCCCGGCTTCAGGGCACATTCGATGGTAGCCAGAATCTGTAGTCGTTAGTGGCTTTGAGCTATAGCCGGAATTTGTAGTCGTTGTAACCAATCGTGTTTCGTGTAGGAACGGTCTGTCAGACGCTGTGGCATGGCTGAAGGCCTTATTTCATAAGGCCTTCAGCTATAGCCAGGATTTGTAGTCGATAGCAAATTAAGGTTTTCCGGCGATTTTCAGGCGGCATTGGCCGCACGCCGTTCTGTCGTTGCCAGGAAAGTATTGGCCTTTCTATTGGATCCAATAAAACGAGTTCCAGCCTGTGGATAACAGCCGGAATCTGTAGTCGCCATAGCTGAAATTTGTAGTCGTTACAGCCGGAATCTGTAGTCGTGATAGCCGGAATTTGTAGTCGTATAGCCAGAATTTGTAGTCGATGCCCCTCTGCAGGCCACGTAAATCAAGGGCTCCAGCGGTGCTAAAAACAAGCTTTAAAAACAAGCTTTAAAAACAAGAAAAAAAGATTTTAAAAACACACGCGAAAAGCCATTTTTTTCTGACGGGGAAAAATCAAAAGCGAAAAACAAAAACGAATAGCGCCAAAAGCCCCTGAGAAGCCGCTGAAGGAAAAATCGACGACTTCATCCATGGCGGGTATGTAAAAAACGTTTTAATCGCCCACAGCTCGCCTGAGGAGCTTGTGATGGCATTACCAGGTTGTTTACAGAGTCGTTTTACATAGATTCATCGAAAAAACGCCCCCTGCTGAACACCAAGGTGCCAATCCTGGCTATCGGGCGTCTCGGTTCATGTCAGAGGTCACTGACGGACCGATTGGCAGTGTCACTTTGACTACCTGGCTAGAAATAATCCTCACAAGCAAAGCAGATAAAACCCTACCTCGCCAAAAAGCAGATTCTTTCAAACCATCGGGATTTTCCCTACACGCAGAAATCATGGAGACGACAGACAGAGTCTGTCACAAACGTGTCAGCTACTATAGATAGCTATATAGATAGATAGCTATAATTAGTGCCGAAATGGTTACCTATAAATAGCTGCCGCAACAACAAGGAGACTGCAGTGACAATTTTCGCATGCGTCAACACCAAAGGTGGAGTTGGCAAAACCACCACCGCCGTGCATCTGGCAACCATGCTGGCAACACTGGGTAAAACATTACTGATCGATGGTGACCCACAGGCCAGCGCAGCCAGTTGGGCAGCCTGGCGCCGTGATAACCCCGAGTACAGCCCAAGCCCGACGACCGTCTGCCTGCAAGGCAAAGCTATCAACTCAGAAGGCCGCCAATTGGCAACTTCTTATGAACACGTCGTTGTCGACGCCGGTGGTCGTGACTCGGTGGGCCTGCGCTCTGCCCTATTGCTCGCTGAAGTGGTCATCGTTCCTGTCGGGGCAAGCTCATTTGATGCTGCTGCCATGACCGATCTGCTAACTGTGGTCGACCTGGCTCGTGACTACAACCCGGACCTTAATGTGAAGATGCTGCTGTCCAGGGTCGACACTCGCACCAAAGACACCGGTGAAATGCTGACTTTTCTGGAAGAGCAGTCCTTCAGTGTGTTCAAGACCAAAATCTGTGAGCGTGTCGCTTTTCGTCGTTGCATCAGCGAAGGCGCAATTGTTCATGAACTCAAACGTGATCATGCGGCGATCCAGGAAATGAACGCGTTCTTTGCCGAGGTGCTGGCATGATCAAATCGAAGCCGGACATCAAAAGCTTCAAGAAAGACCCGAACGAATTTCTCGAAGGCGGGGAGGCTGATAAGGCCCTTAACAAGGTTGTCGTCCGTGAAGAGGCGGTTGTCCAGAACCCCGTGATCGAAGCATTCAAGCCAGAGCCGACCATCCAGAAGCTTTTTCGTCTACGTTGGGACATTGCCAACGCACTGAAAATCGGCGCGGCACAAGAGTCGGCACGAAGCGGAAAGCGGGTCACCGAGACAGACATCGTTCAGCAGCTGCTCAAGAAGCACTACAACCTCAAATAGCTAATGCCCTCCGTTTCCTATCGGTAGCTAGATAGCTAGCTATCGATAGGAAAGCACGATATACGTGACTGCCACCGAGTGTAAAGACCAACCAAAAGTGCTAGCTAGCTATATAGCCAGCTAGCATACAATAATACCACCCCATACGCAGCTTAAAGCTGTTAGCCGCTTTTCTTTCCTGCTTCCCAGAGTTAGGTTAGAAGGGCACGTGTTATAAACATAAACTAGGGGTGGTATTGATAAAGGAGTAGCCATGCTTTCTGACATCGTTTCTGTTCATGAGCGTCTTGTTTCCAGAATGCACGCCTTCAACCAGCTATGGCCCGCGCTGGTTGTCAGCGGTACGGTCTGGAAATTGCCCGTGCTGGCTGAACAAAAAGCGCCTGACCGGATTGAGGCACAGCGTCTTGAGGGCCCGCAGGCCATCGAGGCTGCGATACAGGCCATGACGGCGTTCGAGCGGATTGTGGGCCAGGCCCCTGGAACCGTCATGCGGTTGCCAGGCTATTTTGCTCTGCGCGACAGCGTTCTACCGTGGGTGCGGGAAATCAATGATCTCAAGGATGAGCTCATGGCAATGATTGAAAAGACCCGGCTGGAGCTTAATCTTGCGACCACGGCGCGTTCGAAAATCCTTCGCCAGGCGTTGGGCCATCAGTTCAGCATGAAGCAACTGGGCCGCCATACGCAGGCCTTCGATAGCTGCCCGCGACTGATTGTCTTCACGTGGGCGGGCCACACCACCGGCGGCGAACGTATCGAAGTGGGCAATGTGCGAGAGTTGTTGGCCAAGGCTGCCGAACAGCAATCGGACCGCGATAAAGTCGCGCCAGGCGAAACCCTCGCCGGCGCCGAGCTGCGGCGTATCGTCAATCTGGCCGACCATGCCACGCTGGTCAAATACAAGAAGGTCGCACCGCACCCACGGGCCATGCTGTATTTCTCAGCCAGCTCACGCTATGACGCGATGATTCACAGCAACCTGCCGATGTTTGTGCTGGCCGGCCAGGAACCGATCACCGTGCATGAATTGCGCGACTTTGACCGACTCGCGCGTCAGGCCGAGCGGCCGGACAAGAAAGCACGGCTCGAGATGATTCCACGGATGAACCTGTACCTCAATCCGAACGACCTGGTCGGCATGAGCAAGTCCCAACTGCCGCAGAGTCGTGCAAGCCTGGTCGCGTCGACGTATTCAGACAGTCGTGCACGATCACCGCAGTCACCTGCAGCGTTGGACGATGATCAACTGGACCTCACTCTGCCGGCTGCAGATGAGTGATGATTTTTCGGCTGCTCTGCTCGATGAATACGCTCCAGGCCTGCATCAGTTGCCTGCGTTTATCGAGCAGGTCGCCGCGGTGATAAGCCGCTTCCACCTTGTCGCCCAAGGTGTGGGCCAAGGCCATTTCGCAGACATCCCTGGGAAAGTCGGTGTGCTCTGCCGCCCAGGTCCGAAAGCTGGCACGGAAACCGTGGGGCACATAATCGTCGGCCTGTAACTGCGCCATGACCCGGCGGATCGCGTTGCCGGGCAGTCCTTTGCTGCGGCGTGCATTGGGGAAAACATATAAAGGATGCTTGTCGCGCTGCTGCTCAAGCACCTTCAATGCCGCCTCACTCAACGGGACGCGGTGCAACTTGCCGGCCTTCATCCGGGCAGCGTCAATGGTCCATACCCGGTTGACCAGGTCGAACTCATCCCAGCGTGCCTCGCAGACCTCCGCGCTTCGACAGGCGGTATGAATGATCAACTCACATGCACGTGCGGCGGTGCTGTCCAGGCTGTCGAGCTGGCGTACAAAGGTTCCCAACTGGTCGGCCGGCATGGCCGGAAAAGGAACCTGAGCACGCTTTTGACGTGGCAAAAGCTTGTCCAGATGACCGCGCCAGCGGGCTGGGTTTTCACCGTGGCGCAACTTGCGTGCCTTGGCCGCATCGAGCACCAGCTCAATGCGGTTACGCAGGCGAAAGGCAGTTTCCGGTATCTGGCTCCAGATCGGGGCCAACACCTGTAGCACATGGTCGGTTTCAATGGCCTCGACCGCCATCGCGCCGAGATGCGGGTAAACATGGTCACTCAGCGAATGAGCCCATTGCTGCGCGTGCCGGGTATTTTTCCAGCTCGGTCGATGAGTCTGGATATAACGCTCTGCCTCGACCTGAAAAGTCACACAGCCTGCGGCTGGCAAGGCTTGCTGTTGATCAGCCTTGCGCTGTGCCAATGGGTCGACGCCTTGGGACAACGCCAATCGGTGAGTATCGGCTGCCAGGCGTGCAGCTTTTAACGAAAGGCCCGGAAACGCCCCGAGCCACAGATCATGGCGGCGCTTATTGAGCTGATAGCGCAACACCCATCCCTTGTTTCTCTCAGTACTGACCCGTAAGTACAACCCTCGTCCATCGGCATAACGCCCCGACTTTTCCACGCTTTTGGCAAACAACTGGGTCAGCTTGCTCATTTTTCTCTCGCAAGGGAAATACTCACAAAGAGGAAAAGTTTACATCCAAATGTACGCGGAGACACTCTCCGCGTACATTTGCGGATTTAGCCAGTATTTACTGGGTATTAACGATTTTTTATGGGTTCAGGACCTCACCTGGACCCTCATTGAAATCGCGCACTGTTTAAATCAGTGCGCAGTTTCAATAGGTCAGGCAAGCGATCAGATCTTGAAGCTGTCGACCAGCTGTTTGAGGCGGGTGATCGAGCATGGCCAGGTACGAGGTGGGCACGCCGGTCAAGAGTGTGCAACGCTTGCGCTCAATCAGCCGTAGCATGCGTCCAGCGCCGAAGGCACGGATGCCCACGTAAGTGGCGCCAACGCTGAGGGAGGCGAGCACGTTCATGATGCGGCCAGCACAGTGGAACTGCGGGATGATCGAAGTCCAGCGATCCTCGGCGATCACTCCAAGGCGCTCTGCGGTACCACGGGCATTCATCAGTATGCCCTCAAAGCACAATCCTGCACCTTTCGGACGGCCTGTGGTGCCAGAGGTGTACTGGATGCAGGCCAACTCCCTGAAATGGTCGCTCCGGAGGTTCTGCCAAGAGCGCCGCATAATCGGATCCCTCGAAGCAAAGCACCTCGCGCAGGGCCGGCAACTGCTCTTGCACCGCTTTCACCATGACCAGGTAGTCACTTTAGCGAAAGCTTTCGGACAGTAAAATCGCCACCGCTTGGCCTGCAGTCACCGTACGTGCTGTTACCGGAACACCACGCCCTAGCAAACAACATCCAAGACCTCGGCGGCGAGCCGTATATCCTCCTCGACTTGCCCCACAGCCGTGACTATTTCCTCTCGCTGTTGGCGCTGATTGAAAACTGACCCCGTGGGCACGGCTTGCATCAACAACAGCAAAACGCCAACAGCAACCAGGGCTTTCTTCACGGGATTCTCGATATCGAGGAGGGGTGATATTGAATGGCCACAACGATAGCGCACTATTGACGCGTCACAGACCGAATGAAAAAAATCATCCAGCCTGTACGGTGTTGTTATTTCGGCAAGCGCCCGTAGCGGTCTTCAAAGCGCACGATGTCGTCTTCACCCAGGTAAGCACCGGACTGCACTTCAATCAGTTCCAGCGGTACTTTGCCGGGGTTGGCCAGCGAGTGTTTGACGCCCAGCGGGATATAGGTCGACTGGTTCTCGGACAGAATCAGTTCCTGTTCGCCACAAATGACCTTGGCCGTACCGGACACCACGATCCAGTGCTCGGCGCGGTGGTAGTGCATCTGCAACGACAGGCACTCGCCTGGCAATACGCTGATGCGCTTGACCTGATAACGGTCGCCCATGTCGATGGTGTCGTAATGGCCCCAAGGGCGGTTGACCAGCGGATGGGTAACGAACTCTGGACGCTCTTCGGCCTGCAAGCGATTGACCACATCCTTGACCTGCTGGCTGTCGTGCTTGTTGGCGACCAGCACGGCATCCTTGGTCTCGATGACGATCAGGTCCTCGACGCCAACGGTGGCCACCAGACGGTGGTGCGACTGCACCAGGCAATTGTTGGTGTCGATCGCCAGCACATCGCCTTCAAGGCGGTTGTCATTGGCATCGTGCGGGCCCACGTCCCAGATCGCCGACCAGCTGCCCAGGTCGTTCCAGCCGGCATTCAGCGGTACGACCAGACCGGCTTCGGTGTGCTCCATGACTGCATAGTCCACCGACTCATCGGCGCACAGCGCGAACTGCTCGGCCGGGATATGCGAGAAATAGCTGTCAATTTGCGCATGCGCCAGCGCCACGCGGCAGGCACTGAGAATATCCGGGCGATGACGCTCAAGCTCGGCCAGAAACACCGAGGCGCGGAACATGAACATGCCGCTGTTCCACAGGTACGCACCGCTTGACAGGTACTCGGCCGCCAGTTCAGGCGACGGCTTTTCCTTGAACGCTGCGATGGCGAAACCGCCCTGATCGACCGCCTGGCCACAATGAATGTAGCCAAACCCGGTTTCAGGATGGGTCGGCGTGATGCCGAAGGTCACCAGACGGCCGGCCTCGGCATGCGCCTGGGCCACTTGTACGGCCTGACGGAAAGCGTCTTCGTTGGGAATATGGTGGTCAGCGGCCAGTACCAGCAGCACCGGATCAGTGCCATCGTCAGTCGCCTCCAGCGCCGCCAGGGCGATGGCAGGGGCAGTGTTACGCGCCAGCGGCTCCAGAATGATGCGGCGGCTGCCGATCTTTGCCACCCGCAACTGCTCGGCGACGATAAAACGATGGTTCTCATTGCTTACCACCACGGCTGGTGAATGCTCCAGACCTTGCAGACGCGCCAGCGTGCGCTGAAACATCGTCCCCTGATCCTGGCCATCCAGGGCCAGAAACTGTTTGGGGAAACTCTGCCGCGACAACGGCCACAGACGAGAACCATTACCGCCAGCCAGAATTACGGGGGTGAACATAGAAACTCCATTCCTTAGCCACTAGGGCGTCATGAGGGCAGTATTATCCGGGGGCTGTAATAGGGATGCAATACAAGCCCGGGCGCAAGTAGACACGCAAAACAAGGATATTTCCCTGCTGCGGTGATGTCAGAACATATTCACATTGCCTGCGCATGGTAGTCTGCGCGCACTGTTCGGCTAGACATGCAGCGATCCGTACGGATTTGCGCCATCCAGCGCCGATATTCACCTGAAAAACCTGATGAAATTGATGTAATTCGAGAAAAACAAGACATGGACATAGGCTTGACCTGTACCGTCTGGGCTGACGGCGCACGGACCGGACATCTGGACGGTATCGGTATTTATTCCCGCGCGCTCTGGCAGGGCTTGAGCGCCCTGAGCCAAGACAACGACCTGCGCATCAAGCCCTATGCCTTTGGTAAAAACCTGCCGGCCATGCCGTTCGGCAACCCGCAGGTACTGGCCAGGGACTTTCGCATTCATGCGGTTCTCGGTGGCGTGCTCAAGCTGCCCTTGAGCAACTCCGGCGACATCGCCCGTGAGGTACAGCTGTTCCATGCCACCGACCACCATATTCCGCTGATTCGCGGCGTGCCGACCATCGCCACGATCATGGACGTGATCCCGCTGCTGCACCCGGAGTGGATCAAGCAAGACCTCAAGCGCCTGAAAAGCTGGCTGTTCATCAACAGCATCCACCGCGCCGACCACATCATCACCATCTCCGAATACAGCAAGCAGGACATGGTCACGCACTTGGGGATAGAACCTGCGCGCATCAGCGTCACACCGCTGGGCGTGGATCCGGTGTATTTCCAGCGCGTCGACAGCGTAGAGCGTGAGGCGGTGCTGGCCAAACATGGCCTGCAACCGGGCTTCTTCCTGTCGATCGGCACCCTGCAGCCGCGCAAGAACCTGCTGCGTGTGCTCGACGCCTTCGAACTACTGCCGCCCGAAGTACGCAAGGCGCATCCGCTGATCGTGATCGGCCGCGATGGCTGGCACAACGAAGCCCTGCTGCCGCGCCTTGAAGTACTGCAACAACGTGGCGAGGGCCGCTGGCTGAGCTATTTGCCGCAAAACGACGTCATGGCCCTGCTGCAAAGCGCCGGCGCCCTGGTGTTCGCCTCGCTGTATGAAGGCTTTGGCCTGCCGGCCATCGAAGCCTTTGCCGCGCAATGCCCGTTGATTGCCTCAAACAGCACCTCGCTGCCGGAAGTCACCGGCGACGCCGCCTGGCCGGTCGACCCGCACGACGCACAAAGCATCGCCGCCGCCATGCAAGCGGTCCTGCAGCAACCTGAAGAACGCGAGCGTAAAGTCCGCCTGGGCCTGGAACGCGCCGGCCAGTTCACCTGGAGCGCCTGCGCGCAACAGACCCTGGAGGTTTACCAGAAGGTGTTGGCGAACAGGCGCTGAGGCCTGGTGTTTATGGACGGTTTTTCAGGGGATCGTCCAGTTTGACCATCTCATCGCTATGCAGCATTGAGCCAGGCTCGGTCTGCACACCGAGTTCGGTCCTGACCTGCGGAGGATTGGCAGCGTCCACGACGGTGCCGACAGGCACCCTGTCCACCGATACACCCAGCGTTTGCAGGACCTCGGATATCACGTGACGTCGAGACTCAATCTGCTTTTCAAGCGTGGCCACGCCAGTGACGACCGTCCGCCTGGACAGCGTTGCAACCTCCTCCAGAACAGGAATGAGAGCATCACCGTGGCGTGTATCGGGGCCGTTCATGCACCGCTGACTCCTCAAGTCAATAGCGCCTGCTATTGAAGGTGAGTAGCGGTCAGAAGGGATCGTTCAAAACGACTGATGAAGGGTATGGGTGGTGATGGGCTGTAGGAGCGCGCTCTGCCCGCGACCGGCTGCGTTAGTAGTCGTAAATTTTCAGCTTTTCCGAGATTTTGCGAGCGCTGCGCACTCGGTTGCGGGCAGAGCGGGCTCCTACCGGGCCGCGGTGTTCGCGGCCTAGCGAATCTCGGTCGGGGCCTAGCGAATCTCGGTCGGGGCCTAGCGAATCTCGGTCGGGGCCGGCTTGGCGGGTTCTTGCGCCACGGCAGTGCCACCCAGCCAGACGTTGACGCTGTCGATACTGTCCTGCGGTGGACGCCCGGCCCAGCGGTTCAGGATGAACAGGTTGGTGATGAAGTCGTATTGCGCCTTGAGCAAATCGCGGCGGGCCTTGAATTCGGTCTGCACGCTGTTAAGCACGTCCACCGCATTCACCACGCCATACTTGAACGCCTGCTCCGCCGCATTACTCGACTCTTTGGCCGATTCCAGGGCGTTCTTGCTGGCCCGCACCTTCTCGACACTGGAAAACGCCGTCAGGTACGAGTTGGTGGTCTCCTTGACCACCTGCCGGCGCGCGGCTTCAAGTTCCTGCTCGACCGCCAGTTGCTCGTCGTACAGCCCACGCACCCGCGCCGACGTCGAGCCGCCGCTGTAGAGCGGCACTTTAAGGTTGATGGTTGCCACATAACTGTCGTTGCGACTGGTCAGCGTGTTGTCATAACCGACGTCACTCTGCTGACCGCTGATGCTGAAACCCAGGGTCGGATAATGCCCGCCTTTGCCTTCACGCACGGCGGCATTGGCCACCTCGACATTGCTTTCACGCGACTTGAGCATCGGGTTGCTGTCCATCGCCTGGGTCACCCAGCTTTCCAGCGAATTACCCGGCACTTCAAAGGCAATGTCGTTACGGATACGGCTCAGCGGCTCGACGATCGGCCGGCCGACCAGCTCTGATAACGCCGCACGACTGATACGCACCTGATTGCGCGCTTCGATTTCCTGCGCTACCAACAAGTCGACCCGCGCCTTGAGGTCCAACACATCGGTCTTCTTGGCAAACTGGCGCTCGTACAGCGCCGAGACCAGATCCAGGTTCTTCTGCGTGGCGCGTCGCTCGGCCATCAGCAGCTCAAGCTCGTCGTCGGCCGACAACGCCACGAAATAGCGCTTGGCCAGATCGACCGTCGCCTCTGCCTGCGCATCATCGGCCTGTTGGCCTTTCTGCAGCGTGACGCTCTTGGACTTCTGATACCCCTCCCAGACCGCCTTGTTGTACAAGTGCTGGGTCAGGCTCAAGCCATTGTTGGAGTTGTTATAGATATCGCGCTCGCCGTCACTCTTGCGCAACACCCGGTTGAAACTGCCATTGGCCGACACCTGCGGCAGCAACGTACCGAACGCCTCACGCTCTTTCTCCACCGCCGACCGGGCACGCAGATAAGCGGCCACAATGCGTGGATCTTCAAGGCGAGACTGGCGAAACAGCTCCATCAGGTCGATGGTCTGTAACGATTCGCGGGTGACCTGAGGTGCATCGGGTTGTGCGGCCTGGGCCTGGAGCGAGACCAGGCCCAAGGCCAGAACGAGAGGTAATAAACGCAGCACGGTCACTCCTCGATCATCGATTTGGCGAACATGTTACGCGCAGGCTTGAGCAGGTATTGCAGCATGGTGCGGCTGCCGGCGTTGATCAGCACTTCAGCCGGCATGCCCGGTTGCAGGCGGCGGTCTTCGAGTTTTTTCACGCCATCGTCAGTTAGTTTTATGCGCACCAGATAGTAGGGGTCGCCATTTTTTTCATCTGTTAGGCGGTCGGCGGAAATTCGCACCACCGTGCCTTCAATGATCGGCGTTGTTGCGGTATTAAAAGCGGTGAAACGGATGTCCGTCAGCTTGCCCAGCTCTACACGATCAATATCGTTGGTCGAGATACGCGCCTCGACCACCAGATCCGAAGACTCCGGCACGATGTCCAGTAACGGCGTGGCCGGGCTGATCACGCCACCCACGGTATGGACTTTCATGTCCAGTACCATGCCGTCTTCCGGTGCTCGAATCACAATGCGTGACAAGCGATCATCAATGGCAGTGGCTTTTTCCTGAAGGTCAAAAACCTTGGCCTGCACATCGCTGAGTTCATTGACCACGTCCGAGTTGAATTTCTTGTTCAACTGGACGATCTGCAGTTCAGTTTCACTGATCTGCAACTGGGTTTTGGTGATGGTCGATTCGTGATCAGCGACTTCAGATTTGAGCATGTCCAGCCGGCGTTCCTGCTCTAACAAACGCTGCTTTTCGACAAAGCCCTGAGCCAGCAACGGCTTGAGTTCAGCAATTTCGCTGCTGTAAGAGCGCTGCAAGCTGCCCTTGGTGTGGATCATCTCCTTGAGGCCGATGATCTGCTGCTTCAGCTGACCGATACGCTCGCGCTGTACAGAAATCTCGCCCAGCTTGGAGAGCTTGCGCGCTCTGAAGACCTGTTGCTCGCCATCAATGGCTTCTTGCGCACGCTGGCTATCTGTATCCTTGATGACCAGTGGCGGAATTTCGTTGAGATCATCCCGCTCGGCGCGCAAGCGCGCTTCCTTGGCTTGGGCAGAAACCAGTTGGTTGCGGGTTGACTCGTACTCGGCGCTCAGTTGCGACTCATCCAGCACGATCAGCGGATCGCCTTTTTTTACCGTATCGCCATCGCGAGCCAGTAGCTCCTTGACGATACCACCTTCCAAATGCTGGGCAGTCTTGCGATAGCTCTGCACCATCACGACACCATTGCCATAGACCGCATTGTCCAGCGGCGCGAAAGCCGCCCAGGTGCCAAACAGGCCGAAGGTCACCAATACAATCGTCATCCCAATACGACGGATGCCCCGATCGGACGTCGGCATGTCGTCGTGCTCATCGGGCACATTCACTGCTTTACTGCTCATCTACACATTCCTTTCACGCGCCAGGGTGCGCGGGAGCAACATCGGTACCGGCTGAGGCGGCTTTCTTTTGGGCTTGAAGCTGAGCAGCCTTGGCCTGCTGCTGGGCCAGTTCGGCAATCACCTGTTCACGTGCGCCGTACAGGCTGATGGTGCCATCGCTGAGCACCATGATTCGATCAAGACGGGACAGGATGCTCGGGCGGTGCGAGATGATGAACACTGTGGCGCCGGTTTCCTTGACCTTCTGCAATGCCACGCTCAGTGCGCGCTCGCCAACATCGTCCAGGTTGGAATTGGGCTCATCAAGCACGATCAGGCGCGGGCTGCCATACAAGGCACGTGCTAGGCCGACACGCTGACGCTGGCCGCCAGACAGGTTGATGCCTTCGCTGCCGATTACGGTGTCGTAGCCATCGGGTTGTTGCAAGATCAGTTCATGCACACCGGCCATTCGGGCAGCCAGTACGACCTGTTCAGGGTCAACCTTGCCAAAACGGGCAATGTTATCGCTGATAGTGCCTTCGAACAGCTCAATGTCCTGTGGCAGGTAGCCCAAGTGCGGCCCGAGGCGTCCTTTGTCCCAACTGCTGATATCAGCGCCGTCCAGACGGACCGTACCGTTTTTCGGTGTCCAGACTCCCAGCAGCGCGCGGGCGAGGGTCGACTTGCCTGCACCACTGGGACCAACGATACCGACGATGCTGCCAGCCGGTGTCACGAAGCTAATATTGCGGATAACGGCAGACTTGGCGCCTGGAGGCGAGACCACCAGATTCTCGACCTGTATATGGCCTTCGGGATCAGGAAGTGCCATGCGCTGTGGTTCAGAGTTAAGCGATTCCATAGTCTCGTTCAAGCGTGCATATTGCACGCGTGCTGCCAAAAAGCCTTTCCAGCTACCTATCATTTGGTCGATAGGTGCCAATGCACGCCCTAAAAGCAGCGAACCGGCCATCATCAAACCGGGATTAATCTCATGAGTAATGACTAGGTAGGCACCAATCGCCAGCATGATCGACTGTGTCCACAGTCTGAATGTCCGTGATACCGAACTGACAATGCCGCCTTTGTCACTCGCACCTGATTGCAATACCAGCACTCGACGCTGTCGAACAGCCCAGCGAGCCATCAACGTGTCGAGCATACCCATCGATTCGATGACTTCAGCATTGCGCAGGTTTTTTGTGGTTTGCAGATTGGCGCCGACGCTTTGCTGGTTGGCTTCAGCAATTGCCTTGCCTGTATGGCGATGGTTCAGAAAGGCCAGAATTACAAGAATAATGGCACTGGCAACCGTCATCCAGCCGAACCAAGGATGGAACAGGAACATTACGGCTGTATAAATCGGAAGCCAAGGGGCGTCGAAAAAAGCGAACAGGCCATTGCTGGTCAAAAACTGCCGTAATGAAGTCAAATCATTGAGTGGTTGGGCCGAGGCATCCATCCCTCCACTGTTCAAGGCCTTCTTGAAACTGGCACGGTAAACATCGCGGCTGAGCAATACATCCAGACGGTTACTGATACGCACCATGATCCGCGAGCGTACCCACTCCAGCGACCCAAAGGTGATCATCAAAATAGTCATGATCAGGGTCAGCATGACCAGGGTCGGGATGCTGGCAGTAGGTACAACACGACCGCTGATCTGAATCATGTAGAAGGTGGGGACCAGCATCAGGGTGTTAATGAAGAGGCTGAAAAAACCCACGGAGAGAAAACTGCTTTTGCAGGCCTTGAGTGCAGCCTGCAAATTATTTTCGTGTGAACGACGCATAGAATCCGTACTGATGAGGGGCGGTAAAGGCGCGGCAGTGTAGCACCGGCGTTGATGCGGTGCAGCATTAGAGGGCCATCAAGGTAACCAAAGCATAGTCAAACACAATTGACATCCTCCCCTACCTCGCCTTGTCAGGCGCCGGCTTTGGCCGGAAAGGAAGGGGATTTCCTACTGCGTCAGTCGACGTAAGTCGGCTGCTCGCGTCGATGGGTTCCTGCTGCTGGCGGCACTAAAACACCGCTCACTTCACAGGCGATCCGGCCAATTGTCCTGGCCTTTGAGCATTTGAATCCACGCTCACAGATATCCTTTGACGCCACCAAATCTGCGTTCTCTGTGTGGCCGCAGGCCACGCAGAGAAATACGCTCTGGCTTTTTCGATTGTCTGCATGGGTATGGCCGCATTTCGCACATTCCCGGCTTGTATTGGCCGGTTGCACCGCCACCAGCCATCCACCTTGCCACGCGGACTTGTAATCGAGCTGGCGGCGAAACTCACCCTGCGACGGTCTGGACTGGCCTCGGTGTAAATTCGCGCCGTCGGAAAAAAGTTCAATTTTATTTTACGGGCGGCTGCGTGAGAAACGCCGCCGCTCTATCACTTTTAGCAGTGCTGCCTGAACAGCCGCCGGGCATAACTACAGAGCGATAAGGCATAAGTTGTGCAGATCGCCATGGCTGATAAAGCACTTCCACTAAAAACATCACTCGTATTGGTGTGCGATCATGACCGTGTAAAGCAAGCTTTGTTCCGCATATCAGAAATAATATCAAAATGACTCTTTTCTGTAATGCGGCCTTCGATGCACCAGGAAATCCTGCCCTTCAGGGCTGCAACCTAATGTTTCAGAGTCGATAAACCCCCTAAAATCGCACCGGGAGGCCAGCGCCATTTCGGGTCAAGAGCAACCAAGCTGCACTACGGTAGATCAGCGACCTGTCTGCTCTGGGCATCTCTGATCGGGAAAAATCTCCCACATCATTTGGAGATTTTCCCCTCATGCCCAATTGACTTTTCCCATAAAATGATTAACCTCCCTGGTCGCTGCCCCAAGTGGCTGTGGGAACACTTACATCTACAGAAGTTGTTAGCGTCACGATGGCGAATATAATAGATGTAGCCGCTCAGGATAAGAAGGAAGTTTATTGAGTGCAGTCGCAAAAACACGATGGCCTGAGAATCAACTCCCGGATCACCCTACTGGAACCCGGGATGTACATTTTCCGCTATGCCTCCCAGCCAACAGCTGAAAAGAGCATCTGCATCGCTCTGCAGCAAGCTCCATTGGGCAAGGGCGCGATCGACTTTTTTCCGGCTGAAGGGGTAAGCAAGAACATCCTTACCAAGCTGGGCGACTGCATCATAGGGCGCGTCAAAGGCGGCGTTACGACGGTCTTGATCACTGAGTACTACCTAGCCAACCATGAGGTTGAGCCGGTAGACCTGCGAATCGACCGTATCGACACGTCTGCTGCCATCATGCGCAATCTCAATCCGGCTATCACTGCACCGGACTCCGCTGCCTTGCCAAACATTGCCATCGGTGCTGCCGTATTGACCCTGACGGGCCATGTCGAAAACACCGGAGACGTGAGTGTGGTCAATCAGTTGCTGGGCGATGAAAACGGCCAAAAGCGTCTTGAAGGCTTCGCCATCACCTGGGCGAACAAGCCGCAAGGCGTGGATCTTGCTTATACCACTACGCTGGCAGGCGCAGGCCCCGGTCAAAAAGTCATGACCGGCAGCTTTAGCGGAGCCCGCAACAAAGCGGCTGCAATCATCGCAGTCGGCTTCAGCCTGACCGGCCCGGAGCGTTCAGCGTACGAACTCTCTGGCCACGCCGTCTTTGCCGGCGGCGAGCGGCAGGCAATCGTTACCGATCAAATGATTTTTGGACCCAGTGGCAATGAGCCTCTGGTTGCACTTTATATAACGATTACCCCCCAAACCGAGATCAACGCCCTCCGCCATACATCTCTTAGGGAAAAACCTGCGGTTACGCAGACAGATAGCAACATAGGCCAACTGGCCTGATATGGCAGGAATTGACTCATGGCATTGCAATACGACGCAGCAGTATCGAAAGCAGACTTCACCGCAGCTCTGGCAAACAACACCAATATTTCTTCCAGCACTACCGCTGCTATTAGCAGCGTGCTGGGCCTGGACGCAATCAGTTCGCTGGTTGTTGCCGGCTGGAACGGTACTGGTTCGGTTGTCGCACCGGTTGGTCTGGCGCCTGACGTACTGATCATCAACCCAGCTGACGGCGCCAACCTGGCTCTGCCTACCGGTACCGAAATCACTCCAGTGATCGTTATCGACAGCAAAAGCGGTGAAGACGTTGCTCTGACCATCGGCGCGCCAGCTCCTTCGGCTACCGCTCGTCTGGCTGCTGACGCCTCTACTTCGGCCACCGCCGCTGTATCGGATACCGCTTCTACTGACACAGCCATTGCTAAAGTAGTAGTTGGCGGTAACGGTAACGACACTATCACCTACGTTGGCAGCGCCAATGTGCAGCTGGACGGCGGTGCTGGCGACGACACCCTGACTTCTGGCAAAGGCAATGACGTGATCATCGCTGGTACCGGCACCAACACCGTTGATGCTGGTGCAGGCAACGACACCATCGTAGTTGGCAAAGGCATCGACACTGTCAATGCTGGTACAGGCTTCGACACCATCGATGTTGCTGGCAACAGCACTGGCTTCACCGCTACCGCGGCTGGCAATGCTCTGGTTCTGACCGGTGCTGCTGGTATCTCAGCCACTGTTACCAACGCTGAGTTCGTAACCTTCGCTGACGGCCATAACCTGGCAATCGTTGGTACTGAAGAAGAAGCACAGGCTCTGTCTCTGTACTCTGTCCTGCTGGGTCGTGACGTTGATGCTGGCGGCGCTGCCAACTTCACCGCTCAAGTACAAAGTGGTACTTCGGTAGCTGAAATCGCCCAGTCGTTCCTGACCTCGGACGAGCACTACACTAACCTGCGTGCTGACTTCCTGAACGACGTTTACTCGTCGCTGCTGGATCGTGCAACTGACGCTACTGGTGTTGCTACTTGGCAGTCTCAGTTCGAAGCTGGTGCTACTCGTGGTGATGTCTTCAACGCAATCGCGTCTTCCGATGAAGCCGGTAACCTGAGCGACGCAGACTTCATTTCGGCTCTGTACTCTGCCGCTCTGGGCCGTGATGCAGAAGAAGCTGGTCTGAACAACTGGGTATCGCTGCTGGCTTCCGGTACTTCGCGTACTGAAGTTGCTGACACCATCTTCGCCTCGACCGAAGCTGTTACCAAAAACAACACAGAGTTCGTCGACTCCCTGTTCGACAACGCTCTGGGCAACGATGCCAACGAACTGGCCAAAGACTTCGCAGTCAAGGCTCTGGACGGTGGTTCGGTAACTCAGGCAGACGTAGTGATCGCAGTCATCGGTCAGCCTGAAGCTCAAGATCACATCTCCAACGTGATCGTGGTACCTGGCGCGGTCTAATCCCCGTACCAACGCAACAAAGCTGAATGCCTCCAGCCGCAAGGCTGGGGGTTTTCAAAAAAGGGGCACCTTCGGGCGCCCCTCTTTCATTTGTCAGCGAAATACCAATGCCCATGTCTAAAGACGTCGTACATGAGCGAGGCACGCTCATTGATCATTTTCATCGCCAGCGCCAGAACGGCCAGCATGGCGATGCCGATGCTTGTCTGGAACGTGCGCTGCAAACCCCCGAATACCGTCCTGAAGCCTTGATCTGGAAAGGGATCCAAGCGCTGCAGGAACAACGCACCACCCACGCATTCATATACCTCGCCAGTGCCGCCAACGCTTTGCCTGATCGGGCCGACGTTCGTGCACTTGTAGGTCGCAGTATTCTCGCCCAGCAGCAGCCCGCGCTCGCTGCACGGCAACTGACCGCTGCCTGGCAACAGATGCCCGCCGACCCGGCGTTGCGCATCATGCTCTGGCAAGTGCGCAGTAAAACCGAACCCCCTGAAAAACTGCGCAAGCAGATTCTCGCCCGCCTGCCGGAAATCAACGACCCCAAGGAACTGCACCTGGTGCTGAGCCTGCTGGCCACCCAGCCCAACCCGCTGGCCAGCGTAGGGGTAGTGACCTATGAGGTTGAAACCGGTGAGGTCCAAGGCTGGGCCGTGGACCTCAGAAATCCTGGATCGGTCGTTGGCCTGAGCATTATCAATGCCGGGCAAAGCACGTCATGTGCGGCCGACAAGACTCACCCGCTGCTGACCCAGGCGGGTTTTCCGACCACCCATGGTGGCATCCAGGAAACCATCGCCGACGCGGCACTCACCTTGGACGTGCAATTCAGCGATGGCACGCCTCTGCTGGGCAGCCCCTTGTTGAGCCAACCGGCTTTTGTGCCACCAATGTCGGCTCGCAAGACTCGCGGCCGTCAGGAACCGGTCGATATCCTGGTGCCGGTCTATGACGGTTACGAAGAAACCCTTGAGTGCCTGCACAGCGTCATCCGCAACCGCAGTTTGAACCGCACGGCGCACCGTCTGGTGGTACTCGACGACGCAACGCCCAATGCTCCGTTGCGCGAGGCGCTGTTGGCCATGGCCGCCGCTGGCGACATCGAGCATGTGATCAACCCGGTTAACCTGGGCTTTATCCGCAACGTCAATCGCGGCATGGCGCTGAGCCCGGAGCGCGACGTGGTGTGGCTCAATGCCGATACCCGCGTGCACGGTGATTGGCTCGATCGTCTGCGTGCGGTCGCCTACAGCGATAAAGACATTGCCTCGGTCACGCCATTTACCAATAACGGTGAGCTGATGAGCTTCCCGGAAAGTCGCGTCAGCCACATGATGCCCACCGCCGCGCAACAAGCGCATCTCGATAACCTTGCCCGCCAGACCAGAAGCCCGGCCATGGAAATCGAGACCGGTTGTGGTTTTTGCCTGTATATCAAACGCTGCACCATCGATGAAGTGGGTTACCTCGATGAGGTGCACCTGATGCGTGGCTACGGTGAAGAAACTGACTGGTGTCTGCGCGCCCGTAGCCATGGCTGGCGACATATGGGCGCGCCCAATGTATTTGTGGCGCACCAGGGCGGAGCATCGTTTGGCGACGAGAAGGTCATCCGTGTGGCCTACAACAACGCCATTCTCAAAAAGCGTTATCCGGACGCGTCGGCGCGCTACAGCGCTTTTTGCTTGAGCGACCCGATCAAACCAGCGCGTCAGGCATTGCAACGTGCGCAGGTGGCACATCTGCGCGAACACATTGCCGCCAGCCCTGATAAAAAGTGGCCTGAGATAGGCTTCAAGCAACTGCACCTGCACAACGGCAGCCTGAACGGCCTGCCCCTGAGCCTGACCTGGCGCCATGAGAATCAAAAGGTCTGGGTAACCCTGCAAGCCACTCTGCAACCGTTGGCTTTCAACCTCGATTATGCGTGGCCTGCAGACAAGGCGCGCTTGCTGCAGGATTTACAGAGCCTGGCACTGGATGAGCTGATCTATCAGCAACTGAGCGATTGCCCGGATGCGTTGATCGACTTGCCGGGTCAACTGGACAAGCCCTATCACATTGTCTGTCGTGACGATCGTTTGCTGGAGCAAGGTAGCGTGCATGACTGGCCGGCTTTTGCACGTTTGGCAGCCAGCGTCCAGCTACCGTTCAAAGCGCTACAAAAGCGTTATGCCGCCGCCTTGCCCAATGCCCGGTTACTCATCGATAAACACCGAAAGCCTGTTGCCGTCGCCAAAGGCACACCATGTATCTTGCTGATTGGCGACATGTTGCAGGGCACCAGGCTTGCCGAACAATGGCTGGCATTGGCCAGGAGTATTACCCGCGAACAATTGCCCGTGTTGTTGCTGACCCATACCAACAGCCCATGGCTAAACGTCTTGCAGGCCACTGGCGCCGTAGAAGCATTACCCGAAATTGACGGCTTGGATCTGGTCGACTGCGCATTGCTGTCCGGCTGCAAAGCCGTCCTTAGCCTGGATCAGCAACCGGGTGCTGGCTGGAAAGCACCGCTTCTGGCCCGTGAACTGGGCGTGGCGCTGTATGCGCCGACCAGTGCGCTCGCCAATGAAGCCGGGGCGCTATCCCTTAAACAGTTACCTATTCAACTTGGCCAAGCCTGATGTCAGAAGAAGTCCTCAACAACTCCGACGCCGACACACAACGGCCAGATGAATCCAGCATCAGCGGCGCCATTACCGGTTTGTATGGCGACGTCTTGCAAGGTTGGGCGTTCGATAGCGCACAACCGAACCAGCGTCTGGTCATTGATATCTGTGTTGATGGTGCCAGCGTCGCGTTAGTGCGTGCCGATCAGTTTCAGCCAGATTCTGATACGGGTGATCAGTTTCATGGCTTCAGCGTGCAGTTGAAAACGCACTGGCTGGAAGGGGCACAATCCGTCAGCGCTCGGGTGGCTAATCGGGCATTTCAGCTTGATGCCCCCTTGCAATTACCTGCAGCTCTGCGCGACGAGTCAGCCCCTATCGCCTCGCACGTCTGGTACAGCGACGGCCTGCGCATCAGTGGCTGGGCCTGGGACCCGCAAGCCCGCCATCGGCATGTGCAGATCACCGTCCGCGAAGGTGGCCGTGTCCTGGGGCGCGTAACATGCGACGCACATCGTAATGGCCTGGACCATGGCACCGGCAACGACCATGGCTTCGACCTTGACCTGCCATGGGAACTGGCCGACGGCAAACCCCACATCCTGCACATTGAAAACGATCTGGGACAGCCCTTGTCCGGCAGCCCGATCAAAGTGTGCTGTTGGCCTGAAGGGCTGGAAGGCCTGCTGCATCAGTACGACCAGGTCCCCGATGAGCAGACCATGAACCTGCTGATTCAGGTCGCCAAGGATCAGTCACTGTTCCTGCCAAAGAGCGCAGGTTTCGGGCATTACCCGCAGTGGTTCGAACTGTTCCAGAACAATGCCCCGGCGAAAAGCCGGATACTTCAAGGCAAGCTGGGTGTGCTGTTGATCAGCGAGGGCGATGCCGCGCTGGAAAGCATCAGTCTCGGCAGCCTGCGTGGTCAGCGAGCCATTCAGTACCAGATTGCCAAGGGCTCGGCAGAAGACCTGCTGCCCGCACTGGCGCACCTGCTCAAGGATGGCTGCGATCGCATCGTGCCCTTGTTTGATGGTGACCGGCTGGGTGCTCATGCACTCGAGCACCTGAGCGGCCTGTTGAACGACGGCAGCGCCTGGGGCTTTGCCGATTGCGACCGTGACAGCCCGCAAGGTGAGCGCAGCCACCCCTGGTTCAAACCGGTCTGGGACATCGACCTGTTCATCGGCGCCGATATCTTTACACCCGGCGCTATCTTCAGTTCGACCATCCTCAACCAGGCCTTGACCCTGCTGACACCGTTCGATGGATTGAAATCGCTGAACTGGCAACTCCTGCTTGCCGGTATCGCCCTGGCAACCGAAATGAGCCATGCCAGCGTCGCGCATTTGCCGCAGGTGCTTTACCACCGCCATCACCTTGCACCGGCCAGCCCTGAGCAGTCTGCCGCCTCAATGGATCGACACCAGGCCATTGCCTGGCTGTGCCAGTGCCTGACACCCGGCGCGATGGTCAGGACCGTACCTGAATACCCGGCCCTGCTGCGAGCACAATGGCCATTGCCGGCCGAGTTGCCCAAGGTCAGCCTGATCGTTCCTACCCGTGACCAGGTCGGCCTGCTGCGCACCTGCATCGAAGGACTGCTGAACAACACTGATTATCCGGATCTGGAAATCATCGTTGTCGACAACCAGTCCAGCGACCCGGCCACACTGGCCTATTTCGAAGAACTGCCAGCGCAAGGCGTAACCGTGCTGCCCTACCCGCAGCCATTCAACTATTCGGCCATTAATAACTATGCTGTCGGGCATGCCACCGGCGAGCTGATTGGCCTAGTCAACAACGACATTGCAATTATCGAAGTCAGCTGGCTGAAAGAAATGGTCAGCCAGCTACTACGCCCTAATGTAGGTGCGGTGGGTGCCAAGCTGCTCTGGCCTAACGGCATGGTTCAACATGGGGGCGTCGTAATCGGTGTGAATGGCCTGGCTGCGCATACCGGTAATGAGCTGGAACAACACGACCCGGGTTATCTGGGCATGAACCAGATAACCCGCCGGCAAAGCGCAGTCACCGCCGCTTGCCTGTTGGTACGCAAGTCAACATTTGATGCCATCGACGGTCTGGATGAGCGCGCCTTCCCGGTTGCCTTCAACGATGTGGACTTCTCACTGCGCATCCAGCAACTCGGCCTGCACCTGATCTGGACGCCGTTTGCGCAACTGATCCATGCCGAATCAGCCAGCCGCGGTAAAGACCACACGCCCGAGAAAAAGGCACGGGCCGGACGTGAGCAACAAGGCTTCATGGAGCGCTGGCTCCCTATAAGCAAAAATGACCCTTACTACCATCCAGCACTGTCGCTGGATTACTTAAGCGGACCTTACGGTGGAATAGCGATCCCGCCTCGACCATTGTACGTGCGCACATCGTGGTTCAGCACAGCGCCTCAGTTGTCAGAGAGTGCGAGGGCAACGCATGGCCAGTGAACTTCCTCCTCTGCCCGCCGAGTACCAGAATCATCCCGTCATCTCGGTATTGGCACGGTCAGCGACGTTTGATGCCGACTACTACCTTGAGCAGTATCCGGATGTCGCGCAGAGTGGCATGCACCCACTGGTGCACTATGCGCTGTACGGTTTCAGCGAACAGCGCAATCCCAGCGAGTATTTCGACTCGAACTACTACCTGCAGAACAATCCTGATGTCGATAAAACCGGCATCAACCCACTGCTGCACTTCTGCGAAGTAGGCTGGAAAGAATTGCGCAAACCCTGCGCAGACTTTGATCTCTGGTGGTATTGGTCCACCTACATGGACCCCGCTTCAGACAAAATCAACCCGCTTGCGCACTACCTGCATTACGGCAAAGGCGAAGGCTACGAGCCGCGCCCCAAAGGACCGTTCGCACTGCTCGATAGTGCAGGCCATGCGCACACCGCTCCGATAAAACGCATCTGCCTGTTCGCGGGCTACGACCCCGATGGCGTGATTGATGACTATGTCGTGGCATACCTGAAGGCCCTGAGCCGTCACGCCGACATCTACTACATGGCCGATTGCGTGATGACCCCGGCCGAGTTGAGCAAACTGAAGGGTATTGCCAAAGGCGCCTGGGCTGGTCGCCATGGTGCCTACGATTTCGGCTCTTATTCCATATTGGCCAAAAGGCTGGTGGGCTGGGATGTCATCGACCAATACGATGAACTGCTGCTCGCCAATGACAGCTGCTACCTGCTGAGCGACTTCGATGCCGTCTTCAAACGTATGGACAGCCGGCGTTGCGACTGGTGGGGGTTGCAGGCAACTAAAGGCATTAACAAAACCCGCGACGTCGGCAGAAACCGGTTCAGGCAACCAATTCCCCTGGAAACCGTGCGCACATCGATGCTTGATGGGTTCGAGTCGGCTGACCTGTACGACTTCCTGATTGGCTCCTACTTCGTCGCCTACCGTAAACCGGTCATGAATGATGCCGGCTTTCGCAAGCAACTGAATGCCGTTACCGTGCAGACCAATAAACAAAACATCGTTCAGAAATACGAAATCGGACTGACTCGCTACCTGATCAATCGCAAGTACCTGTTCGATACCTTCATGCCTGACCTGTACCCCTTCCACCCGGTGTACAGCAACTGGCACTTCCGCATGATCTAAGACGGCTTTCCGCTGTTCAAGCGCTACTTCCTGACGTCGAATCACTACAAGGTGCCGCACCTGTACCGCTGGAAAGAAAAAATCCAGCGTGTCATTCCGGGCGCCGATATCGCCATGATGGAGCGCAACCTGCAGCGCATCACGGCACCCGACGTACTGGAGCAGAACCTTTATCTAGGCACATCCGAGCTCAAGGACGATGAAGGCATTCCGTCTGCGTTGCTCAGCCCTGCGCAATTCATGGAAGCCGACTTGCGCACCCCAAAATACGAAGATTGGTGGGCCTTTCCGGTCTGCGCCTACAGCAACGTGTTTTCAGGTAATGAGCGCGCTGTATTCGAAGAAGTGCGTACTGATAAAAACATTCGCAAGATCATCCTCACCCGCGGCCAACCCGTGGCCCTGGAGGGCGAAAATGTCATCGTTGTTCCACTGGAAAGCCCGGAAGGGCAGTACTACCTGATGCGCGCCAAGACCGTGTTCATCAAACACACGCCGACACGCAACCTCGTTTACCCGCTTTCAAGCGAACTTCACGACTTGATCAACCTGTGGCACGGCATACCGCTCAAACGTATCGGTTATGCCTCACTCGATCAGCAAACCCGCAGCAGCGCCATTGCACATGAACATAGCCAGTGCAAAGCGGTGATCAGTTCATCGAGTATCGACACCCTGGCCATGGCAGCAGCCTTTTACCCGCTGACCTACAACGACATCTGGCCAACGGGGCTACCGCGCAACGACTTCATTCTGCGTGCTTTCGAAAAACTGCCCCAAGACTTGCAGCAAGAAAGCGAGCGGTTACAGGTCGCGTTGCAAGGCAAGCAACTGGTGGTGTTCATGCCGACCTTCCGTAATGGCCAAGGGAAAGCCTGCTATCACTTCAGCGCCAGTGAGTTGCAAGTACTGGCGAAATTCCTGATTGAAAATAATGCAGTACTGGGCGTACGCGAACATATGGCAGACCGCTCGGGCTCTTACACCGCGCAATTGAGCGAGCTTCCCATGATCTCACTGGCCGCCACCGAGTATCCCAACCCAGAGATGCTCTATCGCGCCGCCTCCTTGTTGATCACTGACTACTCCAGCTGCTTTATCGACTTCATGCTCACCGATAAACCCATGATCAGCTTCGCCTACGACCTGGATCATTATGCCGAAGTCGAGCGAGGCCTGTTCTACGAGCTGGAGCACGTATTCCCAGGTCCTGTGTGCCGTGACTTCACTGCATTGGAACAGGCGCTTGAGAACAGCCTTGCCCCGCCAGATGCCCTGGCGACGGCCAGCTACCAATGGAAAAAACGAACCTTCTTTGACCACTACGACGACTGCAACGCAGCGCGGCTGGTTCAACGAGTCAAGCAACTAGAATATTAAGGAAACTCTGAAGAAGACTTCCTGATTTTGGCAAAATACCCAGACTCCACCCGCCGAGTTTCCCGATGAAGCAAATGACCTTCGCTGATGCCGAGTACGCCGG
>Ga0302169_10000129_pt1 | contig 24625 bp, 28 predicted proteins | sample I_Fen_N1_3_FD_193493 | JGI IMG/M metagenome (GOLD analysis project Ga0302169, IMG submission 193493) | Peat permafrost microbial communities from Stordalen Mire near Abisko, Sweden - I_Fen_N1_3 | ecosystem: Environmental > Terrestrial > Soil > Wetlands > Permafrost | place: Sweden: Abisko...
CACAGGTTGGGAAATTGACCTATTTTCACCAGAGACAAAAAAGCCCCTATAAAGAGGGGCTCGAAAGGGTAACCATCAGATCAGGTGAGATCTACAGTTGGTGCGGTTGGGGCGTACGCCTTGACCGCAGCAATCCCACCATCACGTGCTTGGGGAGTAGTGTAGGTCTCACTCGTACCGATCACCTGACCGTTGCTGGCATTCAACGTGAAATAGTACTGAGCGCTCGTAGACCCATGCTTCTTGTAGTAACTGTCGTGAGGAGCATGTCCTTTGACGGACTGGATGCCGTTTTGGCAATTTGCTTTGGTGGTGTAGGCCTCGCTTGCAAGGATTTTTTCACCATTTGGAGCCTTGAGTCGGAAGTAATACTGCCTGTTCGCACCCAAGAAAATCTCGAATTTCGCACTCATTTCTATACTCCTTATTTCTCTTTGCGGACGCCTTTGAATGGCGTTTTGTCCGAGGTTTTGACGTCCATAAACTGGCCGGTTTCAGTATCCCGTTTTACCCAATGGCCCGATGGGGTTTGGGTTTGAGAACGATCCCGAACAGCACCATTGCGATGCCCATCACCCGAAGGAGGATTCGTAGCCATATCTATCACCTTTCTGGTTTATTTACCCTGTTTAACCAGAGATTAAAGAATTCCCTGGCGACATGAGAAAGACTACGCCAGGATTCTGGATATGTAAAGCTGTTTAAGCAGATTCCGCGATAGCGTAGTACATGAACTCAATTCCGCCCGATTCTGCGGCCTCCTCCGCCCTCAACACATACCCACTATCCAGAAGCTTTTTAAGCTTGGTGCTGGCATTAGGAACGGAGATTTTCAACAGATCTGCGGCTCTAGCGGTCGTGATAGAGCCGTTGGACAGGACACAGCCCAATAGCTCTGCGGTGGATGGACTCAACTCGGGCCCAATAACTTCAAAGCTGTGATTAGTCCAGACGGTAAGTGGCTGCTCTTTTGCCTGAGCCGCGTAGCGCCAGTTATCGAGCAAATCCCGACTTTTGACATCCTTTAAGAAAAAACCGCGCTCGCCTTTGAAAAGCTTGGCCACTGCTACGACGCTCTCACGCGGGAAGGACGCATCAGTAGCCTCAATCCCATCCAAAGAGATGCCGAAGATTAAGGCGTGAGGGTTGGCCTCGACGATGTCCAACAGCATTCTAAAGGTCGCCTTCCCTTGCACGTTGCCGAAGGGATGATCGTCACCAGTGAGGTCTATAAGCTTGATGATGTGAGTTTTCTGATTCATTTTCTCAGTTTAACCAGAGTCGCTTAGCTGTCAATTAGAAACTCGACACAGATGTGTGTGCCCAGGATGGACGGCAAATTCAATCGGTGGTTAGCGATCAGCCGCGTCTTCTCATAGACCAAGGTAAGCTCAAAGTTTTGCTGACGTATCGTGACCGTAGCGTCAAATTTAGCCGCAACCTCACCGCTGACTTTTAGACCCAGGCCACGCGCGTCATCCTCTGAACGCGAGATTCGACCTTGCTTGAAAATCTGCAACAGCAGTTGCGGCCCTAAATCGGGTGCGGAGAGATCCAAGCTTTGAAAAACCTCAGGATGCCGCGTCGCCAGCACCGGCATGAGACTGCCGACGATACCGACGCCGCTATCAGATATAACAGTCTGGACCTTTTTGCTCCTTGGATAGTATTGGAGGGCTGCGAAACCAGGTATGTGCGACTGGGCATGATCCCTTACATTTCCAAAAAGCTCCGAGATAAAAGTGAACGAGGCCTCGTAACGCTCGCCCGCGAATGTCACTAGGCTTTTTTTGAATCGCTTAGGAATACTTTCATCGGGCACTTGATGGTGAATTGCGGCCAGCTCTATCACCCCATCATTGTTGCCTCGGTAGGCCTCGGCAGCAGAACGGCTTGGTCGCCGAGGGACTACACGCACTGCCAAATTGAGGTGGTCAAAGAATCCCAGACGATTCAGATAGGTCCGCGTCTTTGAGCAAGCAGTGAGGTCAATAGACACTGACTTACCAAGGAAGATCAGCTGGTTACACAGGGCAAGAACTCGGGCTGCCGCGTCAACCATGAGTTTGCAACCTATGGGTAAAACAAACTCAACCGCAGAGCATTTGAAATCCAGAGGTGACCCGGCCGTAGCTAAGGCTTTCTCAAAGGACTTGCAGTCAACCCACGCTTCTTCCGTGAGATGAATTCTAATTTTTTCTGGGTTCACTAATGACCACAACCGATCTGCGTCCACAGAAAAAATATGACGATTTCCGTAGAGAATTGGGTTAACCACAGTCTTATGTGACTTGAGCAGTCGAGCGATATTCTTCACCGGCTCAGCTGGGTTTCCTCTCAGAATCCTTTCAATATCTGCAATCATCGATACTTGCTCGACCACATGGTGTCCTTCCCATACAAGCCTTCCTCGCTGGCCAAAGCAGCGCCTCTCTGAGCCGTCATGAATACCCGCTCACTGCCGGCATACTAACGTGGGGCACTAGGAGCGAGCAAAGCAAACGACAGATTCGTTAATATTCGCGCGTTACCCGGTCGGCTTTCCCTAGCAAAGATCATTGAGCCCCAACGAGCCAAATCTAGGCCGTCTGGCGCCGACCAAAAGCGCGGCTTCCTCCTCGTTATTCAACGCGCTCGCAACCCGTCAATACGGGGAGGGATTACGACGGCTTAGGCATTTGGCGTGTCAGCTAGGCAGGCATCTATTTCTCCTGCTAGCTCCAGAAGGTGGTTCCTCAATAACGGTAACGCCAGGAGCACAGTCACTGGACGCCGTCCCGCCATGACCAGATACGTGTTCAACATCAATTCCGAGTGGCTTATCAGCGCTGCGAGATGCTCACCTCTCGGACCGGTTTTGCCTGCCAGCCAATTCTTTGCGGTCTTCTCACTGACCTGCGTCCACCTCATCAAGACCTTGACCGCTTGGTGAGTAGATCCTAGCTCAGCCCGTAGCGCCAAGGAGATACCTTTGGCGTACTGATCCTGACCGAGAAAAAAACTACCCTTTTTCGGCAACATTTTTCCGCCCCTTCTCTTCTATCGTCATTAAGACCTTCCGGTGCCTGCCAGGTGATCAATGTCACCAATCTTTTTGCCGGAAAAGCTAATGAAAAGGATGATGAAGATGCCGTACCGGGCCTGCGGGAGTCGTGGCAATCCACTTCGAGACGCGACGCTTGCCGCTGCTTACGTGCGGATGTCGACTGAGCACCAACAATACTCGACCGAAAACCAGCTCGACACCATCAAGCTCTACGCCGTTGAGCATTCACTTGAGATCACCCAGGTATATACCGATTCCGGCAAAAGCGGACTTCGCCTGGAAGGGAGGGACGCGCTCAAGCAGCTTTTTGACGATGTCGAAAGAGGCACCGCTACCTTTTCCACCATTCTGGTTTATGACGTCAGCCGATGGGGACGTTTTCAAGATCCTGATGTGAGCGCCAGCTACGAAGTGCGCTGTCGCGAAGCTGGTGTCTCCGTCCAGTACTGCGCCGAGCAGTTCCAGAATGACGGTTCCCCCGTATCCAACATCATCAAAAGCGTCAAACGGATGATGGCGGGCGAGTACAGCCGCGAGTTGTCAGTAAAGGTTTTCGCGGGCCAATCCCGTCTTATCGAAATGGGTTACCGGCAAGGCGGGCCCGCTGGGTTTGGACTGCGGCGCACCCTGATCGATGCGGCTGGCACTCCTAAAGGCACGTTATCGCGGGGAGAGCATAAGAGCATCCAAACTGATCGAGTGATCCTGGTACCAGGTCCCACTGATGAAATTCAGACGGTGCAATGGGTCTATCGTGCGTTCGTGGATTATCGAAAAACTGAGCGTGAAATCGCGGACGAACTAAATGCGCGAGGCGAGACAACTGATCTGGCGAGACCTTGGACACGCGGCACCGTGCACCAATTGTTGATCAACGAAAAGTACATCGGCAATAACGTCTGGAATCATTACTCCAACAAGCTCAAACAGCAACGGGTCAAGAATCTACCGGAGCAATGGGTGCGGTCGGATGGAGCATTCGAACCGATTGTTCCTCAGGCGCAGTTCAAAGCGGCCCAGGAGATCATCCAAAAACGCTCCTATCGGATGCGCGATGTCGAGATGCTGGATGCCCTAAAGGACCTTTGTACTCGAAAAGGGTTTTTATCAGGGCTCATCATCGATGAGACCGAAGATTGCCCCTCCAGCAGCGCGTATCAATACCGCTTTGGGAGTCTACTGCGGACTTATTCGCTAATTGGCTATACACCATCACGGGACTACCAGTACATCGAGACGAATCGCCAGCTTAGACAAATGCACCCAATTTTGCTCCGAGCAACCACTGCCAATATCCAAGCGGTCGGGGGAAGAGTCACAGTGGATCCTCGCACAGACCTTATGGAGGTAAACGAGGAACTATTGGTCTCACTCGTCCTCTGCCGCTGCCATGTTACCGACAACGGCTCCAGGCGCTGGAAGGTACGCTTGGACTTAGGCCTGCATCCCGACATCACGATTGCCGTACGTATGGAGCCGGGCGGCGAGAACGCTCTGGACTACTACATTTTGCCATCCATCGACATGAGCCTGCCCGACCTACGCCTGGCAGAGCAGAACCCATCCAGTATCGACATCTACCGCTTCGACACATTGGATGTCCTAGCCGAGTTGTCCCGCCGGTCACCCTACAGGAGGGCGGCATGAATACTTCCGACTTTGAGGACCGATCCTCGCTGCACGTCGCCGATCCATCTCCGATTCAGTTGCTGGATATAGACCGTATTCGTGTACTGAATCCTCGCATGCGTAACAGGCAGGTGTTTGCGAAATTGGTAGAGAACATTGCGTCCATAGGGCTAAAACGTCCAGTTACCGTAATTCCCAATGGAGCGGACAATGATGGTCCACGCTATGGCTTAGTGTGCGGTCAGGGAAGGCTAGAAGCGTTTCAAGTGCTCGGGGAAGAGCAAATCCCGTGCATAGTAGTGAACGCTAATGAGGTGGATCGATTTCTTATCGGTCTGGTTGAAAATTTGGCGCGTCGTAAGCATTCGAATCGCGACCTGTTGAATTCGATTCAACTGCTCGCGGACCGAGGCTACTCCATCAAGGAAATCTCTAACAAAACCAGCCTTGATCCGGCTTACATAAACGGCATTCTCCTGCTTCTGCGTCAAGGGGAGGAGAGATTGATTGCGGCGGTCGAAAAAGGGTGGCTTTCCATAAAACTGGCCGTTGAAATCGCACGGTCAGACGACAGCCAGATCCAGTTAGCCATGATGGAAGCGTATGAAAGCGGCGTCCTAAAAGGCGATCAATTGATCAAGATTCGCCGTCTAATTGATCGCAGAAAATTCATGGGCACCCAGTACGGCCAGATGCACAAGTCGAGCGACCGCTCTGTCACGCCACAAAAGCTGCTCGGCCTCTATAAACAGGAAGTCCGTCGGCAGAAAGTCATGGTCAAAAAAGCTGACATCAGTGAGCAGCGATTACTGATCCTTGTCACCGCCATGAAAAAGCTGCTCGCGGACGATTATTTTTGCACGCTGCTTCGCACGGAAACGATCCAAGACATGCCGAAAGCGCTCGCGGACCGTATCCAGTGGGAGGCATCCTGATGACACACGTTAAGCATGCATTTGAGCAGAATATCGTGTCGGTGCCGCTGGAACACATCCTTCCAACACGCAAACTCGACCGGGAAATCCAGACGAGCAAAAAGTACCTGACGATTCTATCGTCAATCCGGGAGCTGGGGGTCGTGGAGCCTTTAGCGGTCCATCCTGAGCAGATGATGGAAAACAATGTGCAGCGGTATATCTTGCTGGATGGTCACTTCCGCCTAGAAGCACTCCGGTCCTTGGGAGCCAAAGAGGCATTGTGTCTGATTTCTACGGACGACGAGGCGTTCACGTTCAACCGTCAGATCGGGCGCCTGACGCCGGTTCAGGAGCACAAAATGATCCTCACTGCGGTCAAGAAAGGGCTAGAGCCTGCGCGCATCGCGCGCGTCCTGGGCGTGAATGTTGATCGCATCCATGAACGTCAGCATCTGCTCGATGGCATAGCGCCGGAGGCCATTGAGTTGCTCAAGGTTCGGATGGTGAGTAAATCAGTATTCCGTGTGCTCAGAAAAATGAAGCCATTGCGACAAATCGAAACAGTCGAAATGATGATTTCGGCGAACTGTTTTACACAGAATTACGCGCAGATGGTACTCGCAGCAACACGGCCCGAAATGCTGAACGCTAAGAAAAGCAAAGTGACCAACGATGCCAATGCTGAAGATATCGCTCGAATGGAACGAGAAATGGAAAAGCTGTACCAAGACTACAAAGTCGTTGAGGACACGTTAGGCGAAACGATGCTGGTACTTGTCGTTGCGAAAGGCTATATGTCCCGAGTGTTAAGCAACGAGGCCATTGCTGGGTTCATGGTCCGTTCCTACCCGGAGCTGCTTGAAGAACTGGTATCGATTATGGAAGCGGTCAGTTCAGACGCTCGCCATCTGGAGCGTGAGTAGCCTGGCACTCAATTTAATCCAAACCTGGGTAGGCTGGCCCTCAGGCGGTCGATACGGCTTCGACTTCCCGAACCGTGCAGCGACTTCGTCACAGCGTTTACCGAGCTGCTTATCCCCCCTCGCACGCTCCGCATCATCTAGGGAGTGGTACCAAATATTCCAATCCACCAGTTCCTATTCTTTCTCAGCCTATTTCCGAGCCCTGCGGTCAATCAACCGATTGAAAACCAGTTGCCGATGCTTAACGTGCAGACCTCCTCCAGCAGCTTTACCCGGTCTTAAAAATTCCCCCATTTATCTGATACCAGATATTGGGACTGGGTCGCCGTAGGCTGGGCACAGTAGTGTGTTCACTCTATAGGTCAATATTGTTTCTGATGATCGGAGGTGATTGTGGGGTCAAGCCCGAACTTTTGCTTGTAATCAGGGCAACGTCGGAACAGCGCGTTCATGCCTGCTTGGATATCTAAGTAAAACAGAATCACTTCAGTCCGACTCTGCTTCGTTCACCACGGACAAACAACTGTCGATTGCCTCCACTGCCCGCATCAGATCATTCCTCAGTGACGGAAGCGTTGTGTGCATTACAACGCTGTTACGTTCGGCCATCTCTAGGAAGCTAGCCAAGGCGGCATCGGAGTGTTGAACAAGACGCGCCAAGTGTTCTCCACGAGGGCCGCAAGTCCCTTTCAACCAGTTTTTGGCCGTTCGTTCGTTTGCGTTCGTCCATCTCATTAGTGTCTTCACGGCCTGGTGCGTCGAACCTAACTCACTCTGTAACGCTACCGCCAACCCCGACGCATACTCTTGTCTATTCGGAAAAGTTTTGCCCTTTTTAGGAAACATTTTTCCCCCTTTGATCCTCTATGGTTGAAAGACACACCGCTTGCTTGAGTAGCAGCAGAACGGGTACGCCCCAACGGCGCACGTCCAGTGTGGATGCACGCAGGGGCTATTGCTTATGCGCAGTCGTAAAAGTGCTCACTCAGAAAACTCACGCCAAGACCCAGGTTTGGCAGCGGCTTATGTCCGGATGTCCACAGAACATCAGCAGTACTCCACTGAAAACCAGCTCGACACCATCAAGCTTTACGCTGCGGCGCATTCTCTCGAAATCGTCAGAATTTACACCGACGCCGGGAAAAGTGGCCTTCGCCTGGAAGGACGTGATGCGTTAATTAAACTGTTCAGCGATGTTGAGAGCGGAGCGCTCGGTTTTTCGACCATTCTCGTCTACGACGTCAGCCGCTGGGGGCGCTTTCAAGATCCGGATTTGGCCGCCAGCTTCGAGGTCCGTTGCCGACAGGCAGGTGTCTCGGTTCACTACTGCGCGGAGCAATTTTCCAATGACGGCTCTCCCGTCTCTAACATCGTCAAAAGCCTGAAGCGCATGATGGCTGGCGAGTACAGTCGGGAGCTGTCCGTCAAAGTCTTTGCGGGACAATCCCGACTTATCCAGTTGGGCTATCGGCAAGGGGGAATGGCTGGCTACGGGCTCAGGCGTCAGTTGGTGGACGCAGTTGGCACCCCCAAAGCGGAACTGGCGATTGGCGAACACAAAAGCATCCAAACCGACCGCGTAAAGCTTATTCCTGGACCGCCGGAGGAGGTAGCAACCGTTCATTGGATCTACCAACGATTTGTTGAAGCCGGTTACTCGGAGACGGAGATCGCGCAACAACTGAACAGTCGAGGACTCCAGAATGACTTAGCCAGGCCGTGGACCAAAGGGGGCGTCCATCAGGTCCTGACCAACGAGAAGTACATCGGCAACAACGTCTGGAACCGGTCCTCCTTCAAACTTAAACAAGAACATGTGCGGAATGATCCAGACCAATGGATACGCGCGGACGGTGTCTTTCCTGCTTTAGTCGACCACGTACTGTTCGCCGCCGCCCAAGAGATCATCCAGTCACGCAGCTATCGCATGCCCGACGCCGAAATGCTGGAGCGGCTCAAAAAACTGTACGAGAAAGCGGGTTATTTATCGGGCCTGATCATCAATGAGTCTGACGACTGCCCCTCCAGCACGGCGTATCAATATCGATTTGGCAGTCTTCTGCGTACTTACTCGCTCATTGGCTACAACCCTTCGCGAGACTACGACTACGTTGCCGCCAACCATCATCTTCGACTGATGCATCCACTGATGCTGGCTCGAACGGTGGAGCACATTCAGCAAGTCGGTGGAAGAGTTGCAATCGACCCAACCAGCGACCTGCTCCAAGTCAACGAAGAGCTACTGATTTCTCTCGTCCTGTGCCGCTGTCAGCGCAGTGGCTCGGGAGCAAATCGTTGGAAAATACGCTTCGATTTTGGCCTCTCACCGGATATCACCGTTGCCGTCCGTATGGAGCCGGGGGAAGAGATCGCCCGCGATTACTACATCCTGCCAACCCTCGATATTCAACAGTCCAACATTCGTCTGAGTGAGTCCAACGCCTCCAACCTGGAAATCTATCGCTACGACAGCCTCGAAGCACTCGCGCAACTGTCTCGTCGCACTGTCGTGGGGAGAGCCGCATGAATATGCCGCAACACCCTCGAAGCCCGCACCATGTCGGCGAAGCGACGACCGTCCAAATGGTCAGCCTGGATCGTATCCGCGTCCTCAATCCCCGTGCGCGCAACAAACAGGTATTTGCCAAGCTCGTCGAAAACATTTCGAGCTTGGGCCTGAAGCGACCGATTACGGTCACCCCCAGCAGCGACCAAGACAATACTGGGTTTTTCGAACTGGTCTGCGGACAAGGCCGATACGAAGCCTTTTGTGCGTTGGGCGAGCGAGAAATTCCCTGTGTCATTGTCAGTGCCAGTGAAGCCGACCGGTTTCTCATCAGCCTGGTCGAAAACCTGGCCCGCCGTAAGCACACGAACAAGGATTTGCTCTATTCCATTCAAATCTTGTCTGACCGTGGCTACACCACCAAACAGATCAGCATGAAGACCAGTCTGGATCCCACCTACATCAACGCCATTCTCCTGCTCTTACGTCAAGGAGAGGAGCGGCTCATCGCCGCAGTCGAAAAGGGCTGGTTACCCATCACACTCGCAACGATGGTGGCGAGGTCGAGTGATACCGAAGTACAGGTCGCAATGGTGGAGGCCTATGAAACCGGCGTCTTGAAAGGCGAGCAGTTGATTAAGGTCAGGCGTCTGATCGATAGGCGTCGATTTCTAGGAAAACACTACGGTCAACAGCGATCAGCCGCCGAGCAACCGACAACGCCGCAAAAACTTCTGAGTACCTATCAGACCGAAGTCAGGCGCCAGCGAGTCATGCTCAAAAAAGCCGACATCAATGAACAGCGCGTCTTGATCATCGTCACCGCGATGCGCCGACTGCTGGCCGACGACTATTTCTGCACGCTGCTGCGCAGCGAAAACATCGCGGACATGCCTAAGTCGCTGGCTGACCGTATCCAAGGGGAGGGGTGATCATGGGCCAGGTGAAACAAGGCTTTGAGCGGCAGATCATCCCGGTCCCCCTCGACCGAATTCTGCCGACCCGATCTGTGGACAAGGATATAGAACAGACCAAAAAATACTTAACGATCCTGACCTCGATTCGGGAGTTAGGCGTCATTGAACCGCTGGCGGTGCATCGACAACAGACCAATGTGGAGGGAGCGGCAGCCTTCGTATTGCTCGATGGCCATCTTCGGTTGCACGCCCTTAAAGCACTGGGCGCCACGGAGGCACTGTGCCTGCTGTCAATCGATGACGAAGGCTTCACCTACAACCGGCAGATCAACCGCCTAACCCCCGTGCAAGAACACAAGATGATACTCACCGCTGTGCGTAAAGGCATTTCCCCCGCCCTAATCGCCAAGGTCCTGGGCATCAACATTGAGCGCATCCATGAACGGCAGCGCTTGCTCGATGGCATCGCTCCTGAAGTAGTGGAAATGCTCAAAGTCAAAATGGTCAGCCAAGGCGTATTCCGCACATTAAGAAAAATGAAACCCATGCGCCAAATCGAAACCGTAGAGCTGATGGTGTCCGCCAACTGCTTCACCCAGACCTACGCCGACATGGTACTTGCCGCTTCACGCCCGGACATGCTGATCGAAAAAAAAGCCAAGCTCTCCGCCGAAGTCAGCGTCGAAGAACTGGTGAGGATGGAGCGCGAGATGGAAAAGCTGTTTCACGATTACAAGGTCGTGGAGGACACGCTGGGGGAGACGATGCTGTTTTTGGTTGTTGCCAAAGGTTATCTCGCCCGTCTGCTGCGCAATGAAACCCTATCGGGCTACTTAAACCGTTGCCACGGCGAACTCCTGGTTGAGTTGACGGCAATCATGGACGCGGTCAGCTCCGACGCCAGAAAGCCTGAACGGGAGTGACCGATTCAGGCGAGTGTCGAATCGTTTCTACTGCCCCCTCTGTGGGCGGGGGATAAACCGCCGAGATCGGCCAAATTGAGCCGCAATCTCCTGAGCGCGGGTGGCAAGCGCGACGTCCACTCGGGCCTTTTGCTGCGTATCCAACGCCCGATACCAGGTGTTCCACCGGCGCCTCGCCGCCGCACGCTCAACACGCAGCACCTGTTTGCGCTGTACCAGTTGTGCAAAGACCGATGCCTCGCGTGGGTTGTTCGGCAGGGATTGGGGCAGGTCAGTCATGGGGAATGCTCTAATCAAGACGGCAGCGCACTGTCATCATCCAGGATAGACGCGGCGCTGGGTGTGAGCGGATCCAACCAATCGGCCATACTTCGCCCCCAGTGCAGCAACGTCCGCTGTTCGGCGTTAATGTCCTCACCCTGGTGTTGTTCCAGCGCCGCAAGGTACTCGCGTAGGCGTGCGGCGCGCTGCCAACGTAACGCCTGGTCTTCCAGGTGGGCCAACCGCGCCCGTTCCAACACTTGCGCTTGCTGTCGTTGCACAAGAGCTAGTCGGACCGCCTCGCGCTCAGCGGCCTCTACCGCGTACCGCTCCTCGCGCTGAAGAATCTCTACTGCTCGGGTCACCATCAGCACGATCACATGATTGAGCTGATCGTCAACCGAACGGGCGCTGGAATCACTGACTTTTCCGCCGAAACCGTCGCTGACAATCAGCTGCAATTTTCCGGTGGGCTGAAACTGCCACTTCGGCCAATACCCCGCCTCACCAGCGGCGGCTTCCGCCTGTTCTGTGGCGCTGGGCTGATAGTCCAGGCGATGTGTGGGCTCATAAAAACGGACGGCCAACGCCACCCCCAAGACTTTCACTTCTATTCGCTGCCGCCCCGATGATAGGGCGTAACCCCTTACGTCCAAGGCTTGCAACAGGGCATTGGCCACGCACAAGGTGCGCGGCAGCAACGCCGGCGAGACGGAAATATCCAAGGTGCCAGCGGTGGTTTGCGGCAAGCCCCTCGCATCAATTCGGGGGCGTTGCAGCGACGCCTGGGCCGCCGCCACCACCGGGTGCCACGCCTGCACCGACGTCCCTACGCGGATGCGGTTTTCCGCTCGCGCCTCAAATTCAATCACCGCCGCCAACCGAGGATCGAGGGCAGGAGGGGAGTCCGGAGTCACTCGGCGAGTGGGGCGTCGCAAGGCGCTGGGTGAACCGGTGTACGCCGGCAAAGCGGGGACAGCCGGCACCGGTTTACCCGCCGCCCGCTTGGCCCAATGCCCTTGGGCGGGACGCGGAATGTTTAAACGGGTACACAGTTTGGCAAGACCCACATTCGACAGGCCGTAGCGGTGCGCGATCACGGTCAGGGGTTCGGCCCAGACCTCGGCCAGCAGCTGCGCGCGATCATACAGTTGCCCCATGCGCTGATCCCCCAGTGGATGAACCTACAGCTGATTGAACCGAAATCCGATTATGCGCAGTGCGGTTCGAATCCCTCTGTTCCGTGTCCAGAAGCGCACCGAGGGCAGCGGTCGAGCCCTCGGATCCTGCGCCAGCACCTGGTGCGATCTCGTGCATCAGAAAGTGAACACCGTACAGGTGTAAACCAACATGTTGGTAAATAGCATTTGACAGTCCCCAACGGCTCACGTACCGTGCAGACCATATCAACAGTTCACTCAACAGGACAAACACCATGGTCGACGCCATCCACGCCGCACTGAACCAACTCACCACCGAGGGTGATCTGATCCACGGCACCGCCGCCTTGGTCGAGAGCATCAAAACCCACACCCACCTGTCCTATAAAAAAATCGGTGAAGCGGCGGGGGTGACTGAACAGGGCGTACGCCGCTGGCGTGAAAACAACTCGGGCCAAGCCTCACGCGTTCAAGCCCTGGTGAACTTTGCCCAGAGCCTCCTCACTGCACCGGCGGGGGCTGCCGTACGACCCGCTGCTGGCAACGCCGCCGATGCCCTGCGCGCCGTCACCCCGTTGGCGGTCCAAACCTGCATCAAAGAGGGGCTGGAGACGCTGTTGGGCATCGGCCTCAGCACCTGCACTATCGTAAAGCTTGAGACCAACAACGGTAAAGTCACCATAGAGCTGGCGCTAGAATAATCCTCAGCCCCACCAGCCCCTACCGTTCAATTCGAAGCGGCGGCGATGGCGTCCTACCGCCCCGTAGCGACTCACTGTACGCCCCTAAAGGAATGCACCATGGCTCGCACCTTGCTGGATGTCCAACTCGCCCGCCTGCTGTACCCGCTGCTCATTGAACTGGCCACCGCTCGCCAAACCCTGACCTACAAGCAACTGATCGAGCGCGCCCAGCGGCGCTACCCAGATGATCAACGCGTAGCCAATCTGATCCCGGTGCGCATGGGGCGCATCCTGTGGGTCATCTACGATTTTGTGGCAGAGCGCGACCTGCCGCGTTTGACCCTGATCATCGTCAGCGCCAGCGATCAATACCCTGGCAGCGCCATGTGGCAGCACGATTGTTCCGCCGAGCAACAACGCTGTTTTGCTTTTGAATGGTCCACGGTCGATCAGGCGTTTGACCTGCACGGCCAGCACAGTGAAAAAGCGGTCACGCCCCTGCGGCGTGTCCCCCGTGAGCAAGCGAAACAGCTGATGGCCGCCCACTACCGCGACCCGGCGAATGTTTACCCGAGCGGCATTCGCGCTCTGCGCGAAGCCATTATCGAAAACATCATGAACGGCCTGTCGGTGGAGGAGGCGTTTTACATCGAAGCGCAGCTACTGACACCGTCGACGCAGGCTTGAGCCACGCGTCTTCGGCTTTTGAATCCGCTCCCCAAACCTGTTTACCCCCCTCAAGAGGAACTCCGCGATGAACACGCTCCAATGGGATGTCGACACCCTCGCTTCGCTCGGTCGTATTTTTTTGCGCAAGGTGATGAAGAATTTGCGATTTGCAGACTCAACCGTGCAGTTCGGTGAAATGGGGCAGGGCATCCAGCCCAATTATCAGGTGTGTTTTACCAATGGCATTGTGAACACCTATCGCGGCGCCAATCACAAACCCTTTATGCCGCTAGGCGCCTTTAACCGGGAACACATTTCCCAGCCGTTTTCATCAACGGACCTTCAGCGTGCCTTCGACGCCGCCGTCGCCGCCCGCTAGAGGAGCCAAACCGCTGCGCCGCCTCATCACGAGACTCAGCAGCGGTAGCTTTGTCCCCCTTCGTGGCATGAGCCTAGGACGACCAACCTGGCACTCGTGCGCCTGCCGGGGTTTCTGCCATCAGCTCATCCAGCGTCAGCTGCTGGCGTACCGACCTGAGAACCAAGGTGTTCTGCTCGAACACGGCGCATGGCTGAACCCGCCACCAGGTTGTGTTCCAACACAAACGCATTTGGCACGGTAAAAACCAGCGCCCCGTGCCAACGACGAAGAACAACTGTGCTCATGATTTAATCCTCAACAGGGGTGAACGCCGTCAGGCGCCATTCCATCCGATTCCTTCAGGTCCACTCGCCGCAACGACCCAAGGCGAGGCAGGCGCAACATGAAATCACCGACTTCAGCTTAAAACCCCGTGCTCGATTTGCCCCACCAACGTGAGTAGCGCCTGTCGCTCCACCTCAGTGCCGAGCATGTCGTTTGCGCAGCGGCCACCGAGGCCATACATCGGCTTGCCCATCCATGCCTGAGCTTGAGCCACATCGCCTTCAAATAAGGCGTAGACGCGCGTGAGGACCACAACCAATTGAAACAGCTGATTACTTTCGCCGGGCGTAAACCGTCCCGATCGACGTCGACGTCGCAGCGTTGAAGCGGGTATCACCAGTCGCTCGCGTAGCTGCTTCGGCGTCAGCTGGAACTCATGGCCCACACGCTCAAGGATGCAGAAGGGAAAACCCGCTCGAATCAGGGTCAGCAGTGCATCGCCTTGTGCAGGGATTCCCAAGCGTACCCAGCCTGCTTCCTCGGTACAGCCGTCAACGCTCCAATAGCGCATGTTCACACCCTGCCTGGATAGGCCGCGTCAATGTAAGTAGTAACGCGAGCCGAGCCTCGCGGCCGTTTTGAACAAAGCGAGCAAATGGTCCAAGGATTGTCGCCCGCCATGCGAGTGAAAGCTCACCACCAAAAAGCATTCGTGTTCACAGGTTTCGATCAGGTACCGGCGTGTGTACTCAACGACCTGAGTGATCGGCTCGGACAGGATCAAGGTCCCGTCGGGGTAGGTATGGCTTTTATACACCCGTCCGACCACGCAATAGCTGCTGATGTAGGCGTCCAGCACGTACCCCGTAATGAGCGCTCCGGGGTAGTTCTCCAGCAGGGCGGTGAGCAGCAGGCTTTTTTTATGCGGCGTCAATTTACTCAACCCTTTCATGGTGTCCCCTGACTTGGCGATCTGCCTATCACGGCGCGGCAAGCGCTACCCTCAAGGCGGCTTCCCACCGCCGATCCGCCATACACGGCGATACTGACGTGGGAACGGCCTTGACCTTGACGCCCTCGGCCCTCAATGACGGTGGCGAGCCGTCGGATGAAACCCCTTCTGCAAGATTTCGATGAACACACCCAACGATCGACGGCCACCCGCTGGGGCAAAACTGACAATCACATACCGGCTGCCGCTTTCGGTTTCACAAATCCAATGACGTCGGCATTCTTCGAGGCGGAAAATATCGGAGGTGCGGATGGTATGCCCATCTTGAAACCAGCCATCGGCTCTCGCCCTGACATGACCGTATACCTGCCCCACACAGCAACACGCGACAATCCGCGCATTGATGATGTAACCCGTGACCGGCCCCTCGAATTCAGTACGCGTAGCGCGTGCCAACTGGCGTAAGGCATAACGACTGGTGCTGAACATTGCTTGCCTCCTGAACGACCGGTTTAACCCAGACCTCAGCGATCACAGGCTGGGGGATGTTGCGCAACCCGTTGCGCATGACGCCAACCATCGCATTACACTGACCCGGTGCAAGCACTGGGTTGCGCGCGTTTGCTGGACTGCGCAGCGCTTACGAGATCGTCGATGCGAAGCAACATGCCACGGCGAGTTCCCTGACCCGTTCTGGGGGCCAGCGCAGGCTGAACCCCTACGGGCTTCAATCGATTCAACAGCCAAATCGACCGGGTGTTAGTTCGGCGGGCAAGATCGGCGAGCACCGCGAACTCCGACATGAACTTCAACAGATCAGCCAGGGGAATCATCCAATGCGGTTTGCCGTTGACTGACTCTTGGCGAGCGGCCAGAAGGCCGGTCTCAATCCATTCCTTGATCGACTCATGCTTCCAACCTTGCAGACGTGCGAGCTGGGTGATGCTCAACAGCAGCTCTGGCTGTTCCTCTTCAAAGCAGGCTTTGAGTTCAGCCAGGTCGAAGCGAAGTCCAGAGATGCCCGGTACTCCCGCGATGACCGCCACGGGAAGGATCTCTTGATGCAGTATTTTTTGCAGGACCAGGCAAATAGCTCGATCCGGGATACCCCGTCTGATTGAAACATCTTGGAGCCCAGTCCACGCCGACTGATCAACCTCCCTGTGCTGAATACCCTGATGAAGACGAACCACCAGCGCCTCGACATCCGCCGCCAGAAATTCTGCGGAAACCAGTGGCGGACGTTGAGACTTGGTTTTTCTGTCCAAGGCTCCAGATTGCATGAGCCGTTCAAAAACCAGCTTGCTGACACCTAGCCGACGACGGACTTCAGTGGTGGTCAGAAACCGCAGGCGGTCTTGGCGGACTTTCTGCACCACCTCGCGGTGAATCGACACGAATCGATTCTTGCCCTTAACGGTCACTTTGCCCTTGATCTCTCCTGTGGTGACGGCAGATCGCACCAGCTCCGAGCCTATGCCGATCAGGCGTCCAGCTTCTTCCGAAGACAGCCAGCACTTGTCCTGTAGGTGCTGGGGATCGATGGTGCTGATTCTCAGGTTAAGGTGCCCGTCAAAGTTGAGCGACAGGTGCTGGACCAACGCTTGCCGTAGGCAGTCATACGCGGGATCGGTATAGCGCTGATGCAGCTCGCGGTACCAACCGCCCAAGCGCTTGGCCAGACCGGGGCCTTCGGTACTAGCCAAGCGAGCGCCCAGGGCCTCATCAAAGCGCGTCGGCCATGACCAAAGGAGGCCAAAGCCGATTTGCACCGATACGATCAATGCACCGACCGACGCTTTGCCGCGCGAGGATTTGGTCACGGAAACCTCATCGCTCTTAGCCGTGAAGTGCTTACCCAGCAGGTAAAGGAGGTCGACCAGATCGGCAGGCGGTGTGCCCGTGCGCCATGCCGGTGGTAGCGAGTGCCGTGCCGGGTGCTCAATGCCTAGCAAAAACGCTGACAGCGCCAGCGACTCCTCGCTGGCCGCGACGGTTGGGTCCAGAGCGTAAGCCTGACCACACGCACAGCGATCAAGCGGACTGTCAGCATTGATGCCTTGGCCACAGGCCACGCAACTGGCCACAAGTTGGATGTTGTGACGTGGGCAAGCGGTCACCAGTACATGGTTCCACCCGAGGCGTTGATAAGGCTTGTCCGCCATACACTGGGGACAGACTTTGTCGCCATTGCGACACTGGTATTTCGGCCGGAGGATTACGTTCTCGCTGTCTGGAGCCAGCTGGCGAGAGGCCAAGTCCACGACGTCGACATGCAGCATATCCGCCAGTCGTGCGAGTTCAGCCTCGTTGAAGGTCAACCGGAACTTCATCCCGAAGCTCGCCAAGAGCGACTTAACCCCTGGCGCCCAATTATGCTCACTCACACGCCTCAGGAAGCCATGCAGCGACTCGTCAGAATGCGGTTGAAGGCGAACGATCAAACTCATGGCTTCACTCCTTGAAGTACGCCTTTAGGCATGGCCATGTGAGACTCGATCAGCATCTTGGCGAATCCCTGTCCGAGGAGGCTTTCTACAGGCGGGTTGCCTTCAAAGGGGTTGAACTCAAGAAACCGGGTATTCACCGCTTCGGCATAGGCGCGAACCAGGGTCTTCAGAGTGATGCAGTGATCTTTGGCCAAGTGCTCCGCAGCGTGAAACAACTTCACCAACATGCCAATCCGACCGAGGCAGGCGGCATACACACGTTTGGCATAGTCCAGATCCCTGGCATCGGGCACGCTCCAGCCTGCGTCGCTAAAGGCTTCGCTCAGCGACAACAGAGCACCACGAAACGCCAGTTGCTCACTGTTATCGTTCCAGTTGTAAGGCCGAAATTCGAACACGGCTTCAGCGCGGTCGCGCAATTGTTCATTACGCGTCAAAACCTCGTTTGCCAGAGGCAATCCGGTGAGTACCAAAGTCAGGTTCATTTCTTCGCCCAGCACCTTCAACCAGTCCGCCGCTTCCCGGGCGGCGGTGCGAGAACCACGCTCGGCAAAATGCTGCATTTCGTCGAAGACCAGGACTCTCGTCTGGGTGATTTTGATCAGCTCGCAGGCCATCCGGGTCAGCTCCTCCGAGCTGGAACGGCTGTAGCGGGGGGAACCCAGGCCCTCCAGCAAGGCGATAGGCAACGAGCGACGGGTCGGATTAACCGGCGTCACCACCCGCACGATCGGCATCTGCCGAATCCCGCCAACAACCTTTGGTGGATGGTCTGCCAACACTGTTTTGACCAATTCACTCTTACCGACCCGAGTCGGGCCGAAGATCGGCAGAATCAAGGATTCGCCGGCCAGGCCGCGCCTGACCGTCGACTCCAAACGGTCCAATGCCTGACTGAAGGTGGCGTGCTCGATCAACTCGTACTTCACCAGCGCATTCATTCAGCATCTCCCTGCACGAATTTCTTGCGGCGAGGCGCGGCCGAGAGTGCGGCTGTCGAAGATGGCACTTCAGTGATCGTCTCGACAACCGGCCGAGACGGTTTCTGACGCTGCGCTTCAAGCCGCTTGCGTTCGCGCTCCTGATCTCGGGCATCGCGATTTCGTTGCTTCATGCTTCCGCCGGCCGCCTGAGCACGACCCTCACGAAGTATCTGCACATGAGCGATGTGATAGTCCTCACCCGACAGCTGGGCATCGGATTTACGAAGCGCACGACGAATCTTCCTCGCCTCTTCAAAGCCGATCATTGGCATGCCGGGTTTGCGGTTGGATGCTTCGATCAACACGCTGGGATTGTTGGGGTCCACCACATACACCGAGCGGCAGTCGAGCGGATACGACCTCACCTTGACCTTGGTTCCTTGACCCTGACGCTGATACAGCGCGGCCAACTCCTGACTGTTGTACTTCATACCTTCGAGGCTGACACCCTCTCGGCCCAACGTCAGCTCACGGTGATGGTAGTGCAGACAGGCATTCCTGAACTCCTCAGGATCCGGCGGTGGAATCACGACATAGGACTTCTTCAAAAGCGCCATCGCCCGTGCTGGTGAGCAACCCGCTTCGAAGCGGTCTTCCAGTCGTTGCAAAGGCCTTTGCATATACACATCCGCGACCCACCGGATGATCAAGGCTTCTAGCTGCGGGACGGTATACAAACGTTCTTTCATCGCGCGCCCAATCGGATCACGCTCAAATTTCGACTGGGACTTGGTGGACCCTGGTAGCGTATTGATCAGGCCGACTTTCAACGTGCCGAAGAACCGCTCAATGAAGGGCTTGGCTTGGGGCTTTCCAGCCATGGGGTAATCAATGGTTGTATGCAAGTAACGCAGTGCGTTCAGCACCAGACCGCCGTGGTGTTCTTGCGCATTGTCGAGCACCATCGTTTCAATCGCTGCGGGTACCAACCACGGGTGGCTGAGCCCATAGCGCTGGCTGAAGGCCTCGCCTTTAGGCGAAAAACAAAACTCCAGCGCCGACAGTACGAAATGCTGCGAGGGTTTTTCGATACAAACTTTCATCATGATTACCGCACCCGTCGCCGCATCGATGCCCGCATAGCACGTTGCCCGGCCAATGGGTTCACCATTCTCATCGCAGCAGAAGATATCCAGCGGTGTGGCATCGACTTCCACCCGCTCATAGGGACGTTCCACCAACAACTTGCGGATGGCCACCCGCATCTCTTGATCGTGGGTGGCTTTCGACACCCGCCCATGCGCAATGAGAGTGTGTTCCAACGCGCGAATACGGCGACAGACACTGCGACGCGAAATCCCACGAAACGGGACATTGCGCTCGGCGGCGCGTGTGCGACATCGATCATTCACCAACATGGTGATTTGACTGACGTTGAACTTGTCGGTGTGGAAATACGACCGCATGATTTCATCGGTGACCATTTCCTCAAAATCCAGATCATCCAGGGTCTGCATCCGACGCTTATTACCCCGAGCGCTGAAACGGGGCGCCAATTGATCCGTCGAGCCGATGAAGCCGGATGATTTACGCCAGCGCTGAATCGTCCGCGTGGAGGGCAGGGCCAGGTTCAGTTCTGCACAGCGGGTATGCAGACGCTCAACCGTGCTCGTCCAGGAACAACCGTCACGACGCGCCTCGTCAACGTATTCGAGCAGTTCCAGTCGTTGGTCGAGCGCGCTGCGTTCCGTCTGCGTCAGGTTGCGCACTGGCATGGGCTGGACGGCCGATACAGCGGGGCCGTAGCTGCGACGATACTGGCCTTGGGCGAATCGCTGCTGAAAATCGTCGATGTTCATCACGAACTCTTCGCCCAGCGCCCCTTGTAGGACGATCTGCGAAATCTCGGGGCGAATGGACGTTACCCGGCGCACCTGGTCGCGCTCCAGCACGATGCTATTCACTGCCAGCAGGCGGCTCATGGACGCACCGGCAAAAATTGAAAGTGTGACAAATCACCAAAAGCCGCACGAACTTCGTTGCTCGGTGAAAACAGGGGAATGGACAAATCAGCGGTCAATAGCCCCGCCAGCAGACCCGCAAGGATGCCGACGGGACCTGACGTCAAGCGCAAGGAAAGTTCCCCAACCGACCAGCAGGTCGCGGAGTCGAGCAAGGCGCTGATCTCCCTTTCCGCTGCTGCACGAGTTAACTCAAGATAACCCGCTCGCAGCAAGTGGAGGTTGGCTAGCGTCTGCATAAACGTAGGAGACACGGCCGTGTCCAAAACGAGCATGAAGCCGATACCGTACGAACTCAGGCAGCCCTCAATCTCCTCACGCTTAGCTTCGAACGCCGCACTAAACCGAGAATGCTTGGCCTCAATGACCAATACGCTGCCATCATCCAGCCGACACAGGAAGTCGGGGGTGTAAAAGCGCGGTTTGACACCTGGCCGTGGCCGATAGTGCTCACGCGAAGGCAGTACTTTGTTGCTTTGCAATTCGAGCGTGAAGGGTTGCGCGGCAAGCTCGGTTACACGCGGATCAATATCCAGCATCAGACCAATGTCACGTTCAAGGGCGCTCTCAACGCGCAATTCGCCGCCTTTGCCCTTCAGGGACTTGAGCACGAGTGCACGTCGGCCGCGCCGAATTCTACGGGCAACATCTCTGGCGGAAGTGGGACTATCGGTGTCTCGGATCATGCTGGTGTGCTCCTACGATGCACGGGAAAGTGTTAATCGCCGCAGGAGAAAGTCAAATGACTTAATATCTAAGTAACTATAAAATTTGAATACGTTAATACATACAAAAAACAATCAAACAAAATTTCTACAGGCATTTCAACTAATTGAAAAAACCCTTAAATATCAATGCAATATAATAAAACAAAAACAACAAAAAACTTTAAGACCAACGGTCATGCGCCAGCTGATATAAAACTCCGCACTTCGCAAAGATGCCCTGAATAACAGCGTTAGAGAGGGCACCATTCAAGTCGAGAAAGGCACCTACACCCAACTGGAAAGCGCTAACCAATCCTTCCCCGATGGCGAGAAGTGTAGCCACCTTATAAAAAGTAGTCAATACTTTTTGACTGGTGAGGTGATTGCGACTAGCCTTGTGCGTCTATCCTCTCTACACGCATGTGACGTCTATGACCCGGGACGAGCAAATTTTCAACGCATTGGTCGGCGTCGCTGCGGCGTTCCCTACGGCCGACGCGACGCTACTGGCTCTGCAAATCACGGCATGGGCGCGTTTGTCGCGGCTCGATAAATTGCCGGCCGATCTCGGCTTGTCCAGTCAACGTGAGCTGTCCCCGCAGGCGCAAGCAGACAACTTCAGGCGTGTGCAGCCGTTGATTTTCCCGCAACTGGGTCACACGCTTGCGAAGTCCGAACCAATGCTCTCACAGCACCTGCCGCTGCTGATCGAACAGGCTATGCGGCTGGAGGAGCAAGGGCAGCTGCGCGAGTGGAATGCGGATGACGTGCTGTATTGGTCGTCCGATCGGACCTTGGCGCACAGCGCTTACGACCCCAGTCTGGCCACTTTCCTGGTTTCACTCGCGACCTCTGACTCACCGGCCCAGGTCTACCTGCCGTGGGAAAATTCCGGCCAACTGGCGGCGCGCTGTAGCCGCAAAAACATTGATTGCTGGACGGAATCCTCCGCTCCAGTGGCGGCAGAACTGGTGCTGGCGCAATTGGGTGGTGTGCGTCCTGATGTTCACCGGAACGACCCGGTGTTAATGCCCACGTTGACCGAGCAGGGCCAACTCAAACGTTTTCCGGTCAGCCTGAGCATCGTTGAACACGGACGGCGCTATGACCCCAAGGATGTGGAACATGATCCTCACGAGCGTTTTCCGGAAAAGACGCAGTCGAGCCTGGTGCTGAACCTGCGACATCTCCTCGCGCAGACCAGTGGCAAAATCATTGTCGTCGTTCCCAATAGCGCACTCTTCAATGCTGGCGCTGAACGGCTGCTTCGAGCCGATTTGCTTCAGAAACGCATGATCCACTCGGTCATTGCCCTGCCGGGCGGGTTGTTCGCCGGATCTGCTGCCGCCGCTTCAGTGCTAATTCTCGATACCGTGACACCGTCCGACACCATTCGATTCGTGAAAGTAACGGATGAGTTCACGGCCAGCGGACCTAAAAAACGCACTGCGCTGGTTAGACTGCCAGAGCTGCTGCGAACGGTGCGGGATCGCGACAACAATGCCATGGCAATGAAAATGGCGGTCAACGACATTCCACGGGACGAATGCAACCTGGAAGTGAGTCGCTACTTACTTGACGACCAGACGCACAAACTGGACGTCCTGCTGGCCACTCAACCCACGACCAAATTACTCGATCACTTCGACATCGTTCGCGCCCGCCAGTACGCAACGACGGCACAAGGGGTGCCGGTAAAAGAAATCCAAGCGGCAGACCTCCCCGACTACGGCCACGTGCAGGGCGCTAGCAAAGACTCATTGTTCGATCTCAGTACACCGAAAGCCCTGAGCTATTTTGTCGAGCGGGACGACGTATTGATCTGCATGAAGGGGGCAGTGGGGAAGGTCGGCCTCGTGAAATCGGCGCCTGACAGCGGGGCCGGAGGCTGGGTCGCCGGCCAGTCGCTGGCCATTTTGCGCGCGCGCTTCCCGGGACAGTACGATCCCGGGGCGCTGATGGTCTACTTACGCTCGCCCATGGGCCAAGCCCAACTCAGCCGATTGGTCGTGGGTAGCAGCACGCCCACCCTTCAGGGTTCGGCGCTTAAAGAATTGGTAATCCCAATGCTGAACATCGTGCAACAGGGCATGGCCATCGAAGCGCTGGAGGAAGAGGCAGCCGTGCAATGGGAGATTGACCGCTTGCGTCAGAAGCAATCACGGATTGCTGCGGCGCTGTGGAAGCTGTGAGCGGTCGCGCGGGACTCGAACGAGTTAACAGCGACCCAGGAGTCATGCTTAAACTCCATCATTATCGTCAGCTGCTTCGCGGTGGGTCGAGGAGCAGAGGCAAGGCACGGACATTGCTCCACCCCAGGGCCGCTTTAGCGCGCCAATAACCTGCGCGTAATTGGCACTTACGTTAAATTCCCTCCCACAGTTATCCACAGGCTGGTGAAACTGAAGGCCCGAGCTGGTCACCAGTGTCCGTGGTGGCGCTATACCAGAAGGGTGGAGCGTGGCTGAGCGCGACTCGCCACCAAGCCGGGAGGGCCGTTGAATGAAAAAAGCCATTGCGCAGGAAACCCTGGCCGCCCTGGTCGAGACCGGCGCAGCGCGGGAGTTTCGCGTGTTGCGCGACGGCGAAGCCTGGCGCCTGGAGTTGCGCCTCGGGGCCAAATGGCTACCAATCCGCTCGCGACGGGAGCCGGTAAGGCTCTGGCGTTCGCTGACGGCAGTGGGACGGTTTTGCGCAGGCGTGGGGATCATGGTGCTGACGGTGGAGCTGTAGCCACGATGCAGATTAGAACTGTATGACGTTCTCTAACGTTAGCTGCTCTAAAGTATGCCCTGATGCGTACTCCCCCAGCCTGAAGATTATCTGTTTCACAGCCCTATCTAGCCAATCGGTCTCAATGTGAGTGGGTTCCTCAAAATCAGTGGCTTTTGCTTTTCGTGCGCTCATGGGACTGCCTCTTTCGCTGCACCAACTGCCGAGCCGATCTAATACGTCTCTATCGATTTTGAACACGACACAGGCTTGACCTCTCGTACCGCCCTGGCGCTCCAGCAGAGTCAAAATAAAATAGGCCGTTACTAGCAACGGCTCCTGCCCTCGCCTATAACCGATCCATCTCCGATAGGCATATTGGGCGTACTCAGTCGCACTGAAACACGTTGGCGGCAACGGATAGCGCCTTGCTTGTTGGCGCTATCCGTTGCCCCAGAAAACATCATTAAGGTCTGAGATCTGATCTAAGAGGGCTCTCACGGAGGCCTCGTATTTGGCCTTCAGTGTAGAGCTTGCCCCGCTGATCCCTGCTGTAAAAACCGGAAAACAACTTCAGCTC
>Ga0302169_10000130_pt1 | contig 24437 bp, 23 predicted proteins | sample I_Fen_N1_3_FD_193493 | JGI IMG/M metagenome (GOLD analysis project Ga0302169, IMG submission 193493) | Peat permafrost microbial communities from Stordalen Mire near Abisko, Sweden - I_Fen_N1_3 | ecosystem: Environmental > Terrestrial > Soil > Wetlands > Permafrost | place: Sweden: Abisko...
GCTTGGGCTGTCCGCGGCGGGGTTGGTGAAGCCTGCCTTGGCGTTTTCTGCCTTGCTCTTGTGGATATCGCAGCCTTGGGTTTCGCTGACCTGAGTGCAGCCGGATTGCTCCAGTTGTTTGCGATAGGTGTCGTTGATGGCGTAGGCCGGGGATTGCGCCGCGATCAGGATGACCAGCGCAGGCAGGATGAGTCGGTTCATATGTGCTCCTTTGCGATCTCGTCGGACGGCATCGTACGTTTACGGTAGCGGGCGAGTGTGCCGCGCTTGTACCACAAAACATTTCAGACAATGCGCGCCGTGGTCAGTGCTCTTCTAGACTTAACGGGTGGTCGTGGAAAGAACCAAACACGTCGCTTTGGTGCAGTCGAATCAATACCAGCGTGGCAAGCTCCCTCAATGCCCTATAAACGGTGCGGCAAAGACCGCGCCGGGCACAACAAGATGCCCGCTCAGGGTGCCCTGGCCAACGGCCTGACAATGCCACGATACCGTGACGTGGTGTGAATGCCGCAGCCGACACTTTCGGACGACCGACAACCGCCTGGTTTGTCCGTGACCGTGAGGAATGCTGTATGCCTGATGAGATGTTGCAATTGCCTATGGTCAACAGCGTGCTGGAGCGCCACAAGGGCTCTGCGGGTGCACTGTTGCCCATCCTTCATGAGATTCAGGCCGGTATCGGTTACATCCCCGATGCCGCCATCCCTGAGATTGCCCACGCCCTCAACCAGAGTCAGGCCGAGATTCGCGGCGTGATCAGCTTCTACCATGACTTCCGTACCGCGCCGCCGGCCCGGCATATCCTGCGCCTGTGTCGCGCCGAATCGTGCAAGAGTCGCGGCGCTGAGCATCTGGCCGCGCAGTTGCGTGATCGTCTGCAATTGGACGATCACGGCAGCAGCGCCGATGGCAGCATCAGTTTGCGCCCGGTGTATTGCCTTGGTGCTTGTGCTTGTTCGCCCGCGCTGGAGTTGGACGGTGAGGTGCATGCGCGGCTGAGTGCCGAGCGCCTCGACGCCTTGCTCGACGCTTGCCGGGAGGACGTATGAGCCTCTATCTATCCTGTGATTCGCTGGCCCGTGCCGTGGGTGCCGATGCGGTGGCGTCTGCCCTTGCCAGCCAGGACCTGCAACGCACCAGCTCTCGCGGCCTGTACTGGCTGGAACCCTTGCTGGAAGTGGACACCGCGCAAGGCCGAATCGGCTTCGGCCCGCTGACCACTGCCGATGTGCCGTCCGTGCTCGATGCGCTGCAAGGCGACCCGTCCTCGCACCCACTGGCCTTGGGCCTGGTGGAAGAATTGCCGTATTTGAAGTCTCAGCAACGTTTGCTGTTCGCCCGTGCTGGCATCACCCAGCCGTTGTCGCTGGACGATTACCGGGCCCACGGCGGTTTCGAGGGTTTAACTAGGGCCGTCACTATTGGCGGCGATGAGACCGCGACTGCGGTGTTCGACTCCGGCCTGCGTGGCCGCGGCGGCGCAGCCTTCCCTGCCGGGATCAAATGGCGCACGGTGCGCGCTACCGAGGCGGCGCAAAAGTACATTGTGTGCAACGCCGACGAAGGCGACTCCGGCACGTTCGCCGACCGCATGTTGATGGAAGGCGACCCCTTCCTGCTGATCGAAGGCATGGCCATTGCCGGCATCACCGTCGGCGCCAGCTACGGCTACATCTATGTGCGCTCGGAATATCCACAAGCCATCGCCACGTTAAACGAGGCGCTGGCGATTGCCCGGACTAACGGTTACCTCGGCGCCAATGTCGGCGGCAGCGGCTTGGCCTTCGATATGGAAGTGCGTGTCGGTGCCGGCGCTTACATCTGCGGTGAAGAAACCGCGCTGCTGGACTCGCTCGAAGGCAAGCGCGGGATCGTCCGCGCCAAGCCACCGATTCCTGCATTAAAGGGGTTGTTCGGCCAGCCGACGCTGGTGCACAACGTGCTGACCCTGGCTTCGGTGCCGCTGATTCTGGCCAAGGGTGCGCAGTTCTATCGCGATTACGGCATGGGCCGCTCCCTCGGCACGATGCCTTTCCAATTGGCGGGCAATATTCGTCACGGCGGCTTGGTGGAACGGGCCTTTGGCCTGACGCTGCGGGAATTGGTGGAAGACTACGGCGGAGGCACTGCCAGTGGCCGACCATTGAAAGCTGCGCAAGTCGGCGGCCCGCTCGGCGCCTGGGTGCCGCCGTCGCAATTCGACACGCCGCTGGATTACGAAGCGTTCGCCGGCATCGGCGCGATGCTCGGTCACGGCGGTGTGGTGGTGGCGGATGACACGCTGGACATGGCCCACATGGCGCGCTTCGCCATGCAGTTCTGCGCCGAGGAATCCTGTGGCAAATGCACGCCCTGCCGCATCGGCTCGACCCGGGGCGTGGAGGTGATCGACCGCTTGCTGGCCGCGCCAGACCAGAACGGTCGCGACGAGCAGGTGATCCTCCTCAAGGACCTGTGCGACACCCTGCAATACGGTTCGCTGTGCGCCTTGGGCGGCATGGTTTCCTTTCCCGTCGCCAGCGCCCTCAAGTACTTCCCCGCCGACTTCGGTCTGCAATCTTCGGAGGCCGACCAATGATCACTCTCTTCGACCCGAACACCGATATCGATCTGGGCACACCTGCCCGCGAAAGTTCGGTGCAAGTTACCCTGAACATCGACGGTCGCAGCATCAGCGTGCCCGAAGGCACTTCGGTGATGCGCGCCGCGGCGCTGATGGGCACGACGATTCCGAAACTGTGCGCCACCGACAGCCTGGAAGCCTTCGGCTCTTGCCGCATGTGTCTGGTAGAAATCGACGGCATGCGCGGTTATCCCGCGTCCTGCACCACGCCGGTCACCGAAGGCATGAGCGTGCACACGCAGACGCCGAAACTCGCGACGCTGCGGCGCAACGTCATGGAGTTGTACATCTCCGATCACCCGCTGGACTGCCTGACCTGCTCGGCCAACGGCAACTGCGAGCTGCAAACCGTCGCCGGTCAGGTCGGCCTGCGGGAAGTGCGTTACGGCTATGAAGGCGAGAACCATCTGGACGACAAGAAGGACACTTCCAACCCGTATTTCGACTACGACCCGAGCAAGTGCATCGTCTGCAACCGCTGCGTGCGCGCCTGCGAAGAAACCCAGGGCACGTTTGCCCTGACCATTACCGGTCGCGGTTTCGAGTCCCGGGTCGAGGCCGCCGGTGGCGATAACTTCCTAGAGTCGGAATGCGTGTCCTGCGGCGCCTGTGTGCAAGCCTGCCCGACCGCAACTTTGATGGAAAAAAGCGTGGTCGAATTGGGTCAGCCCGAACGCAGCGTGATCACCACGTGCGCCTATTGCGGCGTGGGTTGCTCGTTCCGCGCCGAGATGAAAGGCGACCAACTGGTGCGCATGGTTCCGGACAAAAACGGTCAGGCCAACCACGGCCACTCTTGTGTCAAAGGGCGCTTTGCCTGGGGCTACGCCACTCATCCGGATCGCATCACCAAGCCGATGATCCGCCAGCACATCAACGACCCTTGGCAGGAAGTCAGCTGGGATGAAGCGGTGACCTACGCCGCCAGCGAATTCCGCCGGTTGCAGCAAAAATATGGCCGCGACTCCATTGGTGGCATCACCTCCAGCCGCTGCACCAACGAAGAAACTTATCTGGTGCAAAAACTGGTGCGCGCCGCGTTCGGCAATAACAACGTCGACACCTGTGCGCGGGTCTGCCACTCGCCGACCGGTTATGGCCTGAAACAAACGCTCGGTGAGTCCGCCGGCACCCAGAGTTTCGACTCGGTGATGCAGGCCGACGTGATTCTGGTGATGGGCGCCAACCCCAGCGACGCCCACCCGGTGTTCGCTTCCCAGCTCAAACGCCGTCTGCGTGAAGGCGCGCGGCTGATCGTCATCGACCCACGCCGCATTGATCTGGTGGACTCGGTGCATGCCCGCGCTGAATATCATTTGGCCCTGCGTCCGGGCACCAACGTCGCGATGCTCAACGCCTTGGCTCACGTCATCGTCACCGAAGGCCTGCTTGATCAAGCCTTTATCGACGCCCGCTGCGAGGGCAGCGATTTCGCGCGCTGGAGTGAGTTCGTCAGCCGCGCAGAAAACTCACCGGAAGTGCTCGCCGCCATCTGCGGCGTAGACGCTGCCGACATCCGCGCCGCCGCCCGCCTGTATGCCACCGGCGGCAACGCGGCGATCTATTACGGCCTCGGCGTCACCGAGCACAGCCAGGGCAGCACCGCGGTCATGGGCATCGCCAACCTGGCCATGGCCACCGGCAACATCGGCCGCGAAGGCGTGGGCGTGAACCCGCTGCGGGGGCAGAACAACGTTCAGGGCTCCTGCGACATGGGCTCTTTCCCCCACGAGTTGCCCGGTTACCGGCACATCTCCAACGAGGTGGTACGGGCGCAGTTCGAACAGGCGTGGAACGTCACCCTGCAACCCGATCCGGGCCTGCGCATTCCGAACATGTTCGAGGCCGCCCTCAGCGGCAGTTTCAAGGGCCTGTACTGCCAGGGCGAGGACATCGCCCAGAGCGACCCGAATACCCAGCACGTCACCGCAGCCCTGTCGGCCATGGAATGCATCGTGGTGCAGGATATTTTCCTCAACGAAACCGCCAGGTTCGCCCACGTGTTCCTGCCGGGCAGCTCGTTCCTGGAAAAGGACGGCACGTTCACCAACGCCGAGCGACGCATCTCCCGCGTGCGCAAGGTCATGGACCCACTGGGCGGCAAGGCTGACTGGGAAGGCACCGTGGCCTTGGCCAATGCGTTGGGCTACCCGATGAACTACACACATCCGTCAGACATCATGGATGAAATCGCCAGCCTGACGCCGACCTTCACCAACGTCAGCTACGCCGAACTGGATCGCCACGGCAGCCTGCAATGGCCATGCAACGCCGCCGCACCGGACGGCACACCGACCATGCACATCGAGGAATTCGTGCGCGGCAAAGGGCGTTTCATGCTCACCGGTTACGTGCCCACCGAAGAGAAGGTCAACAACCGCTATCCCCTGCTGCTGACCACCGGGCGCATCCTTAGCCAGTACAACGTCGGCGCCCAGACCCGGCGTACCGAAAACGTCGCCTGGCACGACGAGGACCGACTGGAAATTCACCCGACCGACGCCGAAAGCCGTGGCATCAACGAGGGTGACTGGGTCGGCATTGGCAGCCGCGCGGGTCAGACCGTCCTGCGTGCGCGGGTCACCGAACGGGTCGCGCCGGGCGTGGTGTACACCACGTTCCACTTCCCGGAATCGGGGGCCAACGTGATCACCACCGACAACTCCGACTGGGCCACCAACTGTCCGGAGTACAAGGTCACCGCCGTGGAGGTCAGCCGCGTCTACCACCCTTCCGAGTGGCAAAAACGCTATCAGGCCTTCAGTGATGAACAGGACCGTTTGCTCAAGGAACGCCGGCATGCCCGTGGCGCTAAAGCGGAGGTACGCCGATGAGCACTGAAAACCTGATCAAAATGGTCAACCAGATCGCCCAGTACTTCGCCACCGAACCGGACCAGCAAGCGGCCGTGCTCGGCGTGCGTAATCATCTGCAGATGTACTGGACGCCGGGCATGCGCAAAGAATTGCTGGCCTGGCAGACGGAGCATCAAGGGGCAGACATGCATCCACTGGCGCAGGCGGCGGTCAGTGGGGCGGGCTGGGCGGCTTAGGTTCTCACAATCCTTGGGGAGGATTGCCCCTTGGCCTGTTGACTGAAAACTGTGGCGAGGGAGCTTGCTCCCGCTGGGCTGCGCAGCAGCCCCCTTCTTCTTCGGAAATTAGGGGGCCGCTTCGCGACCCAGCGGGAGCAAGCTCCCTCGCCACATTGGTTTCGCGCTGCTGCTCAAACAGATCGATATAAATCCAAAACGTCCTTCAGCTCAAAGCCACTGATTTGATATCGTGCCTGCCATCGCCTCACCTCAACAAAGACCCATGACGTTGTTAACAGGGAAGATTGAATGCAGTTAATCAGTATGTTGATGTTTTTCGCTGCATCAGCAGGGATGTGGATCTGGGTCGTGAAGAGCCGTGGCCCGTTGAATATCTGGCTGGCGAACCTCGGGGGTGCCATGGCCAGTTTTATCGTCGGGACTGCGGTGCTGATTCTCTGCTCGAGATGGCTAACCCCGGATGCTCCCGTGTCTGAAACCCCGGCAGCATTCGCGCTTTACACGTTGATGGCATTTATGGGGGCGCTGATCGGGACCTGGCTTTTGATGATCGCCAGGTTCAACAAGGATCAATCCCCGCTCTATCGTCATTTGGCCGCGGCAGCGTGCAGCCTGGTGACCGCATTGGTCGCACTGGTGGTGTCGGCCACGATCTTTCCCCTCAAGTGACCCCATCGGGCAATTGATGAAGTTCAGCCACGGCTCTGCGTTATCATCGCCGGCCTGTGCGCCAAGAGCCTTGAACCCGGATGTCCGTATCTCTGACTTTGTCTGACGATTGCAACTCACTGCCACCGGTGCTGGTCGGCCCGCTGTTGCGGCGGCTGGAACCTGCACGGCTGGTCATGTGGCTCGTGGGCTCCCGGGCACTGTCGCTGACGTTGCGCCTGCAAGACCGCGCCGACATCCGACTGGATGCCGGACAGTGCACCGTCATCCCGGTCGGCACTCACGCGTTTATCCACTTGATCGATGTACCGCTGGCGACCGCCCTGCCCTGCGACACCGTGATCGAATACGACCTGTTGATCGACGGGACTGGCATCGCCGACTGGGCCCCGCATCTGCTCTACGGCGAGGCGCGCTGCCCGAACTTCGTGCTGCGCTCGCGCATCGACCAGTTGCTGCATGGTTCCTGCCGTAAACCTCATCACCCGGCCACCGATGGCTTGCTCTGTGTCGACGGACTATTGGCAACGGAACATGACGCATCGCAGCGCCCGGCGCTGCTGATAATGACCGGCGATCAGGTCTACGCCGACGATGTCGCCGGGCCGATGCTGCGAGCGATCCATGCCTTGATCGACCGTCTGGGCCTGTTTGAAGAACACCTCGAAGGCGCCGTGGTCAGCGACAGCGCCAGACTCTACGAACACCCGGCCAGTTACTACCACCGTGCGGATTTGTTACCGGCGCTTGAGAGCAACGAAACCCTGCGCGAGCGATTTTTCGGTGGCGCGCGCAAGCCGATTTTCACCAGCAGCAGCGCCGACAATCACCTGGTGACGTTCGCTGAAGTGATGGCCATGTATTTGCTGGTCTGGTCGCCGACGCCGTGGACATTGATCGCCCCGCAACCGCCCGCGCTGACGCCTGAAAGACTCAAGCGTTATGCCGTTGAACAAACCCATATCGATGGTTTCAAGTCCGGCCTGAGCGGTGTCGCTCGGGCCATGGCGCATCTGCCGTGCCTGATGATTTTCGACGACCACGACATCACCGACGACTGGAACCTTTCCGCGCAATGGGAAGAAACGGCCTACGGCCATCCGTTCTCCAAGCGCATCATCGGCAACGCCTTGATCGCCTACATGCTGTGCCAGGGCTGGGGCAACAACCCGGATGCGTTCAACGGTGTGCTGGAAAAAACCCGTTTGCTCAGCGCCACCGGGGCCGACCGTTACCTCGACAGTCGGGTGCAGGACGACTTGATCGATGCGCTGTTGAGCTTTCAGCAGTGGCATTACGTGCTGCCCACCACGCCCGCACTGGTGGTGATCGACACCCGCACCCGGCGCTGGCGCAGCGAGATGAACCTCAAGCAACCGTCGGGCCTGCTGGACTGGGAAGCCCTCAGCGAACTGCAACAGGAGTTGCTCGATCATCCGTCGGCGATCATCGTTTCACCGGCGCCGATCTTCGGCGTCAAACTGATCGAAACCGTGCAGAAAGTCTTCAGCTGGTTCGGTTATCCCCTGCTGGTGGACGCCGAAAACTGGATGGCCCATCGCGGCGCGGCGCAAGTGATCCTGAACATTTTCCGACACTCGCGTACGCCGGGTAACTACGTGGTGCTGTCCGGTGATGTGCATTATTCCTTCGTCTACGAAGTGCTGATCCGGCACCGCAAGGCCGGCCCGAAAATCTGGCAGATCACCAGCAGCGGCATCAAAAACGAATTCCCGCCGACGCTGCTCGAATGGTTCGATCGCCTCAATCGCTGGCTCTACTCACCGCGTTCACCCCTCAACTGGCTGACCAAACGCCGACGCATGCGCATCGTCCCGCACATCCCCGAACATGCCGAGGCCGGCGAACGGCTATGGAACTCGGCGGGGATCGGCCAGGTGTACTTCAATGAGAAAGGGCAACCCCTGGATATCTATCAGCACAACTCAAACGGCTCGCCCAAGACCCGGATGGTTGCGCCTGAACATGACGACTGAAACGGCGAGTCACCATGAACCTCACCCGCACGCTGATCATCGGCAACTCCGGCGCAGGCAAAAGCTGGCTGGCGGAACGATTGGCCGCACAACTCAAGGCGCCATGGATCGATCTCGACCTGATTTACTGGGTCTCGGACGAACACAGCATCGCCCGCCCGCACGCCGCGGCACTGGGCATCGCGCGGGTGGCGGCCGATGAAGATGAGTGGGTGATCGAAGGTGTGTATGGCTGGATCGTCAGAGAACTTATCCACAGGGCAACGGCGCTGATCTGGTTGTGTGTGGATGACGACAGCTGTGTGGCCAATATTCGTCAGCGAGAACACAGACCGGACAATGACGAGTTGCTGAAAACGTTGCTGGAATGGGCCGCCAGTTATCGGATACGCGAGGACGCCAGTGGATTTACCGCACACCGGCAATTGTTCGCAACATTCACTGGTACAAAAATCAAACTCATGGATCGGAGTGAAATCAGCGCTTTCGCCGAGTCCCCTCATACGGTTTAACAAGGATAGGTATGTTTGCACGGAACAAGTTGGTCCCCGAACTGATGGTCATCGACCTCAAGAACAGCCTTCATTTCTGGGCCTCATTGATCGGTTTCAAGATTACTTACGAACGCCCGGAAGCGGGTTTCGCCTACCTCGATAACAACGGCGCACAGATCATGCTGGAGCAATATGCTCCGGATGACGGCCAGTGGATGACGGGCGCATTGGAAGCACCCTTTGGTCGAGGCATCAACTTTCAGATCACCGTCGATCTCGTCGAACCGATACTTGAGCGATTGTCGGAAGTTGAATGGCCACTGTTTCGCCCGTGCGCCGATGTCTGGTATCGCGCCGATGCGGTGGAGGTCGGGCAACGCGAATTTCTGGTGCAGGATCCGGATGGGTATCTGGTTCGGCTCGTGGAGAGTTTGGGGGAGCGGCCGCGCTCAGATTTTTCTGCTGCTGAGGAGACAGCCTATCTGCTCCGTTCCCCAGCTAACGCAGAACGCCTCGACAAATCGATTGGCAGCCTGCGCGCCGGGAAGACTTACTCCGTGAAGCTGATTGAAGATTGAACTGATCGTTCCAAAGCTCCGCGTGGGAATGCAGCCAGGGACGCTCCGCGTCCCAAAAAGCGTGACGCAGAGCGTCACTAGAGGCATTCCCACGCAGAGCGTAGGAACGATCAATCGGGAACGTATGTCAGGCAACAGTCACGGCCCGACATACGCCTCTGACAATCATCTCCACCTCCCGCTCTTCAATCGTCAGCGGCGGCAACAAGCGAATGGTTTTCCCGCGTGTCACGTTGATCAGCAAACCGTGATCCCGCGCGGCGATCAGGGTCAGGTCGCGGATCGGTTGCTTGAGTTCGATGCCGATCATCAAGCCTTGACCACGGATGGCCAGGACGTTCGGATTGTCCGCCAATTCGCTGCGTAATCTGGCGAGCAGACGTTCGCCCTGAAGCCTGGCGTTCTCCAACAGACCTTGTTCGTCAACGATGTCCAGCACAGTGCAACCCACACGGCAGGCCAGTGGATTGCCACCGAAAGTGCTGCCATGGCTGCCCGGGGTGAACAGATCGGCGGCTTTGCCCCGGGCCAGGCAGGCGCCGATGGGGATGCCGTTGCCGAGGCCTTTGGCCAGGGTCATGACGTCCGGGACGATGCCCTCATGCTGGAACGCGAACCATTGGCCGGTGCGGCCGATGCCGGTCTGGATTTCGTCAAGCATCATCAGCCACGAGCGCTTGTTGCAGAGTTCACGCACCGCTTTGAGATAGCCGGGAGGCGCCAACTGGACGCCGCTTTCGCCCTGGATCGGCTCCATCAGGACCGCCACGATTCGTTGGCCATGGGCTTGTTGCACCTTCTCCAGCGCGCGGAGGTCACCGAACGGGACTTTGACGAAATCCCCCGGTAACTCATTGAACCCCAGGCGCACGGCCGGCCCATCGCTGGCGGATAACGTGCCCAGCGTCCGGCCATGAAAAGCGTTTTCCATGACCACCACCAGCGGTTGCTCGACGCCTTTGTGCCAACCGTAAAGCCGTGCGAGTTTCAGCGCGGTTTCGTTGGCTTCGGCACCAGAATTGTTGAAGAACGCCCGCTCCATGCCGGACAACGTCGTCAGCCGCTGCGCCAACCGTTGTTGCCAATCGATGCTGTAGAGGTTGGACGTGTGCAACAGCAAACCGGCTTGCTCGCTGATCGCCGAGACGATTCGAGGATGGGAGTGGCCAACGTTGGTCACCGCCACGCCCGCCACCGCGTCCAGGTATTCACGACCCGCCTCATCCCACAGGCGCGTACCCAACCCTCTGTTGAAACTCAGGGCCAGCGGTTGGTAAGTGCTCATCAGGCAGGCGGCGGTCATGGCATCAAGCTCCATCAAGGGTCGGTGTTTTTGCAGTATGGTTAGCCACCTGAGCTGGATAAACGCTGCAATACTTCAATCATCTTAAAGCCGAGCTTGATAATGGATTTATTCCAGGCAATGACCGTTTACGTACGCGTGGTAGAAGCCGGCAGCATGACGGCCGCCGCGCAGCAGTGTGAAATGTCCACGACCATGGTCGGCAATCACCTGCGCGCGCTGGAACAACGCCTGGGTGTGCGTTTGCTCAACCGTACGACACGGCGCCAGCGCCTGACGGAATTCGGCTCGGCTTATTACCAGCGCTGCCTTGAAGTATTGGGATTGGTCGCCGATTCCGAACGGCTGGCCGAACAGAGTCAGGACGCGCCCAGTGGCACCTTGCGCATCACCGCGCCGCTGACCTTCGGCACGGAAAGGCTCGCGCCGGCGCTCAGCGAGTTTTCGCTGCAGTGTCCGCAGGTCAAACTGGACGTCGTGCTCACCAACGGGCGGCCCGACCTGCTCGAAAATGGCCTTGATGTGGCGTTTCGCCTGGGCGCCATTGAGCCGTCCAACCTGATCGCCCGGCCGCTGATCGACTACACCCTGACCATGTGCGCATCTCCGGAGTACCTGGCACGCCGATCAACACCGGCAAAACCCGAAGACCTGCAACATCACGACTGTTTGTCCTTTGCCTATCCGGTCGGGGACGACTGGCAATCGGTTGAAAAACAATGGCGCCTGAGCGGCCCGGAAGGCGAAGTGATGGTGGCCGTCAGTGGGCCGATGCTGATCAACAGTTCGGCGGGGTTGCATCAGGCGGCCCGAACCGGAATGGGCATCGTGATGCTGCCCGATGCGTTGGTCGAACAGGACCTGCTCGACGGAAAACTGGTGGCGTTGATGCAGCACTATCAACTGCCGAGCCGGCCCATGCACCTGGTGTATGCCCAGGACCGCTACCGGCTGCCGAAATTACGCCACTTCGTCGACTTTGCCATGCAGTTATGGGGCAAACACTAGCCGTGGCATTGCGCCATGAACTAATCTCGACGCCAGGCGGATCAATTGATATCTGTGCGTCAGGGAGAGCGGTGATGGGGGAAGCGTCGAATATCACGCCGTTGAAATTCAATGTCTCAGATTTTAGCGAAGACCTGCTCCACACCATTCTGGAACTGGTCAGCGATGGCATTTGGGACTGGAACGCCAACACAGGTTTTGTTTACCGCAACCCCGGTTGGTACAAGATGCTCGGCTACGAGCCTCATTCCCTGGACAACACCGCGTTGACTTGGGAAAACCTCATCCACCCTGACGATTACCCCGGCGTCATGGCCGTGTTTGATGACTACCTGAAACAGCGCGCGCCCACCTATCAAGCCGAATATCGCTGCCGCATGCTGGACGGCAACTACACCTGGATCGAAGACCGCGGCTATGTGCTGTCCCGCAATGCCGACGGTTCAGTAGCGCGGATGGTCGGCGCGCATCGCAGCATCGACGACAAACGACGTCTGCTCGAGGAGTTGGAGCGACGCGCTCATTCCCTTGAAGCCATCGTTGAAGAGCGTACCCGGGAGTTATCCCGGGTCAATCAGCAGCTTCAGACTCAACTCGAAGCAAACCGCAAACTGGCGGAAACCGACACGCTCACCTCCATCGCCAATCGCTACCTGATGGAAAAAAGTCTGCCTCAGGAATGCGAACGAGCCCAACGCTTTCGACGACCGCTGTCGCTGATTGCCATGGACATCGATGACTTCAAGATCATCAACGATCACTACGGCCATGCCTTGGGTGATGCAGCCATCGTGCAGGTGGTCGAGGGCGTGAAGCACTTCGTGCGCGAAGGTGATCTGCTGGCGCGATGGGGCGGTGACGAGTTCGTCATGATCCTTCCCGATACCTCATTGGCTGACGCCAGACTCCTGGCCGAAAAAATCCGCGATGGCCTGTCGAGCCTGCCCCCGGTGGGCGCGTTTCAGGTGACCATGAGTTTTGGCGTGGTTCAGCGCTTTGAGGAAGAACAGCAGACTGGTTTGCTGGCTCGGGCTGATCAGGCGCTTTATCGGTCGAAGGTAGCGGGTAAGAATGTGATTTCGGGGTGAATGACATCTTGCTCATTCGCGATGTTCTGCCCTCGGAAGTGGAATCCGTACGAGTCTTTTTGGGCGAAAACGGATGGTCTCACCGAATAGGATCCACTGAAAATTTTGCGCAGTTGATTGCCAACTCCCAACGTACAGCGCTTGCATTGAAGGATGCCAAAATCATCGGGTTTGCCCGTGGCATCACTGACGGTCTATCCAATGGGTATCTATCGATGGTGGTCGTGAGTGGACAACATCGGCGTGAAGGTGTCGGCCAGGCACTGGTCGAACATGTCATGGGACAGAACGCCGATATCACCTGGGTGCTGCGAGCTGGCCGGGAAGGCGCCTCGACGTTCTTTTCGAGCTTGGGCTTTGAGCCGTCGAACATCGCAATGGAGCGCCCGCGTCGTAAATAGCCCGACTGCCATTTACATCCCCGCCTTCACCAACACCGGTTTCTCCTGATAACGATCGGGATACAACTGTTTCAACTGCGCCACTTTCGGTAGATCGTTGATCACGATGTACGGATAGGTCGGGTGTTCGGTCAGAAAATCTTGATGTTCCTCCTCCGCCGGGTAGAAACCGTTGTAGGTTTCCAGCTTGGTCACGATGGGTTTGTTGAACGAATGAGCCGCGTCTAACTGGGCGATGTAAGCCTGGGCGACGCGTTGCTGTTCGGTGTTCTCAGTGAAAATCGCCGACCGGTATTGAGTGCCGCTGTCGGGGCCCTGACGGTTCAGTTCGGTGGGGTTGTGGGCCACCGAAAAATAGATCTGCAGCAACTTCCCGTAACTGACCTGAGCCGGATCGAAAGTGACCTCGACGGATTCCGCATGGCCGGTATCGCCCTCGCTGACCCGTTCATATTGGGCGGTGTTGGCTGCACCGCCGGCGTAACCGGAGACCGCTTTCTTCACGCCTTTAACGTGCTGGAAAACGCCTTGGACGCCCCAAAAACACCCGCCGGCAAACACCACCTTTTCGCTGTGGGCCTGGGTCGTTTCATCCAGTGCTGGCGGAGGGATGACGACGGCTTCTTCGGCTCCGAACGAGAATGCCGAACACTGACTGATAACGCCGGCAGCGGCCATTCCCAACAGGGTGCGGCGCCAGGTGAACAGGGTTTTCATGGAGCAGACTCCTCAACAAATGAAATGATTTCAACCGAACGTGAACGCATAGGCCGAGACACCCGGATCGAGAAACTCGATGCTGAACGTCCGATCTGTCACGCCGCCGCTCTGGCGTACCAATTGATACAAACGCTGTGAATTCACACTGCCGCTGCCATCGGGTGCCACATCGGTGCCGTGGGCATCACCAGGGGCTTTACCGTCGATGAGCACTTTGAATCGCACCGGTTTACCGTCGGCACCGGGGCCCAGCACCAGGTGCAGATCACGGGCATGGAAGCGATACACGATGCGACTGGCTGGCGCGCTGGAGGTCGCACGCTCTGAACCGACATTCCACGTCCCGTCCAGGCTCCAGTCGTTGAGGGCCAGTTCGGCGGGAGGGCTGTACGCGGCGACTTTGTCCGGCACAAGGCCGGTTTCCGGAACGAAATGCTCCGCCCGCTGAAAACCGACATAGGTTTCCGGTGATTGCACCTCGCTCATGTCCGGCGCGAGTTGAACCCCTGTCGCCTCCGCATTGATCAAACCGTCCGCGACTTTCACCGCGCCCGCTTCACGCAGCAGTTGCTGTATGACTCTTTCCGATTCGGCGTAATCGCCTTCACCAAAGTGGTGATAACGAATGCGACCCTGAGCATCGGCAAAGTAGTGTGCCGGCCAGTATTCGTTGTTGAAGGCGCGCCAGATCTTGTAGTCGTTATCGATGGCTACCGGGTAGTTGATGCCCAGGTCCTTCATGGCCTTGGTGACATTACCGACGTCCCGTTCAAAGGCGAATTCAGGGGCGTGGACACCGATCACCACCAATCCCTGATCGCGATACTTCTCGGCCCAGGCTTTCACATACGGCAAGGTGCGCAGGCAGTTGATGCAGGAGTACGTCCAGAAATCCACCAACACGACTTTGCCCTTCAAGGCCTGCGCGCTCAGAGGCGGGGAATTCAGCCATTGCACCGCGCCATCCAGCGGTGGGAGATTGCCTTCAATCGGCAAGGCGCCCGATGCCTTGTCACTCACTTTCAACGAGCCAGCCGCGGCCATCATCGCCCCGCTGTTGTTCGGAGACTTGCCGGCCAACCGGCCCACCAGGGCTTGCTCGATGCCGCCGGTGGACGCGGTCGAAACCCGTGCCAGAATCCCCGTGTCCAGCCCAAGGGCAATCGCGGCGACACCCGCCAGCATAGCGGCCCCCAGACCGCGCCGAACCCATTCGCCGGCGCCGATCGAGCGCTTCATCGCCGCGAAAACCTTACCGCCGAGCAGCAGCGCCACGGCCAGCGACGTGGCGGCACCGGCCGCGTAAGCCAGCAGCAACAACGTGGTTTCGATACTTGCCCCTTGCAGCGCCGCACCGGTCAGCAACAGGCCCAGAATCGGCCCGGCGCAAGGTGCCCAGAGCAGGCCCGTGGCGACGCCGATCAGGAACGAAGCGCCGGGACTCGGCCGGGCATCGGCGCCAGCGGCTTCCGACAGCCGGCTGCCGGCCGCCACCAGTGGCCGCGTCAGCCGCTCGGCCAGTTGCGGCAGCAGCAGCGTCAGCCCGAACAGTGCAACGAACAGCAACGCGAGCCAGCGACCGTACTGATTGACTTGCACCACCCAACCGCCGCCCACCGCCGCCAACGTGGCGACGAGGGCGAAGGTCAACGCCATTCCCGCCAGCAGCGGCAAGCCACTCTTCATAAACGGCTGCCCGGTTCGCGCGAAGACAAAGGGCAGCACCGGCAGAATGCAGGGGCTGACAATCGTCAGTACACCACCGAGATAAGCGAGAACCAAAAGCCACATAGCGTCGACCTGCATCAAGTGAGTGGAAGGACATGCCCACGGATCAAGCCGCCTGCGGCTCGAACGTCAGCGCCAGACCGTTCATGCAATAACGCAGGCCGGTAGGCTTTGGCCCGTCATCGAAGACATGCCCCAGATGACCGCCACAGCGCCGGCAATGGACTTCTTCACGCAGCACGCCAAAGGACCGGTCCTGACGAGTGGCCACCGCTTTGTCCAGGGGGGCCCAGAAGCTGGGCCAACCGGTGCGACTGTCAAACTTGGTATTGGATGAGAACAGTGGCAGATCACAACCGGCGCAGGCGAAAACGCCTTCGCGATGTTCGTTGTTCAAGGGGCTGCTGTAGGCCCGCTCGGTGCCCTCTTCACGCAGGATTTCGTACTGCTCGTCGCTGAGCATGGCGTGCCATTCGCTGTCGCTGTGGGTCACCTCGAATACCTCCGCCGCGCCGGCATCACTGACCAGTGCGGTAGTGGCGGCAAATTTTGGCAACACACCGATCACCAAGGCTGCAGCGCCCAGCCCGCCGCCTGCTACAAGAAACTGTCGCCGTGAAAACATGGCCTTCTCCAAAATTCCCGATGCCTGATAAGGAACACAGCCTAGGCTTGGGTTGATCGCCAAATCCTCACGAGCAGTTAAACAATTCGTGATAACTCGGACTGAGGAAAACCCGCACAATGTGCCCATTGCGCTACAAAGGATTGAGCTTTATGGAACAGACCAAACGTGTCCTGGTGGTCGAGGACGACCTGCACATCGCCGACCTTATCTGCCTGCATCTTCGCGATGAGCAGTTCGAGGTGGTGCACTGCGCCGACGGTGACGAAGGCATGCGCCTGTTACAGCAAGGAAGCTGGGACGCCTTGATCCTCGACCTGATGCTGCCCGGTGTCGACGGCCTGGAAATCTGCCGGCGGGCACGGGCGATGGCCCGCTATACCCCGATCATCATCACCAGCGCACGCTCCAGCGAAATGCACCGGATCCTCGGGCTTGAACTCGGCGCCGACGATTACCTCGCCAAACCCTTTTCAATGCTGGAGCTGGTTGCCCGGGTCAAAGCGTTGCTACGCAGGGTCGACGCCATGGCCCGCAACCTGAAGATGGATTCGGGCAGCCTGATGACGGACGGCCTGTCCATCGACCCGATCACCCGCGACGTCTCGCTCGACGGTCGGCGTCTGGACCTCACACCACGGGAATTCGACTTGCTGTACTTCTTCGTTCGCCAACCTGGAAAAGTCTTTTCGCGCATGGATTTGCTCAACGCGGTCTGGGGTTACAGCCATGAAGGTTACGAACACACCGTGAATACCCACATCAATCGTCTGCGGGCCAAGATCGAAGCCGATCCGGCGCTCCCCGCGCGCATCCTCACGGTGTGGGGCCGAGGCTACAAATTCGCCGTCAAGGAGGAGCAGCCATGAGGCTGACCCTGACACAACGCCTGTCCCTGGTGTTCGCCGTTCTGTTGCTGGTGTGCTGCGGCACATCGGCCTGGATGCAAGTGCGTTCCAACAAGATGCATGAGCTGGAAGTGGTGCAGGGGCTGTCGCGTGATCTGGCGCAACACATCGCGCATGACACAGTGCTGATGGACAGCAGCGGCCTGATGCCCAATGCCATTCGTGAACTGTTCAGCAAACTCATGCAGGTCAATCCCAGCGTTGAGGTTTATCTGCTGGACACCGAAGGCAAGATTGTCGGAAGCGCCGCACCGGAGGGCCGGATACATCGGGAGCGGATCGATCTGGCTCCCGTCCAGCGCTTGCTCAAAGGCGATGCCCTGCCGATTCTCGGTGATGACCCACGCAGCGTTGATGGACGTAAAGTGTTCAGCGCCGCGCCATTGCGGGTCAACGGTCAGCCGGCCGGTTATCTCTATGTGGTACTGCTCAGCGAAGAACACGACCGCTTCGCCGAACGCGGTGCCACCAGCGCCGCGCTCAATACCGCCCTGTTGTCCATCGGTCTGGTGGCATTGCTGTGCCTGATTGCCGGCCTCACGGCATTTGCCCTGATTACCCGACCGCTGCGGCGTTTGACCGAAAGGGTCAGCCAGTTCGACATCGACGGCGTACCCTCCACACCGCCTGCGTTAGTACCGGTAGAAAAAGCCGCCAGTCACGATGAAATTGCCGTGCTGGACGCCGCCTTCCGGCAGATGCAATCCCGCCTCAGTGAACAGTGGCGCTCCCTGACTCGTCAGGATCAGGAACGCCGCGAACTGGTGGCGAACATTTCCCACGATCTGCGAACACCGCTGGCCTCGCTGCATGGATACCTGGAAACCCTGTCGCTCAAGGACGCCACGTTATCCCCCGCCGACCGGCGTCGTTATCTGGGCATCGCCCTCGATCAAAGCCGCAAGGTAGGTGGCCTGGCGCAATCGCTGCTGGAACTGGTCAGGCTGGAGCACGGTTTTGTACAACCCGTACTGGAGCGCTTCTCCCTGACCGATCTGGTACAGGATATTTTTCAGAAATTCGAACTGACCGCCGAAGCGCGCCAGATCGAACTCAAGGCCACTTTCGCCCCGAACATTTCGGCGGCCTGCGCCGACCTTGGATTGATCGAGCGGGTACTGACCAACCTGTTCGACAACGCCCTGCGCGATACCCCTCAAGGTGGCGAGATCGAGCTGAGCCTGCGCCCGCAAGGGCCATTTATCGAAGTCACCGTCAGCGACACCGGCCCCGGCATCGCTGCGCCATTACGCGAAGGCCTGTTCCTGCGCCCTTTCAACATTGGCGGCGCCCGGCGCGATGGCGGATTGGGGCTGCGCATCGTGCATCGGATCCTGCAATTACACGGTCGCGAGATCCAGCTGATCGATCTGCCCGGACGGGGCGCGACCTTCCGTTTCTCCTTACCGGTGGATCAGCAAACGGCGGAACAATGGGCGGTTCACTCGATGAACCTGAATTCGATGGGGAAATAGGTACGCCCACAAATGCCTTCTCGCAAAAATCATGACCAACTGCCTGTTCATCCGTGACAACTCAGCGTGGGTCCAATAGATTAGGCGACCTGAAAAGGCCCTGTGCTTTCTCGCCTCAATTCAAGTTAAAAGAAGTAGTGAAATTTCAATGTCCGATTCCAACACCGCTGAATCCGTAGTCACCCTGTCGTCCAAAGCGGAATACGAAAACTCCATCAATCTTTCACAGCATGTGCCACAGGCCAAGACCATCAGCGAGATGGTCCTGGACGCTTTTCAATCCACTCGGGAAAGCGACCAGATCCGCGAGCTGCGCGCCGCGATTCGCCAGGCACATGACAGCTTCGACGACGATAAAGCCTATGAGCTGATGGGCGAACTCAAGCAACTCAAGGACGCGGAAGCATCCGACATCGCCGCGCTCGAAGACTTGAGCAGCAAATTCCCGATCAGCCGGATTCTCTCCAGCTTCAAGGATGACCCGGCGTTTCAGGAAATCGTCTACGGCCTCGCGTTGAAAGTGCTGAACCAGACTCACCAGGCCATCAGCAACCCGAGCAGTGGCAAGAGCAAAGTGGCTCGCGCCAAGAAAGATCTCGAAGTGTTCACCATCAGCAAGGACGGTATAAACGTCACCCTGCCGCTGCGCACCCCGCGCTCAAGCCTGAACGTTGACCGCAAAGCGCTGGAGTTCCTCGGCTTTACCTTCGTCGGCGAAGGCGAAGACGCCGTGATTGAAAGCGAGACGTTCCTCGATAACGCTGGCGTCGAACAAGCGGTCAACCGCAAGAACATCATCACCGCACTGCAGCAGCAAACCGCGTTCGATGGCTACAGCATCGCCGCGCAGTAACACGTTCCATCCAAAAGCCCCGCCCTTGCAGCGGGGCTTTTTATTGCCTGCAAAAATCAGGAAATCGCAGGATGCAACGCCGCGATCATGTCCACCTCCACCGGTGCGTTTTTCGGCAACTGGTAAACACCGACCGTCGTGCGCGTATGTTTGCCGGCATCGCCCAACACATGGGTAAAGACATCCGACGCACCGTTGGCCACCTCACTGAGGTCGACGAAATCGAACGTGGATTTCACATAAACGGTGACACGAAGCAGGGCCTTGACGTTATCCAGTGAACCGACGGCCTCGCGGATCAATGCCAGACCGCGTATCGCGCTGATGCTTGAGGCCTCTTGGGCATCGGCCAGATTGAGTTCCAGGCCCACCCGGCCCGGGTACTGGATTTTGCCGTTCATGCGCGGCACGAGGCCACTGACATACAGCTCATCGTCATGCCGAAGCAGTGGCGCGTAATGCCCCCCGGCCGCGTTCTCGTCGTAGATATCGAAACCGTGTTCCTTCGCCATCTCGAGGAAACGTTCGTCGCGGGTTGTTTGCCTAATCATCTACTGAGCCCTCTTGATCCACCGTGCAAACGCGATTTTGATGGTAGAGACAGACGCTTCTCTTGATCAGGGCAAGTTCGTATAGAATCCAGCGAACTTTACTGCCAGGGAGACCAGTAAAATGCAGGCTCAGCGCGCTGTAATCGCCGCCATCGAGTTCCAGCCGGGAGTGCCGCTGGTGCAGCAGATTGTCGATCAGCTGTCCGAGGCCATCAGCCAGGGAGGCCTGCCGCACGGGGCCAAGTTGCCGCCGATTCGCGAACTCTCCGAGTTGATGAACGTCGGAAAATCCACCGTAGTCGACGCCCTCGACCGATTGCGGGCCAAGGGGCTGGTGGTCTCACGCCAGGGCTCGGGGCATTACGTCCACCGGGCAGGTACTCAGCCCCCAACCGCTGCTGGCCCGGATCTGCAACCGCAAGACATCCTCAGCCGAGTCCGCCGTGCGGTGCTTGTGGATAACGGCGCGCTACGTCCCGGTTGTGGATTTTTGCCCGGCTCGTGGTTGCCCGCCGAAGAACTGCTCAAAGCCGTGCGCGGCACCCTTCGTGCGACATCGCTGCGCATGGGTGAATACGGTGAGGTCGGTGGTTATCGGCCGCTGCGTGAGGCATTGCGCGTAAAACTGTCGACCGTCGGCATCGAAGTGCCGGTGGAACAAATCATCACCACAGCCAACACCATGCAGGCCATCGACCAGCTGATGCGCCTATTGATAAAACCCGGCGATACCGTGCTGCTCGATGATCCGTGCTACTTCAACCTGCACACCAATCTGGCCTTGCACGGCGCCAAGGTCATCACCATTGCCCGTGATTGCACCGGGCTGGATCTGGAGGCGTTCGAGCGCATGCTGATCGCCCATCGCCCCGTGCTCTACATGACCAACAGCACCCTGCATAACCCGACCGGTCATTCGTTTTCCGCGGCGCAGGTGTATCGCCTGCTGGAGTTGAGTCACCGCTACGGATTCCACATTGTTGAAGATGACCTGTACGGCGACCTCCAGCAACGCCGCACCCCGCGCCTGGCCGCCAGCGGGCTGGACAATGTCAGTTACGTGTCCGGTTTCTCCAAGACCCTGACGGCCAACAGCCGGGTCAGCTACGCCGTGTTGTCACCGCAACTGGCGGCCCGGATGATCAACCTGAAGATGAGCATCGGCGGCGTGACCTCGGAATTGGCGGAACAGATCACCTGCACCATGCTCAGCAACGGCAGCTACGCCAAGCACATCCGGCGCACGGTGGATCGCTTGTATGAGTCGAGCAGTCGCGTGGCGCGCTGGCTGGTGGAGGCTGGATGCTCGGTGTCATCGGTGCCGGGTGAAGGGTTGTTCATCTGGGCCCGTCTGCCCAGCGGGTTGCATGCCGAAACCCTCGCCAATAAGGGCCTCAAGAATGACCTGGTGCTGGCGCCCGGGGCCATGTTGAGTAAAGCGGCCGACGCCAATAGTTTTCTGCGCTTCAATGTTGCGCACAGCGATGATCCGCAGGTGCGGGAGCGGTTTTTCCGGTTGCTTGATAAGTGAGGTTCCCGACAGACCGAGGTGCGGCCATCTGAAAGCCCCCAACAAAAAGCCCCGCACTTCTCTCGAAGGCGGGGCTTTTGTTGACAGCATCCGACGCTTAAGGCGCGTACGTCAGCAGCAGCTCGGTCGGCACTTTGAAGTCCAGGGACATCATCACGCTCAACGCGGTAATGGTGAAGATCGAGAACACGAACAGCTTGCGTGCCCAGACCGTGTCATCCACTGCCTTGTAACCGGTCCAGGCCATGTACAACCAGTACATGCCCATGGCTGCGGCGACAGCGAGGTAGCTCATGCCAGCGTAGCCGCTGAAGGTCAGCATCAAGGTCGCCACGAGGAAGGCCAGGATGTAGATCAGGATGTGCTTCTTGGCCACCTTAATCCCGCGCTTCACTGGCAGCACCGGAATCGACGCGGCCAGGTAATCATTGAAGCGGAAGATCGCGATGGCGTAGGAATGCGGCATCTGCCACAGGCTGAACATCACCAGCAACGTCAGTGCGGCCATGTCGAAGCTGTTGGTCACAGCGACGTAGCCAATCACCGGCGGCATGGCGCCCGACAGACTGCCCACCAGCGTGCCGTGAACCGACTTGCGCTTGAGGTACAGGCTGTAGAAGCCGACGTAGATGACGAAACCGATCACGGCAAACAAAGCGGCCAACGGGTTAGCCACCTTGTACAACAACACAACGCCGGCAACACCCAGGACGGTCGCAAAGGCCAGGGCCAGTTTCAGGGAGATCAAGCCCTGGACCAGCACACGGTTCTTGGTGCGTTCCATCTTCAGGTCGATGTCGCGGTCGATGCAGTTGTTGAACACACAACCGGAGGCCACCACCAGGGACGTGCCGATCATGGCGGCCAGGAAGATGGCCAGATCGACATGCCCTTTCGAGGCCAGGAAAAATCCGCCCGCCACAGAAAGCACGTTACCGAAAATGATCCCCGGTTTGGTGATTTGGATAAAGTGCTTAAAGGACATCCGGACTTTCCTCAGTGCGCCATCATGACGGTGTGGATGCTGAACATGATCCACAGCGACAGGCCTACCAACAGGACAATTACCAAGGCAGCGAAGACAAACGCGATCACGTTGTTACGCTGGGCAGCGGAGCGGTCCAGGTGGAGGAAGTACACCAGGTGCACGAGCACCTGGATCACGGCGAAGGCCAGTACGATCCACAGGGTCATGGCTTTCGGCAGCGACGGATACATCACCAGGCCGAAAGGAATGATCGTCAGGATCACCGACAGGATGAAGCCAATGGCGTAGGACTTGACGCTGCCGTGGCTGTCGTCGTGGCCGTGGCCGTCGTGGGAGTGTGCGTTAGCCATTACAGGGTCCCCATCAGGTAAACAACGGTGAATACGCAGATCCACACCACGTCCAGGAAGTGCCAGAACAGGCTCAGGCAGCTCAGACGGGTCTTGTTGGTCGCCGTCAGGCCGTTTTTCTGGACCTGATACATCATGATCGCCATCCAGATCAGACCGCTGGTCACGTGCAGACCGTGGGTGCCGACCAGGGTGAAGAACCCGGACAGGAAGCCGCTGCGGTTAGGACCGTAGCCTTCGGAGATCAGCATGTGGAACTCGTTGATCTCCATGCCGATGAAGCCCAGGCCGAACAGGAAGGTGATGGCCAGCCAGCCCAGTACCGCCTTCTTGTTGCCCTTGAACAACGCCAGCATGGCGAAGCCGTAGGTGATCGAACTGAACAACAGGCAGGCAGTTTCGCCCAGCACGTATGGCAGCTCGAAGATGTCGTGGCCCGACGGGCCACCCGCTACGTTGTTAACCAGTACCGCGTACACCGCGAAGATCGACGCAAACAGAATGCAGTCGGTCATCAGGTAGAGCCAGAAACCGAATACGGTCATCTCGCCCGAGTCGTGGTGATGGTCATCGTGCCCATGTCCATCGACATGGGTGTGTCCAGCATTGGTCACTAAGTTCGACATGGTTTAAGCCTGTTCCAACGAGGTTTCAACACGGGTGGCAGTGGCCGGGATTTTCCCTGCGGCTACCAGACGTTTGCGCTGCTCGGCTTCGGTGCGCTCGATCACGTCGACCGGCACCATGTAGCCCTGGTCATCACGGGCAGCGTGGATCACGAAGTAGATCACGGCGCCGGCGAGGCCGAAGATGGCCATCCACCAGATGTGCCAGATCATCGCGAAACCGAACACGGTCAACAGAGCACCCATGACCAGGCCGGTCGCGGTGTTGTTTGGCATGTGGATCGGCTCGTACTTGACCGGAGTCTGGTACGCAGTACCGTCTTCCTTGGCTTCAGTGAACGGGTCGATGCAGTCGGCTTTTGGCAGTACGGCAAAGTTGTAGAACGGTGGTGGCGACGAGGTCGACCATTCCAGCGTGTGGGCATTCCACGGGTCGCCGTGTTCGCACATGTTTTCCGGCTTGTTACGGTCACGGACACTGACGTAGAGCTGGATCAACTGGCAGGCGATACCGCAAGCGATCATGACCGCACCGAACATTGCAACGTACAGGTACGGCACCCACTCAGGGTTGGTGGTAGCGTTCAGACGACGGGTCATGCCCATGAAGCCCAGTGCATAGAGCGGCATGAACGCGACGAAGAAGCCCGAGATCCAGAACCAGAACGCTGCCTTGCCCCAACCTTCGTGCAGCTTGAAGCCGAACGCTTTAGGGAAGTAGAAGCCGAAACCAGCGATGTAGCCGAACACGGCGCCGCCGATGATCACGTTGTGGAAGTGAGCAATGACAAACAGGCTGTTGTGCAGGACGAAGTCAGCACCCGGGATGGCCAGCAGTACGCCGGTCATGCCGCCGATGGCGA
>Ga0302169_10000131_pt1 | contig 24272 bp, 10 predicted proteins | sample I_Fen_N1_3_FD_193493 | JGI IMG/M metagenome (GOLD analysis project Ga0302169, IMG submission 193493) | Peat permafrost microbial communities from Stordalen Mire near Abisko, Sweden - I_Fen_N1_3 | ecosystem: Environmental > Terrestrial > Soil > Wetlands > Permafrost | place: Sweden: Abisko...
ACTCGGCGACCTTGAGCATCGCCCGGGCCGACGAAGCGGTGGCGACGTGTTCCACGGTCAGGCCTTGGGCGGTGAGGCCGGCGACGATGCCGCTGGCAATCAGCTCATCGTCTTCGCAAACCAGTACGTGCATGGTGGGACCTTCGCAAAATTGATGATTAAGGGGCATGCCGATTAACCCGGGATTATGACGCCTCACGTGGCGCGCAACGCGAATGCGCAGAATAACGGATGCCATACATATCTACCGCACTCCGCTGTGCCCTTATCCCTAGCCTGTGTCGGGCAGCACCTTCATTTTCCGACTAACACAGGTACTCAAAATGTATTCCCAAGTCAGTGCATTAACGACCCTTTTCAGTCTGCGCGACGCGTTGCTGGGGCTGGTCACCCAACTGGACAAACAACAAAAGGAAAGCACCACCAATGGACTGGAGCTCTACAACCTCGGCGAGTTTGTTCAAGCACCGCCCTATCTGACGATTGGCGCCTGCGCAGGTAACCCCGAGGCCCAATATGCGCTGGCGGAAATCCTCAGGCGTCAGGACAACACACTGAGCGATGAAGCCAAAGACTGGTACCGCCGCGCTGCCGCCAAGGGGCATGTCTACGCGATGATGCGTCTGGGCGATGAAGCGTCCCTGAAAAACGCCAAGGCCTTGGCCCAGGCCAGCGTCGAGCGGAACGAAGCCCAAGGCATGCTGACCATGTACGAACTGACCCAGGACATCGCCTGGCTGAAAAAATCCGCCGAGGCCGGTCTGGCCGAAGCCCAGTACATCCTGGCGGACAAGTATTACAAGGACGAAACGCTGATCACCGATGCCATCGTGCGCCGTACTACCATCGATGGCTTGTTGAAAAAAGCTGCGGACGCAGGTTTTTCCAAAGCAATTTTCTGGTACGGCAATCGCCGCCCGGTCGCCCAGGACCTGCCTGCCAGGCGCCAGTGGGTGGAAAAACGTGCGCAACTCAATGACGTGAACGGCGTGCTGGATTACGGCCTGGCCCTCACCGGGTTTTACGAGAACGATGAGGGTGTCGATATCGAGTACGGCTTCGAGAAAGACCTGGTCAAAGGCTACGGCTTGATCTGGCTGGTGATCGAAAGCACCCGCGAGCTGTCTCGGCACAGCATGGCCCGCTCGTATCTGGTCGATCTGGGCACTGAAATGACCGACGTGCAGATTGCCGCCGCCAAGGCCTTCGCCCAGCAATGGAAGTCGAGCCACGGCCCGATGTCCCAATACCGGCTCAGCTATAACGACATCAACTGATAGCCGCGGCATTCGCCAGCGCCCTGTTAACACCGGGTTAATCGCTGCCCATCATGTTGGGCAACGTGTGTAAACCTCAAGGCGTTGTCGATGCGTTATTTTCTTTTCCTGTTTTTTGGGTTGTTTGCCAGCCTGGCCCAGGCCGGCAACAACCCGTTTGACACCAAGCCTGATTTCCTGCCTGTCGGCAAAGCCTTCATCTTCACCTCCGAACGCCTTGAGTCCGGCGAAACCCAGTTGTATTGGCAGATCGCCGATGGCTATTACCTGTACCAAAAACGCCTGAAGTTCGACGGTTTGCCGGTGGAACAACAACCGGTACTGCCTGAAGGCGAAGCCCATAGCGACGAGTTTTTCGGCGCGCAGCAAGTCTATCGCCAGGGCCTTGAACTGAAGATTCCGGCCGGGGCCACGGGTCAGGTCAAGGTGGGTTTCCAGGGCTGCGCCGATGCCGGGTTGTGTTATCCGCCGCAAACTCAAGTGGTCGATCTGGGTGGCGCTGCGGCGGCACCGATTGCCAACGAAGCACCCGATCAAGCCCTGGCCAGCCACCTGCAACAACGGGCACTGGGCTGGAGTTTGCTGGTGTTCTTTGGCCTGGGTCTGCTGCTGGCGTTCACCCCTTGCACGTTACCGATGCTGCCGATCCTCGCCGGTTTGATCGTTGGCAGCGGTGCCTCGCCCAAACGCGGTTTTGCCCTGGCCAGCAGCTATGTGATCTGCATGGCGCTGGTGTATGCGGCGATGGGCGTTCTGGCGTCGATGCTGGGCGCGAACCTTCAGGCGCTGCTGCAAAATCCATGGCTGCTGGGCAGTTTCGCCGCCGTGTTTGTGCTGCTGGCGTTGCCGATGTTCGGCTTCTTTGAATTGCAATTGCCCGTGGCGGTAAGGGATCGACTGGAAAACGTCTCGCGCAATCAGCGCGGCGGCAGCCTGATCGGGGCCGGGGTGCTCGGGGCTTTGTCCGGTCTGTTGGTCGGCCCGTGCATGACCGCGCCACTGGCCGGCGCCCTGCTCTACATCGCCCAGAGCGGCAATGCGTTGCACGGCGGGTTGATTCTGTTCGCCATGGGCATCGGCATGGGCATACCGCTGTTGTTGCTGGTGACCGTCGGCAACCGCTTCCTGCCCAAGCCTGGTGCCTGGATGAACTTGCTTAAAGGCGTATTCGGTTTCCTGTTTCTCGCCACGGCGTTGCTGATGCTGCGTCCGGTGCTGGATGAATCACTGTGGATCGGCCTGTGCGGCGCCCTGTTGCTGATCGCGGCCTACAGCGCCTGGAAACAGTCGGAAGGTTTTGGTCGTGTCGCCCATGTTTTCGGCGCCAGTTCGCTGTTGCTGGGCGTGTGGGGCAGCCTGTTGATGATCGGTGCGGCGGGCGGCAGTGATGACCTGTTCAAGCCATTGCAGGTGTACAGCGCTACCCGCTCGAACAGTGCCGCCAGCCCGGTCGGCCATGACGCGTTCACCACGATCAAGGACCCCGCCGCCCTGCAACGGGAACTCGATGCGGCGCAGGCCCGGGGCCAATGGGTCTTGCTCGATTACTACGCCGACTGGTGCGTGTCGTGCAAAGTCATGGAAAAACAGGTCTTCGCCAAACCTCAGGTGCTTGAAGCCCTGAGCGATGTGCGCTTGCTACGGCTGGACGTCACCGCCGACAATGCCGCCAGTCGCGAGCTGCTCGGCCGCTACAAAGTGCCGGGGCCGCCGAGTTTGCTGTGGATCGGTGCCGATGGCGTCGAGCGCCGCAGCCAGCGCATCACCGGTGAGGTCGATGCCGAGACTTTCCTGCAACGCTGGACCATCACCCGAGATGCCCTTTAATGCTGACCTTTACCCTCGGCACCTTTGCCATCGCGCTTAATCACTTGCTGCTGATCAGTGCCCTGGCGCTGGCAACCTTCGTCGGCTGGCGGGTGGCCAAGCGCGGCGGCGAGAACCCCGAATCGGTGCTGTTCAGCCTGTTCCTGCTGGGAATGCTGGCGGCGCGGATCAGCTTCGTGATCGCTTACTGGGCGCAGTATCGCAACGATCCGTGGCAGATCATCGACCTGCGCGATGGCGGCTTTCTCGCCTGGCCCGGGGTGATCGTGCTGGTGCTGGCCGCGCTCTACCGAGGCTGGCGTCGACCGGGGTTGCGTCGGCCCATGGGGTTCGGGGTCGTCAGCGGTTTGGCCTTCTGGTTGCTCGCGACCTTTTCCTTGAGCCTTTACGAACAAGGCACGCGCCTGCCGGACATCACCTTGCGCAATGCCGCTGGCGAAACCGTGCAACTGACCGATTATCAGGGCGGCCCGCTGGTGATCAATCTGTGGGCCACCTGGTGCCCGCCGTGTCGCCGGGAAATGCCGGTGCTGGAAAACGCCCAGCAACAACGCCCGGACCTGACCTTTCTGTTCGTCAACCAGGCCGAAAGCATGCAAAGCGTCGCCACGTTCCTGGAAACCCAGGGCCTGAGCCTGTCCAACGTGTTGTTCGATGGCAGTGGCCGATTGGGCCAAGCGGTCGGTTCGATGGCGTTGCCGACTACGCTGTTCTATAGCGGCGACGGCCGCTTGCTGGGCAGCCATCTGGGCGAGTTGTCGCAAGCCAGCCTGGCCCGGGCCCTGGAAAATTTCGACAGCCCCCACCCTGCCACACCGGCCACCTCTTCAAGGAAACTGCCATGCCCCGCCTCCGCCACCTGTTGACGCTGACCCTGGGCGCCGCCCTGCTGCACCTGCCATTGGCGCAGGCTGCCGAAGAACTGCCGGAGGCGATCAAGAAGATCGAAGCCAAAGGCGCGAAAATCGTCGGGCAGTTCGACGCCCCGGACGGTTTGCGCGGTTACGCGGCGCAATACCAGAACCGCGGCATGGCGCTGTACCTGACGCCGGACGGCAAGCACGTCCTGCTCGGCAACCTGTACGACGCCGACGGCAATGACCTGAGCAGCGCGCCGTTGCAGAAACTGGTCTACGCGCCGATGTCCAAGGAAGTCTGGGGCAAGATGGAAGCGAGCAACTGGATCGGCGACGGCAACAAAGATGCCCCGCGCGTGGTGTACCTCTTCAGCGACCCGAACTGCCCTTACTGCAACATGTTCTGGGAACAGGCGCGGCCGTGGGTCAACTCGGGCAAGGTGCAGTTGCGCCACATCATGGTCGGCATCATCCGCGAAGACAGCCCCGGCAAATCCGCCGCGCTGCTGGCCGCCAAGGACCCGAGCAAAGCCCTGGAAGAACACGAAAAATCCGGCAAGGCCAGTTCGCTCAAGGCCCTGAAAGACGTGCCACCGGCAATTCAGGCGAAACTCGCGGCGAACATGCAGTTGATGGAAGACCTGGAGTTGCAGGCCACCCCGGCGATTTTCTATATGGACGACAAGGGCGAGCTGCAGCAACAACAAGGCGCGCCGTCGCCGGACAAGTTGTTGAAGATTCTTGGGCCTAAGTAAGCAAGATCAAAAGATCGCAGCCTTCGGCAGCTCCTACAGGGGGTACGCATCCCTCTGTAGGAGCTGCCGAAGGCTGCGATCTTTTTCTTACTTAGCCAAAAACTTCAGCAGTGCCTGCGTCACAAATTCGGCATTCTCCAGATTCGAGATATGCCCCGCTTCCGGCACCAGCACACACGGACACCCAATCAACTCGGCCATTTCCCGGGCCTCGGCGGGTGGTCGCGGCTTGTCCTGATCGCCGCACATCACCAGCGTGGTTGCGGCATTCAACTCCGACAAACGCGGCAACAGATCATCCCGCCCAAACGTAATCCGCCCCATCGGCACAATACTTTCGCGCAGCCGTTCAGCAGGCAACGCCGCCAATGACGCGCGGAAATCCTGGTACAACGCCGACTGTGGATCGATGCCCGGACGGAAGAATATCGGCACCACGATGTCCAGCAGTTGCGGCGAGATCACGCCGGTGTCTTCGATCTGTTTGAACAGCGAGAAGTAATATTGGCGGGTGGGCTCGGGCTCGACGCCGACATAGGTGTCCATCAGCACCAGGCCAGTGAGCCGTTGTGGCGATGACAGCGCCAGACGCACGCCCCACATGCCACCGACCGACAGCCCGACCAGGGTGACGCGATCAATGTCCAGATGATCGAGCAACGCCAACGCTTGACGCGCAATGTCATCCAGCGAAGTCGTTCCTTCGGGCAATTGACCGGATTGACCGTGGCCCCAGAGGTCCAGGGCGATCACCCGGTAGTGCTGCGACAGCACCGCGATTTGCGGCGCCCACATGGCCTGGTCCCACAGGTAGCTGCCGGCCAGCAACACCGCCGGGCCGGTGCCTTGGTCAATGTAGTGCAGGGGTTGTCCGTCTATTGTGGCGAAGGGCATCGACTGTCTCCGTTGAAAAGGGTCTACCGAAAAAGCCTTGGCAGGCTGAACCGGTACAGCTCGGCAGTCAACGCGCAAATTGTGGCGACAGCTTGGACGCCATCGCGGGCAAGCCTTGCTCCTACAGGTTTGGGTCGTTCACAAATATCGCGACCGACATCAATCCGTGGGAGCGAGGCTTGCCCGCGAAGAGGCCCTTACAGACGCTAGAGAATCAAAGCCCCTCCAGTTCCGCCATCAGGTCATTCAACCGATCCACCTTCTCCTCCGTCATGTCACTCGCCGCCAACCCGTCGATGTACTCGGCCAATTCCTCCACCGTGTTGCACTCGAACATCGCCCGCAGCGGCACATCCCGTTGCAGGGATTTCTGCACCCGCGAAGCAATCTGCGTCGCCAGCAGCGAATGGCCGCCCAGTTCGAAGAAGTTGTCGCGAATACCGACCTGCTCCACTTTCAGCACTTCGGCCCAGATATCCGCCAGGGTCTGCTCCAGGTCATTGCGCGGCGCCAGATAATCCTGGCTTTGCAACTGGCCGATCTCCAGCACCGGCAGGGCCTTGCGATCCAGCTTGCCGTTGGCATTGAGTGGCAGTTTGTCGAGCCACAACCAGTGCAGCGGCACCATGTATTCCGGCAGTTCGGCACGCAGACGTTGCTTGATCCGCTCCAGGCGTTCGCTTGGGTTAAGCGCGGAATCCGCCGCCACCAGATAGCCGACCAAGTGCTTACCGTTGACGCCTTCCTGCACACCGACCGCTCCGTCGCGGACTTCCGGTTGTTCGTGCAGACGCGCCTCGATTTCCCCCAATTCGATGCGGTAACCGCGAATCTTCACCTGATGGTCGATCCGGCCAACGTATTCCAGCACGCCGTCACTGCGCCGACGGGCCAGGTCGCCCGTGCGATACAAACGGTCCCCCGGCTCGCCAAACGGGTTCGGCACAAACACCTGGGCGGTGCGCAGCGGATCGCTGACGTAACCGCGACCGACGCCGGTGCCGGCGACGCACAACTCGCCCACCGCACCCAACGGCACCAGTTCCAGCGCGCCATCGAGCAGGTACAAACGGTTGTTGTCGGTCGGCGTACCAATCGGCAAATAGCTGCCGCGCGTCGAGGCCATGTCGACGCGGAAGAACGCCACGTCATCGGAACATTCCGCCGGGCCATAGGCGTTGACCAAGCCGATGTCCGGGTAGCGCAACAGCCACTGGTGCGCCAGTTCCGGCGGCATCGCTTCGCCGGTCGGCAACATCCAGCGCAGGCCATCGAGGCTCATGCGCTCCTGGGCGAGCATGCCCTGAATCAGCGACGGCACGCTTTCCAGCACGGTGATGCCCTGGCTCTGCACGTGGGCCAGCAAACCTTGCGGATCGTGGGCGATGGTGTTCGGCACGATGTCCACTCGCGCCCCGAACAGCGGTGCGGCGAGGAATTGCCAGACCGAAATATCGAAGCTTTGCGACGCGGTTTGCGCGATCACATCGGCCGCGCTCAGGTTCAGGTACGGCACCTTGCTCAATTGGTTATTGAGCATACCGCGCTGCTCGACCATCACGCCTTTCGGCAAACCGGTGGAGCCCGAGGTGTAGATCACGTAGGCCAGGTTGTCCGGCGCGCTGTAGAGGCCCGGGTTTTGCACCGATGCATCGCTCGCTTGCACGTCTTCCCAGACCAGCAACTTCGGTCGATGGGCACAGGCAAATTCGTCCAGCAATACCACGGCTTGTTCACGACAGGCCTGGGTGCAGACCAGCAACGGCGTGCGGCTCAGGTCGATGATCCGGCTCAGTCGCTGACTCGGCAGGCCCGGGTCCAGCGGCAAGTAACCGGCACCAGCCTTGAAGCTGCCGATGATCATGCCGAGCAAATCGAGGTTACGTTCAGCCAGCAACGCCACCGGTTGATCCCGCCCGACACCCGCCGCGATCAACGCATGACCGAGACGGTTACTGCGCTGGTTCAGCTCGACGTAACTGTGCAAGCGGTCGAGGCAACTGGCGGCGATGCGCTGCGGATGCTGCGCGACCTGAGCTTCGAACAACTCGACGTAGCTCTGCTGCAACGGGTATTCGTGTTCGCTCTGGTTGCAGCCATGGATCAGGAAGTCCTGTTCCTCAGCACCCAGCAGCGGCAAATCGGCCATGTCACCATGGAAGCCTTGCACCAGCGCCAGCAGCAAGCGCTTGAACTCACCGAGCATGCGCTCGACCGTGGTTTCGTCGAAATAACGCTGGTCGTAAGACAGGTGTAAGCCGAGGTCATCCCCCGGATAGCAGACCGCCGTCAGCGGGAAGTTGGTGTGGGTGCGGCCCGAATCCGAGGTGGCGTTGAGGCTTTGCGCACGGTCCAGCACCGAGACTTCCACCGGGGCGTTTTCGAACACGAACAGGCTGTCGAACAGTGGCTGGCCTTTGGGCAACTCGCTGTTTTCCTGGATGGTCACCAGCGGCAAGTATTCGTACTCGCGCAGTTGCATGTTGCTGTCGAGCAAACCGCTGAGCCACTGACGCACGCTGACACGCTGGTCGTCTTCCGGCATTTTCACCCGCAGCGCGACGCTGTTGATGAACAGGCCAACCGTGCGCTGCATCTGCGGCATGTCCACCGGACGCCCGGCGACCGTGACGCCGAACAGCACGTCGCGATCACCGCTCAGGCGTCGCAACACCAGGGCCCACGCCGCTTGGGCGAAAGTGTTGATGGTCAGTTGATGGGCCTGGGCCAGCTCACGCAATTGCGCACCGTCACGGGCATCGAGTCTTGTGTAGCGGTCGCCAACAATCATGCCGCCGCTGTCACCGGCGTGTTCGCGCAGGAACGGTCGATCGCTCGGGATCGGCGTGGTCCGTTCGAAACCTTGCAGGTTGGTTTTCCACCACTGCCGCGCTTCGGCCAGACTCTGGCGTTGCAGCCAGCCGATGTAGTCGCGATAACGCGGCGGCACGGCCAATTGCGCGTCCCGGCCTTCGCCGAGGGCCATGTAGATTTCAAAGAAATCGTTCATCAGCAGCGAACGGCACCAGGCGTCGATCAGGATGTGGTGGTTGCTCATCATGAACCAGTAACGCGCCGCGCCGACCTTGATCAGACGCAGGTGGAACGGTGCCTGGTTAAGCAGATCGAAACCGGCCTCACGCTCGCTTTTGAGCAGCGTTTGCAGCGTCGGTTCGTGTTCGGTTTCGGCGACGGCAGTCCAGTCCAGGTACTCGATCGGCGTGCTGCCCGGTTTGTGGATCACCTGCAGCATGTCTTCGCCGACGTTCCAGCAGAACGACGCGCGCAGGGCTTCGTGACGGGCAATCACCGCTTGCCAGGCCTGGGCGAAACGCTCGGGGTCGAGGTCGCTGTTGATGCGGTAGCGGTCCTGCATGTAGTAGAGGCCGGTGCCCGGCTCCAGCAAGGTGTGCAGCAACATGCCTTCCTGCATTGGGGTCAGCGGGTAGACGTCTTCGATGACCGCAGCGGGAATCGGCAGCGCATCGAGTTGCGGCTGGGTCAACCGGGCCAGCGGGAAGTCCGATGGCGTCAGGCCTCCAGCGTCGTCTTGCAGGCAATGTTCGATCAGGCTTTGCAGCTCGCCGAGGTAAGCATTGGCTAGATCGCTGATGGTCTGCGGGTCGTGGCGCTCGGCGCTGAAGGTCCAGCGCAGCACCAGTTCGCCGCCGTAGACCTGACTGTCGACGCTCAACTCATTGGGTAGCGGCGCGTGGGGATCATGGGCGGCGCCGACCGGTTCATCGAGGGGACGGAACAACGCGTCCGCGCCGAAACTCTGGTCGAACTGGCCGAGGTAGTTGAAGGTGATCGGCGCCACCGGCAATGCGGCCATGGTCTGGCGGCACAGGTCGTCGGCGAGGTAACGCAGCACGCCATAGCCCAAGCCCTTATGCGGCACGGCGCGCAGTTGTTCCTTGATCGATTTGATCGAGGCGCCCTGCTCTTCCATGGGCGCCAGACGCAGTGGATACGCGCTGGTGAACCAACCGACAGTGCGGGTCAGGTCGATCTCGTCGAACAGGCTTTCGCGGCCATGACCTTCGAGTTGAATCAACGCCGATTCAGCACCGCTCCAGCGGCACATGACCCGCGCCAACGCAGTCAGCAGCAGGTCGTTGACCTGGGTGCGATAGGCGCTCGGGGCTTGTTGCAGCAATTGCCGGGTGCGCTCGGTATCCAGGCGCACGCTGACGGTTTGGGCATGGCGATTCTGCTGGCCGCCCTGGGGACGATCACACGGCAACTCGGCACTTGGCCCAGCCAATTGCGCCTGCCACCAGCTCAATTCTTCACGCAAGGATTCGCTGCCGGCATAGGCCTGCAAACGTCCCGCCCAGTCCTTGAAGGCACTGGTTTTCACCGGCAGGTTCACCGACTGTTGCGCGTCGAGCTGGCGATAAACCGTTTGCAGATCGTCCAGCAGCACCCGCCAGGAAACCCCGTCCACCACCAAGTGGTGAATGGCGATAAACAGCCGTTGCTGGCCTTCCGGACCATCGACCAGCAGCGCACGCATCAGCGGCCCTTGTTCGAGGTCGAGGCTGCGCTGGGCATCGGCGAACAGCGCGGTGCACTTGTCCATCGAGGCGACGCGAACCTGCCACAACACCGGGATGTCATTTATCGCCTGGTGTTCGGCGTGCCATTGCCCGTCAACTTGGGTGAAGCGCAGACGCAAGGCGTCGTGTTGCTCGATCACCGCCAGCAGCGCTTGCTCCAGGCGATGGGGCTCCAGGGCCACGGTCGGTTCCAGCAGCAACGCCTGGTTCCAGTGCTGACGCTCGGGGATGTCGGTGTCGAAGAACCAGTGCTGGATCGGCGTCAAACCGGATTCGCCAGTGAGCAAACCTTGCTCGGCGCTGACCTGCTCGGTGCGGGTCGCGACAGCGGCGAGGGTCTGCACGGTCTGGTGCTGAAACAGATCACGGGGACTGAAATGAATGCCCTGCTGCCGTGCGCGGCTGACCACTTGAATGGACAGGATTGAGTCGCCGCCCAGTTCAAAGAAGTTATCGTTGAGCCCGACCTGCGCGACGTTCAGTACTTCGCACCAGATGCCGGCCAGGGTCAACTCAAGCTCATTGCTCGGTGCCACGTAGTGTTGGCGGTTCAGCTCCGGGTCCGGCGCCGGCAGTGCGCGGCGGTCGAGTTTGCCGTTGGCGGTCAGCGGCATGCTCGCCAACAGGATCAGGTGCGTCGGCACCATGTAGTCCGGCAGTTGGGATTTGAGGTGCGATTTCAACGCTTCGCGCAGGGCCGCTTGTTGTGCTTCGTCCTGTTCGGCGATGTCAGTGACGAGGTAGCCAACCAGTTGTTTGCCGCTTGGGGCATCCAATGCCAGTACCACCGCTTCACGGATGGATTCGTGTTCCAGCAGACGGGTTTCAATCTCGCCCAGCTCGATGCGGAAACCGCGGATTTTCACTTGATGGTCGATACGCCCAAGGTACTCCACCAAGCCGTCGGCACGCTGACGCACCAGGTCGCCGGTACGGTAGATGCGCCCGCCATTGTCGGCGAACGGGTCCGCGACAAAACGCTCGGCGGTCATGCCCGCTCGTGCGTGATAACCCTGGGCCAGGCCAGCACCGCCGACATACAACTCGCCGGTCGCGCCTTGGGGCACCAAGGCCAGATCGGCGTCGAGGATATACGCCACCCGCGCACCGATCACGGTGCCGATGGGCACGCTGCCCAAACCTTCTTCCAATTGCTCCGGCGCCAGACTGGCCAATGGCATGACCACGGTTTCGGTCGGGCCGTAGGCGTTGAAGAACAGGCTCGGTTTGAACGCCGCGCGAATCCGCGACAGGTGTTCGCCGGTCAGGGCCTCGCCGCCGGTGATGATCATGCGCACCGGCAGAATTTCGCCCTGGGTCGCCAGCCATTGCGCCAACTGGCTGCCGTAGCTCGGGGTGAAGCCGAGGATGTTGATCTGGTGCTGACGAATCAGGCCGCAGATTTCTTCGGCATCCCACTGGCCCTGGGCACGCAACACAACCTGCGCACCACTCAACAGCGGCACCAGCAGACGCTCGGTGGCGGCATCGAAGTTGATCGAGTAGAAGTGCAGTTCGCAGTCGTCCGGGCGCATACCAAAGCGCTCGATTACCGCTTGGCAATGCATGGCGATTTCACCGTGGGACACCACCACGCCTTTCGGTTTGCCGGTGGAGCCTGAGGTGTAAATCAGGTACGCCTGATGTTGCGGCAGGCTGATAAACGGCAACTCGCTGGCCGGGTAGTTGACCAGTTCGGCGGCGTCCTCTTCCAGGCACCAGCGGGCCACGGTCGAGGGCAATTCGCCGAGGGCGGTGAACATCGCCTGGTCACTGAGCAGCAGACCGATGCCGCTGTCTTCGATCATGTAGTGCAGGCGATCGAGCGGGTATTCCGGGTCCAGCGGCACGTAGGCGCCGCCGGCCTTGAGGATCGCCAGCAGGCCGACGACCATTTCCAGGGAACGCTCCAGCGCCAGGCCAACCCGAACCTGTGGGCCGACCCCACGCTCGCGCAGCACCCAGGCCAGGCGATTGGCGCGGCTGTCGAGTTCGGCGTAGCTCAGGGTTTGCCCGGCGAAGGTCAGGGCCGGCGCGTCTTTGCGGGCCAGGGCTTGCTCGCTGAACAGGTGATGAATGCACTGGTCGAGGCGATGCTCGCCGGGCTCGATGCCGAGGCTTTCGAGCAGGTTCTTTTGCTCCGTGGCTTCTAGCAACGGCAACTCGCTGAGGCGTTGCTGCGGATCGGCCAGCAGCGACTCCAGCAGATTGCGCCAGTGCCCGGCCATCCGGGCAATGCGCGGCTCGTCGAACAAATCGGTGCTGTAAGTCAGGCAGCAACCGAGGCGATGATCGAGGTCGGTGACTTCCAGGTTGAGGTCGAACTTGGTCGCCCGGGCATCGTTGGCCAGGTATTCGACGGTCATGCCGGCCAGGGTGCGGCTCTGCTGAAACTCCCAGCGCTGGACGTTGCACATCACCTGGAACAACGGGTTATACGCGGCGCTGCGCGGAGGTTGCAAGGCTTCGACCAAGTGATCGAACGGCAGGTCCTGGTGGGACTGGCCCTCGATCACGGTGTGGCGAACCTGCTCAAACAGTTCGCCGACGGACATCTGCCCATCGAGCTGGCAACGCAGCACTTGAGTATTGAGGAACGCGCCGATCAGCCCTTCGCTTTCCGGACGAATGCGGTTGGCCACCGGGGCGCCGATGCGCAAATCCGTCTGGCCGCTGTAGCGGTAAAGCAGCACGGCCAGGGCGGCGGTCATGGTCATGAACAAGGTCAGACCGTTTTGCGCATTAAAGGCGCGGACACGGGCGGCGAGGTCATCGCTCAGGTCGAAACGGAACAGCTCACCCCGGTGGCTTTGCACTGGCGGACGTGGACGGTCGGCGGGCAATTCCAGCAGCGGGTGTTCGCGGCCCAGTTGCGCGGTCCAGTAGTCGAGTTGGCGCTGACGCTCGCCGGATTCCAGCCACTGACGCTGCCAGACGCTGTAATCCAGGTACTGCACCGGCAGCGGTTGCAGCGGCGATTCGCGGTCATCGACGAAAGCTTCGTAGAGTGCGCTCAGTTCCCGGGCGAAGATGTCCATCGCCCAGCCTTCGGTGACGATGTGGTGCAGGGTCAGCACCAGGTAGTGTTCTTGCTCGCCGGTCTTGACCAGGCAGGCGCGCAGCAACGGGCCGGTTTCCAGATCGAACGGCTTGTGCGCCTCGTCGTCCGCCAGTTGCTGGACCTGCCACTCGCGGCCATCGGCATCGAGCGCGGTGAAATCCTTCCAGTCCATGCGCATACCGGTGTCGGCATGCACCTGTTGCCGGGCCACGCCATCGACGCTCGGGAACGTGGTGCGCAGGGTTTCGTGGCGGATGATCAGCGCTTGCAGCGCCGCCTCAAAACGCCCGACGTCCAGCACCCCGCGCAACCGCGCCATGCCACCAACGTTGTAGGCCGGGCTGTCCGGCTCCATTTGCCAGAGGAACCACATGCGCTGCTGGGAATAGGACAACGGCACCGCTTGGCTGCGGTCGACTTTCTCGATCGGCGGCTGCTGGTTGGTTTTGCCGCTGGCCTGGATCAAGCGGACCTGTTCGGCGAAGGCACCCAGTTCACTGTGTTCGAACAGCGCACGCAGGGGCAATTCGACGTCACAGGCCTGACGGGTGCGGGAAATGATTTGCGTGGCCAACAGCGAATGACCGCCGAGGGCGAAGAAATCGTCGCGCAGGCCGATTTGCTTCAGGCCCAAGACCTCACGCCAGATGCCGGCGATTTGTTGCTCAAGGGTGGAAACCGGTTCGACGTGTTCGCGAACCTGCCACTGCGGTTCCGGCAAGGCACGGCGGTCGAGTTTGCCGCTGGGGCTCAGGGGCATTTCATCCAGGCGCATCAATTGCGCCGGGACCATGTATTCCGGCAGTTCGGCGGCCAGCGCGGTTTTCAGGCGCTGATTTTGCGCATCGAGATCTTCGGAAGAATCGGTGGCGGTGTAGTAACCGATCAACTGGCCGCCAGCGGCGGTTTCACGCACCAGCACCACGGCTTGAGCAACGCCATCCTGGGCCAGCAAACGGGCTTCGATCTCTTCCGGTTCAACCCGGAAGCCGCGCAGTTTGACCTGCTGATCGAGACGTCCGAGGTATTCGATCACGCCATCAGCGGTCCAGCGCGCACGGTCGCCAGTGCGGTACAGCCGCGCGCCCGGCTCGCCCAGTGGATCGACGACAAAGCGTTCGGCAGTCAGGGACGGACGCCCGAGGTAACCCCGGGCCAAGCCGATGCCGCCGATGCACAGTTCACCCGGCACCCCGGCCGGTACGGGATTGAGGTCGCTGTCGAGCACGCGGCAAATCACGTTGCCCAATGGCCGGCCAATCGGCGAACGCTCGCCATCGGCCGTGGTGCAATGCCAATGGGTGACGTTGATCGCGGTTTCGGTCGGGCCGTAGCGGTTGTGCAGTTGCACGGCGGGCAGTTGTTCCAGCACGCGGTTGCGCAGTTCGGCGGGCAAGGCTTCGCCACCGGAGAACACCCGGCGCAGGCTGGTGCATTCAGCGGTCAACGGTTCTTCGATAAACAGCGCCAACAGCGGCGGCACGAAGTGCAGCGTGGTCACGCCGTACTCCTGAACCCGTTGCGCAATGCGATGAGGATCGCGGTGCTCACCCGGCCCGGCAATCAGCAAACGTGCGCCGGTGATCAGTGGCCAGAAACACTCCCACACCGACACGTCGAAACTGATCGGCGCTTTTTGCATCAGCACGTCGGTTTCGTTCAGTTGATAAGTGTTCTGCATCCATTGCAGCCGTTCAGCGAGGGCGGCGTGGGTGTTGCCGACGCCTTTGGGCTGGCCGGTGGAACCGGAGGTGTAAATCACGTAGGCCAGGTTGTCGCCGTGCAGGTGCAGGCCCGGTGCCTGGCTCGGCCAGTTTTCCAGGTGCAACGCGTCCATGGCGATCACGCTGACGCCATCGGTGGCCGGCAAGCGGTCGAGCAATTCGGTCTGGGTCAGCAGCAATTCGACGCCGCTGTCGCTGAGCATGTAGGCCAGGCGATCAGCCGGATAATCCGGGTCCAGGGGCACGTAGGCGCCGCCGGCCTTGATGATCGCCAGCAGGCCGATCAGCAGTTGTGGCGAACGCTCGGCAGCGATGGCCACGCATACGTCCGGGCCGACGCCTTTGTCGCGCAGGTAATGGGCCAAGCGGTTGGCCTGGGCGTGCAGTTCGGCGAAGTCCAGTTGCCCGCCATCCCAGATCAGCGCAGTGCGTTCCGGGGTCTGGCGCAGTTGTTCATTGAGCCGTTCTGGCAGCCATTGGCTGGCCGGTGTGCAGGGTGTTGAGTTCCACGAGGCTTGTTGATCGTGCTCGGTCGAGGTCAGCAGTTGCAGATCGCCGATGGCTTGCTGTGGACGCTCGCAGACCTCGCGCAGCAGATGGCTGAAGTGCTCGGCCAGGCGTTCGATGGTCGCGGCGTCGAACAGTTCGTCGGCGTAGTCGAAGGACAGGCTCAAGCGACCATTTCGGTCTTCTTCACTGTGCAGTTGCAGGTCGAACTTGGCTTCGCGGCTGTGCCACGGCAGCTCTTCGGCCAGCAGCCCCGGCAAGCGACGCAGCGCACTCAAGTCCCGTTGCTGGTGGTTGAACATGACCTGGAACAAACCGGATTCGCGGGCCTGGGGGAAGGCTTCGAGCAGTTGCTCGAACGGCAGATCCTGATGGGCCTGGGCGCCCAATGCGGCTTGGCGGGTTTGTGCCAGCAGCTCAACGAATGGCAAGCGTGAATCGATGTCGGCGCGCAGCACTTGGGTGTTGATGAAGAAGCCGATCAGCCCCTGGGTTTCCAGGCGCGGACGGTTGGCGTTCGGCACGCCGATGCGGATATCGCGCTGGCCGCTGTAGCGGTGCAACAGGCTCTGGAACGCGCTCAGCAACAACATGAAAGACGTGGCTTCGTGAGCCTGGGCCGTCTGGCGGATCGCTTCGCTCAGGCTCACGCCCAACCGTACGGTGTGCCGGGCGGCGCTGTGGGTATGTTGCGCCGAACGCGGGTGATCGGTGGCCAGGCTCAACACCGGATGCTCATCGCCTAACTGGTTTTTCCAGTAGGCCAGTTGCCGCTCACCCTCGCCTTGGGCCAACCATTGACGCTGCCAACTGCCGTAATCGGCGTACTGGGTCGGCAATGCCGCCAGCGTGGTTTTCTCGCCTTGAGACGCCGCCGCGTACAGCCGCGAGAACTCGTCGATCAACACGTTCAGCGACCAGCCGTCCGCGATGATGTGGTGCATCGTCACCAGCAGTTGATGCTCTTCATCGTCGAGGCGCACCAGGGTCACCCACAGCAGCGGGCCTTTTTCCAGATCGAACTGGGTGCGGGCTTCGTCCTCGCGGATTTGCTGCGCACGGGCTTCGCGCTCGGTGGCGGGCAAGTCACTGATGTCGATCCGTTGCAGGTTGAATTCACCGGCGGCATCGACTTGCTGCAGGGCCACGCCGTCACGCTCGAAGAAACGCGTACGCAGGGATTCATGGCGTTCGATCAACTGCTGGAAACTGGCGCGCAACGCGTCTTCGTCCAGTTCGCCGCGCAAGCGCAAGGCACCGGGAATGTTGTAGGCGCTGCTGTACGGGTCGAGTTGCCAAGTGATCCACAAACGGTTTTGCGCCAGGGACTGCGGCATCGCTTCGCTGCGTGACAGCGCGGTGATTGAGCCTTGGGCGAGGCCGCCGTCCTGTTGCTGTTGCGCGACGGCGCTGGCAAATGCGCCAAGGGTCGGCGCTTCGAACAACAGGCGCAGGTTCAACTCCAGACCGAGTTCTTCACGCAGGCGCGCGACCACTTGAGTGGCGGCGATGGAATTGCCGCCGAGCAGGAAAAAGTGATCGTCAGCGTTGACCTGTTTGACGTTGAGTTGCTCGCTCCATATCTTCGCGATCAGGGTTTGCAGCTCGGAAGCGGATGGCGTGCTGGTTGCGTGTTCGACATCTGCCGACGGGAACAGCGCATAGCTGTCGAGGCTGCCGTCCGCCAGGCGATTGCGGCACGCCGAGCGTTGCAACTTGCCGCTGGAGGTCTTCGGCAGCGCGCCCGGGTTAAGCAACACCACCACGCTCGGCGCTTGCTGATACGCCTCGGCCACCGCTTGGCGAATGGCTTTGATCAGCGCCTCGGGCGGGAGGATTTTCTGCACGCTGCGGCTGATTTCCGCCGCAATGCCAATGCCTTCCTGACCGTCGATATTCACCGCGAACGCCGCAACCCGACCTTTGCGCACCACTTCCACTTCGCGCTCGACGGTTTGCTCAAGGTCCTGCGGATAGAGGTTGTGGCCGCGCACGATCAGCATGTCTTTCAGGCGCCCGGTGATGAACAACTCACCGTCGCGCATAAAGCCCAGGTCCCCGGTACGCAACCAAGTACGTCCGGCGTGCAGGACGAAGGTCTTGGCGCTGGCCTCGGGGTTGCGCCAGTAGCCATGGGCGATGCTCGGCCCGGCGGCCCAGACTTCGCCGACGGCGTTATCCGTCAGTTCGGTGAGCGCGACCGGGTCGACAATCAGCACCGCATGATCGGGCTGGCTGATGCCGCAACTCATGATCGCCGCGCCCTCGCCCGCTTCAGCGCGGTTTTGGGTCAGGGCCTGATCGTCCACTCGCAGGTTGCCGATGCCTTGACCCCGTGGCGTGCCGGCGACGAACAGCGTCGCTTCCGCCAGACCGTAGGACGCCATAAAGCTGTCCGGGGTGAAGCCGCACGTTGCGAACTTCTCGGCGAAGCGCTCCAGGGTGTCGAGACGAATCGGCTCGGAGCCGGAATACGCCACGCGCCAGCCGCTCAAATCGAGACGCTCCAGCGCCGATTCGCTGACCCGTTCGCTGCACAAGCGATAAGCAAAGTCCGGCCCGCCGCTGATGGTGCCGCCGTATTCGCTGATCGCTTCGAGCCAGCGCAATGGCCGGCCGAGGAAGTATGCCGGCGACATCAACACGCAGGGCACGCCGCTGAAAATCGGCTGCAACAGACCGCCGATCAGGCCCATGTCGTGGTACAGCGGCAACCAACTGACGATCACGTCGTCCGGGTTCAGATCAATGCCGAAGCCGCGGCGGATCAGCAGTTCGTTGGCCACCAGGTTGCCGTGGCTGACTTGCACACCTTTAGGCAATGCCGTCGAACCGGAGGTGTATTGCAGGAAGGCGATGTGGTCCTGTTCAAGGGCCGGCGCAACCCAGCCATCGGCCAGTGCCGTGTCGAGGATATCGACACAAAGCAGCGGCGGCGCACCGTCGATGTGCTGCAAGGCGTCGCGCAGGCCGGCGCTGGTCAGCAGCAGACGCGGTTCGGCGTCGCTGATGATCGACAACAGCCGTTCCTGGTGATGACGCTTGGCCGACTCCGGAGGATAGGCCGGCACCGCGATCACCCCGGCATACAGGCAACCAAAAAATGCCGCGACGTAATCCGGGCCGCTGGGAAACAGCAGCACCGCGCGATCGCCAAACGCCGCTTCGGCCTGCAACGCGCCGGCAATGGTCCGCGCCCGCAGATCCAGTTCGCGATAACTGAGTACCACCGCTTGATCCGGGGTTTCGGCGAGAAACCGCAAAGCCACGCGGTCCGGCGTCAGGGCCGCGCGGCGCTGGAGGGCTTGGACCAGTGTGCTGGGGAGTTCGAACGCGTCGGTCATGAGGTTTCCTGCCTGAATTCGGCTTACAAGTTGGAATCGGTTTTCCTACGTCACGCTCATACAAATGGCGTGCAGGGCGCGGTCTTCGCCGACCGCGCAAGGCTTGGGAATGCTGTTTTGGCCGGATCGTGTCCGGAACCATTCACCAATGAGAACGATTGATGTCTTGAAATAATTAGTCGGCAGGCTCCAACCCCAACAGGGCCAGCCGCGTCAGCGTGTCGCAGTTCGCACTCTGCACTTTTGTGGAGCATTAATTCTCTTTCTCAATTGACAATCATTATCATTCAACATAATTTGTCGCTCGATGTGTAGGACGGCTCCGATGGGCCTGTCGTCCCACGACCCTATTTGCAGCAAGGTGATTTCCATGACGGAACAAGTATCCACAAGCAGGTGCGATTCACCGCTACTTCAGGCATTCGTCGACAATCGACTGATTCTGGTCAAGATTGCAGCCCGCATTACCGGCTGCCGGTCGCGTGCTGAAGACGTGGTGCAAGATGCGTTTTTCCGGCTGCAATCGGCGCCGCAGATCACGTCTTCGATCAAGGCACAGCTCAGTTACCTGTTCCAGATCGTGCGCAACCTGGCGATCGACCACTACCGCAAGCAGGCGCTGGAGCTGAAGTATTCGGGCCCTGAAGAAGAGGGTTTGAACGTGGTGATCCAGGGCGCGTCGCCGGAAACCTCGCACATCAACTTCTCGACCCTGGAACACATCGCCGACGCGCTGACCGAGCTGCCCAGCCGTACCCGCTACGCGTTCGAGATGTACCGCCTGCACGGCGTACCGCAAAAGGACATCGCCAAGGAACTCGGCGTCTCGCCGACCTTGGTGAACTTCATGATTCGCGATGCGCTGGTGCATTGCCGCAAGGTGTCGGGCAGTCGCGCGGATACGTTTGCCCGTCGTTAAAAGCTTCGCGGGCAAGCCTCGCTCCTACAGGTTTAGTGCCAACCGTGCCATTGCGGCTCGACGCAAAACCTGTAGGAGCGAGGCTTGCCCGCGAAGGCTGACTCAAGACCGCAACGGATCTTGAGCCTTACGCCTCACGCCAACGTGCACCGATCAAAAAACCGCTCACGCCCCAACATCATCAGCGCGGCGCGTTTGTGCGGGAAGTCGAACTCTTTCTCACAGTGGAAACACTGATTGTGCATATGCCCGATCATCTTCGCGTTGTCGGCGCGAGGCTCGGCGACCACGCGCTGGGTGCGCGGATCATCGAGAAACAGGTAATGCACCAGCGCCGATAACCAACTCGCCACTTTGTGCGGGCCGCGATGCGCCTCCTCCCCGACCAGCATGTGAATGCCGCGGTCGTAATCGCCGGCGTCATAGAATGGCGCGATGCGATCCTCCTTGGCCCAGTAGGCTTCAAAGTACGCAAACGGCTGATCATCGAAACAACCGATCAGCGTCAAGGTGTGCGGGTCGGCGTCGAGTTTGCTCAGGTACTCGCGATGCTTCTCAAGGCTGCCCTCCTCCTGCCAGAAACTGGCTACCCGCGGGCTGTTCTGCCAGCGATTGAAACGGGTCAGGTCCTGCTCGATTTCCAGCGTGCGCAATGAAACCCAGGCCCCGAGCCGTGCATCGAAACGCCGATAGACTTCGCCGCGCGGTTTGACCGGGCGCAGCGGATGACACTTGGCGTTGCTGATGACCATCTGCTGCGGGTAGCTGCCGGTCAGCGACTCGCCAAGCCACGGCTGCGGCAACTGCCAGAACAGCGTGCGTTCACAGCGGTACTCACCCACGGTTTCAGTCGCGATCAGCAAACCACTGAGCAAGGCTTCGGTCGGTGCTTCGCCCAGACGCCAGGTCAGGCGTTGGCAGGCCGGGTCGCGGGCGAAGAGCCAATAGCAAGCCGCCCAGAATGCCTGACCGGCGGGCAGGCCGAAGCGTTCTTCGACTTCCAGGTGCAACTCAGGCTCGCGGGTCAGGCGCAAACGGATCAGCGACTGCCCTTCCAGGCTCAAGCTCAGGCGTGTTTCGGTTTCATCGGCTACAAGACTGCGCCCTGACGGCAAGGCCAGGGCAGTCAGGTCATTCAGATTGGACATGGGTCGGGCTCACAGTAATCGTCGACAGTTCAACGATGTGACGTGAGCCGGGGCGGGAAATTTAAGCGAAGGGGTTAAATCCGCGACCTGCGGCACCTTTTCAGGGTTTGGGCACCGGTACCACGGCGATTTTGTACGGCTCGAAAATCTTCAGCATCTGGCCGTTATCGCGCAGGCCTTGCAGCAACTTGCTGAAAGCGGGGCCGCTGATCGGTGCCGCCGGGCTGAGCAGTGCGTAGTGGTGATAGACCTGATCGATGCGTTGGGACACCAGCAACTGATCGGCGACTTTCTCGTTGCGCAGCAGGTAATCACTCAAGTAGGAACGCGTGACCAGGGCAATGTCCGCCCGCCCGCGCAGCACCATCAGCAGGTTGCTGTCATGGGAATAAGTCAGCGTGGCGTTGTAGTTTTGCGCGAGAAATTTCGGGTCGGCGTTGAAGTTGGCGAACTCATAGTGATAACCGCTGAACAGCGCCAGACGCTTGCCGGTGAGGTCGGCAAAGTAACTCTCGCGACGTTCAGGCTCACGTTGCGCGACAAAAATCTCGGCGTCTTCCAGGCCCATGTCGACGGTGGTGTGCGGAATGTCCTTCCAGCCCCAGTCCGGGTTTTCGAAGATCGCCATGTCGACGCGGCCTTGCTTGAAATCACCGAAACGCCGGGGAATCGAGGTTGGCACCAGCACAAACTGGTAGTCGGTTTGCAACTGGTTCAGCGCTTCGACCAACTGTGGCAGCAAACCGGTGTCGGCGCCGGACTCCGGGCGCACCGTGTAAGGAGGGAAATGCGCGGCACCGACCCGCACCTGTTGCGCGGCCTGGGACGGCAATATCCAGAGCACTGTCAGTGCCGCCAGCAAAATCCGCGAGACCGTCCACTTTGGCGAAGACATCAAAACAACCTACTCCCCGAAAAAAATACCCATCATTGCATTCAAGCTAGGCGGTTTCGCCTACTTAGCCAGTTTATTGTCGAGATAGACACATCACGGCTTCTCTTCGAGCACCAGAATCAGTGCCTCTTCGGCCAATTGATCGAGGCTCATGCTGCCACCGGCACGAAACCAGGTGGTGGTCCAGGACAACGCTCCCGTCAAAAACCGCCGGGTGATGAACACATCGCCGCGAATAAACCCGGCGTCCTTGGCCTCACCGAGCACCTGCAGCCAGAGGTCTTCATAAATGTCACGCAGCGCCAGGACCTGGGCCTGCCCTTCATCAGACAGCGAGCGCCATTCGTAGACCAGCACCGCCATCGCTTCGCCGCTGCCGCCCATGATCGACTGCAATTCGCAGCGGATCAGCGCCAGCACCCGTTCGCGCACATCAGCGGCCTCGGCCAGTGCTGCGTGCATCAGTGCGGTGTTGTAGCGAATGGTTTCTTCCATCACGGCGCGCAGGATCTCGTCCTTGCTTTTGAAGTGATGAAAAATACTGCCCGACTGAATGCCCACGGCACTGGCCAGATCGCGCACCGTGGTGCGTTCGTAGCCTTTATTGCGGAACAGGTGAGCCGCCACTTGCAGCAGTTTGCCGCGGGCGCTGTCCGGGTCGGTCAACTGGCCGTTGTCGACCAATTCGCGCATCACCCTCAGGGCTTTTTGCTCGTCCACCCGTTCTCTCCTACAGTCGATCAGTCAAATGCGCCGCTCGCCGCTAAAACAGCGGGGTTGCGCGGGCAATTTAAGCTGGCGAGGGCGACCAAGCAAGCGCTTGGGAAGAAGATATTTCAGACGTTTACAAACCAAGCGCTTGCTTGGTAGTCTCAAGCCACTTCCGTCTGACCTGACCATGGAGTTGACCGTGCCAAAAACAATCCGCATCGGTTGTGCCAGTGCCTTCTGGGGCGACACCTCGACCGCCGCCGCGCAACTGGTGCAGGGCGGGCGCCTGGACTATCTGGTGTTCGACTATTTGGCCGAAATCACAATGTCGATCATGGCCGGTGCACGGATGAAAGATCCCCATGCCGGCTATGCCAGCGACTTCATCGAAGTCCTCGCCCCGCTGCTTCCCCAACTCGCCGAACACAAGATCCGCGTCATCAGCAATGCCGGTGGGGTCAACCCGCAAGCCTGCGCGGCGGCCCTGCAAGCGGTGTGCGACAAGGCCGGGGTGGCGCTGAAGATCGCCGTGCTGCTGGGCGATGACCTGCAACCGCAGTTCAAACAGCTTAGCAGCCAGGGTCTGCGCGAAATGTTCAGCGGCGCGCCGTTGCCGCCCATGTGCGTGTCCACCAATGCGTACCTCGGCGCGCCAGGCATTGTCGAAGCCCTGCGCCTTGGGGCCGACATCGTGATCACCGGGCGGGTGGTCGACAGCGCGGTGGTCAGCGCCGCGCTGGTGCATGAATTCGGCTGGTCGTGGCACGACTACGACAAACTGGCCCAAGCGGCGCTGGCCGGGCACCTCATCGAATGCGGCGCCCAATGCACCGGCGGCAACTTCACCGACTGGCGCGAGGTGCCCGACTACGAGCACATCGGTTTCCCCATCGTCGAAGTCAGCGCCGACAGCCAGTTCATCGTCAGCAAACCCGAAGGCTCCGGCGGACTGGTCACGCCGCTGACCGTTGGCGAACAAATGCTGTATGAAATTGGCGACCCGCAGGCCTATCTGCTGCCGGACGTGGTCTGCGATTTCAGCCAGGTCAAACTTCAACAACAGGGTAAGAACGCGGTTCAGGTACACGGTGCCAAAGGCCTGCCGCCCACCGACCAATACAAGGTCAGCGCCACTTACCCAGACGGTTTCCGCTGCACCGCCAGTTGCCTGATCGCCGGCATCGATGCGGTGGACAAGGCCCGGCGGGTCAGCGAAGCGATCATCAACAAGACCTCAGAGATTTTCAGCCAGCGCGGCTGGGCGCCCTACAGCGAAGTGAATATCGAACTGCTCGGCAGCGAGGCCACCTATGGCCCCCACGGCCAGCGCCAGGACAGCCGCGAAGTGGTGATCAAACTCGCCGTGCGCCATCCGGGCAAACAGGCCTTGATCGTGTTCTCCCGGGAAATCGCCCAGGCCGCCACCGGCATGGCGCCGGGGCTGACCGGGATCGTCGGCGGCCGGCCGACGGTGTATCCGCTGATCCGGCTGTTCTCGTTCCTGATCGACAAAAATGCCTGTTCGCTGGAGATTGATCTCAACGGTCAGCGCCACACCTGCGCCCTGCCCGCCCTCGATGCACTCGACCCGGCGGATTTGCCCGTGCCGTTCGATCCCCCCAAACCCACCGAGCGGGCCGATGCCAGCGTGGCATTGGTCAAACTCGCCGTCGCCCGCTCCGGTGACAAGGGCAATCACAGCAACATCGGAGTCATGGCGCGGCAGCCGCAGTTCCTGCCATGGATCGCCGAAGCGCTGACCCCGGAGGTGATGGTCGACTGGATGAGCCA
>Ga0302169_10000132_pt1 | contig 24189 bp, 26 predicted proteins | sample I_Fen_N1_3_FD_193493 | JGI IMG/M metagenome (GOLD analysis project Ga0302169, IMG submission 193493) | Peat permafrost microbial communities from Stordalen Mire near Abisko, Sweden - I_Fen_N1_3 | ecosystem: Environmental > Terrestrial > Soil > Wetlands > Permafrost | place: Sweden: Abisko...
GTCTTCAAAAGAGCGTGAAAAAAACGGGTTTTCACAACTTCACAAGAGTGTGGCGAGCAAATGAATAGTTTTGCGTCTGAACATGCACCATTAGCGTCTGAAACAGCCCAACGACACAGGACCGAGCGTTCCTCGAATACCGGAGCCTGAAGCCTGTCCGCTACGGATTTGGTTGCACAAACGGATGTATCGACCATAAGTCGAATTGCCAGTCGTGTGTTGAAATGAGTTCATAGACCTCATTGACCCGGCCGGTAGCGTCCGTCGAAGTTGCAAAAAATTGCGAAGATTCGGACATGGCGATACTGACCATGAGTACCAGGGGCATCACTGACACGCCCCGGAACGCCTGGCAGCCATGCCGACAATTTGGTGCTGCAGATTTTGGAGACGCGTTAAATGGCGCATAACGAAGCAGTCGACGTAGTACTGGTTGGGGCCGGCATCATGAGTGCCACCCTGGCGGTATTGCTCAAAGAGCTCGACCCCGCGATCAAGCTGGAAGTCGTCGAGCTGATGGATTCCGGTGCTGCGGAGAGTTCCAACCCGTGGAACAACGCCGGTACCGGTCACGCCGGGCTGTGTGAGCTCAACTACACGCCACAGGCGGCTGATGGCACCGTCGACATCAAGAAAGCCGTGCACATCAACACCCAGTTCGAGGTGTCGAAGCAGTTCTGGTCCTACCTGACCAAGAAAGGCACGTTCGGCTCCTGCAAGACATTCATCAGCCCGGTGCCGCACCTGAGCTTCGTGCAGGGTGACAGCGGCGTTTCCTTCCTCAAGGAACGCTTCAAAGTGCTGAGCAAGCACCATGCCTTCGCGGACATGGAATACACCGAAGACAAAGCCAAGATGGCCGACTGGATGCCGCTGATGATGCCGGGGCGTCCGGCCGACGAAGTCGTCGCGGCGACCCGCGTGATGAATGGCACAGACGTCAACTTCGGCGCCCTGACCAATCAACTGCTCAAGCACCTGACCAGCGCGCCCGACGCACAGGTCAAGTACTGCAAGCGCGTGACCGGCCTGAAGCGCAACAACGGCGGCTGGACCGTCAGCATCAAGGACGTCAACAGCGGCAATACCCGTGACGTCGACGCTAAATTCGTCTTCCTCGGCGCTGGCGGCGCGGCATTGCCGCTGTTGCAGGCCTCGGGCATCGAAGAAAGCAAAGGCTTCGGCGGCTTCCCGATCAGTGGCCAATGGCTGCGTTGCGACAACCCGGAAGTGGTCAAACACCACCAGGCCAAGGTGTACAGCCAGGCCGCCGTGGGTTCGCCACCGATGTCCGTGCCGCACCTGGACACCCGTGTCGTCGATGGCAGCAAGTCCTTGTTGTTCGGACCTTACGCCGGGTTCACCACCAAGTTCCTCAAGCACGGTTCCTTCATGGACCTGCCGATGTCGGTCCGCGCCGGCAACATCGGCCCGATGCTGGCCGTGGCGAAAAACAACATGGACCTGACCAAGTACCTGGTCAGCGAAGTGATGCAATCGATGGAACAGCGCCTGGAATCTCTGCGTCGCTTCTACCCTGAAGCGAAAGCCGAAGACTGGCGCCTGGAAGTGGCCGGCCAACGGGTGCAGATCATCAAGAAAGACCCGAAAAAGGGTGGTGTCCTGCAATTCGGTACCGAACTGGTCGCAGCCAAGGACGGCTCCCTTGCCGCCCTGCTCGGCGCTTCTCCAGGTGCCTCGGTGACGGTTTCGATCATGCTTGAGCTGATCGAAAAATGCTTCCCGACCAAAGCGTCCGGTGAGTGGGCAGCCAAACTGGCCGAAATCTTCCCGGCTCGTGAAAAGGTCCTGGAAACCGATGCAGCGCTGTATCGCAAGATCAATGCGCACAACAACATCGCACTGGAACTGGTTGAAGCCAGTAACGAGACCGAAAGCTACGCTTGATTCGGTCCCATAAAAAACGCCCCGTTCTCAGTGAGAGCGGGGCGTTTTTTTATGGCCGGTGATACGGATGATCCAAGATCTTCATCACTTGTGCCGGCCTCTTCGCGAGCAAGCCCGCTCCCACATTAGATCGGCGTACACAAATCAAATGTGGGAGCGGGCTTGCTCGCGAAGGGGCCAGCACAAACACCACAGATTCAGGGCAATAGGTTAACCGCGGGCCTTGGCGATCAGCTCGATGTATTCGGCTGCATTGCGCTGATCCTTGATCACGGCGACGAAGTCATTACCGTGTTCATCCTTGCCGTCCAGGTCCAGGCCGGCCTCAACGAAGAACGTCAGAAAACGCTCGAAGTCATCGATGCGCAGGCCGCGGTAGGCCTTGATCAACTTGTGCAGCGACGGCGAAGTGGCGTCGACTGGCTCGAAATCGAGGAACAACTTGATCTGCTCGTCGCCGATCTCGTCACCAATCACTTGTTTCTTATCTTTACGCATTGCCGACTCCAGCTCGCAGACATTACACGGGGCGGGCAGTTTACCCCTCCCTTGACGCCGGGCTCAACGCGCGCGAGTGGCACCGGTGTGCAAATCAGCCCAGACATGGCCGTTGGCATAGCTGAGGAACTGGCAATACACCGTGTCATTGCGCAGCAAGTCGATCACCACGCGGTACTGCGCCATCGGGTAAAACAGCGTCAGGGTTTTGCTTTTGTCGTCGTAGACCGGTTTTTTCAGGCTTTTGCTTTCGCCATCGAAATTGACCAGTACCTGGCTGATGCTCGCGCCCTTGTTCAAGGATTTGCCCTTGAGGCGGATCAGGATCGGTGACGTGACGGGAATCGGCTGCTGATTGGACTGGCGCTGGCTACCCACTACCACCGAATACTCGGTGACCTGCAGGAGTTGTTGCTGCTCGGGCTCTGCGTCGCGCAGGGTCAGGTCATCGGGTGGCAGAAACTGTGCGTGCATCGGCGCCGGGGCAGCCGCCAGTGGCAGGCTGAAGGTCAGCAACAGGGCGACGCAGCTGCGGATCAAAAGGCTCATGACGGGTTCCGAAGACGAGGCCGGGCACTTTATCACGGGCCTATGAAAATATTTCGGTGGCCACGATCCATTGTAGGAGTGAGCCTGCTCGCGATAGCGTCGGCACATCCAGCACAGATGTGTCCGTCAGACCGCTATCGCGAGCAGGCTCACTCCTACAGGGGGGGGTGAACATCAGTCGAACTGCGCGCGCATCCACGCCTGATACTCAGCCACACCCGGCTCGCCTTCACGGGGCGCCCAGTGAGCCAGCTCACCCTCACCTACCGGACGGTAAGGACCGGCCTTACACTCGAACATCAGACTGTCGGCTTCCAGCACCACGATGCTGTGGAAAACGCCGCCTGGCAGGTCCACACCGACACAATCGCCGCCGGCCTGCAGGATTTGCTTTCTCACCACAGCACCGGAGTCGTCGAAAATCAGCACCCCGAGCCGCCCTTTGAGGACCAGCAAGGTTTCAGCCTTGTTTTCGCCCAAATGCCGGTGCGGCGCGATGTAGGTGTTCGGCTGCAACCCCACGGCCATCCGATGACAGGCGTCTTCCATCTCATGGAAGTTGTGATGCTGACGCCCACGAGGGTTCGACGCCGCTTTCCCGGCCAATTCAGTGAACAAGGTTTGATCAAGAAAGCGCGGCGTGGTCATGCATTACATTCCTTTAACAGCAAAGATCCCGTTGGCGTTACGCCAGTAGCCTTTGTAGTCCATGCCGTAACCGAAGATGTAACGGTCGATGCACGGCAGGCCGACGAAATCGGCTTTCAGGTCCGGGCGAGCCTTGCGGTCGTGGTCCTTGTCGATCAGCACGGCGGTGTGCACTTTGCGCGCGCCGGCGTGTTTGCAGAAATCGATGATCGCGCCCAGGGTGTGACCTTCATCGAGGATGTCGTCGATGATCAGCACGTCACGGTCGATGAACGACACTTCCGGCTTGGCTTTCCAGAACAGGTCGCCGCCGCTGGTTTCGTTGCGATAGCGGGTGGCGTGCAGGTAGGACGCTTCCAGCGGGAAGTTCAGATAGGTCAACAGTTTGCCGGAGAAAATCAGGCCGCCATTCATCACACAGAACACCACCGGATTGCTTTCAGCCATCTGGTCGTTGATTTGTGCACCGACGCGGGCGATGGCCGCCTCGACTTCAGCTTCGGTGTACAGGCAGTCAGCCTCTCGCATGATTTGACGGATATGCTCGAGATCAGCGGACATGGCGCTCTCCAAGGGGGGTGGCGGACAGGAAAAGCGGGCAAAGGTACGCATCCCGCACGGCCAGATCAAGCGTTTGTGGACTAACGTACTGTATGTCTATAGGACAACACCCTCGGATAGATTAATCTAGGCCGGTTTTTTTGCCCGCCGCCGGAGCCTTTCCCATGCCCATCCTCGAGATCCGCCACCCGCTGATCCGTCATAAACTTGGCCTGATGCGCCGTGCAGACATCAGCACCAAGAATTTCCGTGAGCTCGCTCAGGAAGTCGGTGCCCTGCTGACCTATGAAGCCACCAAAGACCTGCCGCTGGAATCCTACGACATCGAAGGCTGGTGCGGCACCGTGTCGGTCGAGAAAATCGCCGGCAAGAAGATTACTGTAGTACCGATCCTGCGCGCCGGTATCGGCATGCTCGAAGGCGTGCTGAGCCTGATCCCGGGCGCCAAGGTCAGCGCCGTCGGCGTGGCCCGCAACGAACAGACCCTGCAAGCGCATACCTACCTGGAAAAACTGGTCCCGGAAATCAACGAGCGGCTGGCGATGATCATCGACCCGATGCTCGCCACCGGCAGTTCCATGGTCGCCACCATCGACCTGTTGAAAAAGGCCGGTTGCCGTGACATTCGCGCCATGGTCCTGGTAGCAGCGCCGGAAGGCATCGCCGCGGTAGAAAAGGCTCACCCGGACGTGACCATCTACACCGCGTCCATTGACGAAAAACTCAATGAACACGGTTACATCATCCCGGGCCTGGGCGATGCCGGTGACAAGATCTTCGGCACCAAGCAGAAGGACGCTTGAGCATGCAGCAAGAGTTCAACGATCCGCTCTGGCGCACGGTGCTGTCGGGTGCACAGATGCTGTTCGTGGCCTTCGGCGCCCTGGTGTTGATGCCGCTGATTACCGGCCTCGACCCGAACGTGGCGCTGTTCACCGCGGGTCTGGGGACGATTCTGTTTCAGATCGTCACCGGGCGTCAGGTGCCGGTGTTCCTGGCGTCGAGCTTCGCCTTCATCACCCCGATCATTCTCGCCAAGGGCCAGTTCGGCCTCGCCGCGACCATGGGCGGCGTGATGGCGGCCGGTTTCGTCTACACCTTCCTCGGCCTGGCTGTGAAGATCAAAGGCACCGGGTTCATCGACCGCCTGTTGCCACCGGTGGTGATTGGTCCGGTGATCATCTCCATCGGCCTGGCCATGGCGCCAATTGCCGCCAACATGGCGATGGGCAAGGCCGGTGACGGTACTGAACTGATTCATTACCAGACGGCGATGCTGATCTCGATGCCTGCGCTGCTGACCACCCTGATCGTCGCGGTGTTCGGCAAAGGCATTTTCCGCCTGGTGCCGATCATTTCCGGCGTGCTGGTCGGTTTCGCCATGGCCTTCTATTTCGGTGTCGTGGATACCGCGAAGATTGCCGCCGCGCCATGGTTTGCGATTCCGCACTTCACTGCACCCGAGTTCAACTGGCAGGCCATTCTGTTCATCGTTCCGGTAGCGTTGGCCCCGGCCATCGAGCACATCGGCGGCGTGATTGCCGTCGGTAGCGTGACCGGTCGCGATTACCTGAAGAAGCCCGGCCTGCACCGCACCCTGCTCGGCGATGGCATTGCCACCACCGCAGCCGGCCTGTTTGGCGGTCCACCCAACACCACTTATGCCGAAGTGACGGGCGCGGTGATGCTGACCAAGAACTACAACCCGAAAATCATGACCTGGGCGGCGATTTTCGCCATCAGCCTGGCATTCATCGGCAAGTTCGGCGCGTTGCTGCAAAGCATTCCGGTGCCGGTGATGGGCGGGATTCTCTGCCTGTTGTTCGGTTCGATTGCGGCCGTGGGCATGAACACGCTGATTCGCCACAAGATCGATCTGGGCGAAGCACGCAATCTGGTGATTGTGTCGGTGACGTTGGTGTTCGGGATTGGCGGTGTGCTGGTCGGTACCGGCACGGGGCCGGACGACTTCGGCCTCAAAGGCATCGCGCTGTGCGCGGTGACGGCAATTGCGCTGAACCTGTTGCTGCCGGGGAATGACAGCTGGAAGCACAAGAAGGCGGATGAGCCTCTTCTGTAAGCCGATCTTGAGATAGCTATCGCGGGCAAGCCTTGCTCCTACAGGTTTTGTGTCAATCCCTGTAGGAGCAAGGCTTGCCCGCGATGCTTTTAGAGGGCCAACGGCGCTCTTTCGCACAGTGCACTCAACGCCCGCGCCCACTGCGGGTCATCGTTCAGGCACGGCACCAGCACCAACTCCTCCCCTCCTGCTTCGCGGAATTGTTCCAGCCCGCGATCACCGATCTCTTCCAGCGTCTCGATGCAATCAGCCACGAACGCCGGGCACATCACCAGAATCTTCTTCACGCCGCTCTTGGCCAGTTCATCGAGGCGCGCTTCGGTGTAGGGTTCGATCCACTTGGCCCGCCCCAGACGCGACTGAAACGACACCGACCATTTGCCGTCCGGCAAGCCCATGCGCTTGGCAAACTCCGACGCCGTGCGCAGGCATTGCGCGCGATAGCAGGTGGCTAATACCGCGGGCGTTGCGTTCTTGCAGCAATCCTCATTCTTGAAGCAATGCTTGCCCGTCGGATCGAGCTTGGTCAGGTGCCGCTCCGGCAAACCGTGGAAGCTCAGCAACAAGTGATCGTAATCCTGCTCCAGATAGGGCTTGGCCGAGGCAACCAATGCATCGAGGTATTCCGGCTGATCGTAAAACGGCTGGAGAATCGACAGCTGGATATCGAGTCCTTTCGCGCGCATCACGCGCTTGGCTTCTTCGATCACCGTCGTGGTAGTGCTGTCGGCGAATTGTGGATAAAGCGGCGCCAGGGTGATTCTTTTGTGGCCCTTTGCGGCCAGTTGCAGCAGTTTCGTTTCAATCGACGGCTCGCCGTAACGCATCGCCAACTCGACCGGGCCGTGGGTCCACTGCGTCGTCATCGCCTGTTGCAGGCGACGGCTGAGCACCACCAGGGGCGAGCCCTCCGCCCACCAGATCGACGCGTAGGCGTGGGCTGACTGCTCCGGGCGTTTGATCAGGATCAGCGACACCAGCAAGCGTCGCACCGGCCATGGCAGGTCGATCACATACGGGTCCATCAGAAATTGATTGAGGTAGCTGCGCACATCCGCCACCGAGGTGGAGGCCGGTGAACCCAGGTTAACCAGAAGCAATGCGTGATCGGTCATGCAACGTCCTATTTCAAAGGCGGCTGGACAGATCGTCCAGGGCCGCGCGCAAATCGGTGAACTGGAAAGTGAAACCCGCGTCCAGCGCGCGAACCGGCAGGGCCTTTTGGCCACCCAGTAACAACAACGACAATTCGCCAAGCCCCACTTTCAACGCCAGGGCCGGCATCGGCATGAACGCCGGGCGGTGCAGTACACTGCCCAGCGTCTTGGCAAATTCGCGATTGCGCACCGGTTTGGGCGCGCAGGCATTATAAGGACCGCTGGCGTCTTTCTGATGCAGAAGAAAATCAATCAGGGCGATTTGATCGTTGATATGGATCCATGGCATCCACTGCCGACCACTGCCGATCGGCCCGCCCAGCCCCAGTTTGAACGGCAGCAACAGCCGCGACAAAAAGCCGCCCTCGGCCGACAACACCAACCCGGTACGAATCAGCACGACGCGAAGTCCCAAAGCTTCGGCACGCAGGGCGGTTTCCTCCCAGGCGACGCACAACTGACTGGCAAAATCGTCTATGACCGGAGGCGAAGCCTCGGTCAGTTCTCGCTCCCCGCCATCGCCATACCAGCCCACCGCCGAACCGGACACCAACAGCGAAGGTTTTTGCTCGCGCTTTTCGAGCCACGCCAGCAGCGTTTCAGTCAGGGTGATGCGGCTGCTCCAGAGCAACGCCTTGCGTTTGTGCGTCCAGGGCCGATCGGCAATTGGCGCGCCCGCCAGATTGATAATGGCGTCCAGCGGGACTTGATCGAGGTCCTCAAGCCGGGCAATACCCCTCACTTGAGTGCCGCAGATTTTTGCAACTTTTTCAGGCTTGCGACTCCAGACCGTCAGGCTATGGCCCTGACTCAACCAGTGCCTGCAGAGCTGACGTCCTATCAAACCAGTACCGCCGGTCAGCAATATGTGCATGACTTCTTCCTCGCGTGGCGTTTAACCCTGATCACTAGTCTATTTTTATATGCAGGGATCTTTGGTATCGGGCAGGCTCTGTGTTTAACCATAGGCCAAGCTGTCAGATCGAGAACGCTAAAAGTTATACCAAAAAACAATATTGTACAGGTTTGAACCACGGCGTAGTCTGTACAGAAGGTAAACGAGGCCCCTATGACTGTACCTATCGCAATCATCGGCACCGGCATCGCCGGGCTCTCAGCCGCGCAAGCCCTGACAGATACAGGGCATGTCGTGCAACTTTTCGATAAAAGCCGCGGCAGCGGCGGACGCATGTCGAGCAAGCGCAGTGATGCGGGCGCTCTGGACATGGGTGCGCAATATTTCACTGCCCGCGACCGGCGCTTCGTCACCGAGGTCCAGCGTTGGCAAGCCAACGGCTGGGTCGCCGAATGGACGCCGCAGCTCTACACCTACCACGGCGGTCAGCTCAACCTGTCGCCGGACGAACAGACGCGTTGGGTCGGCACGCCACGCATGAGCGCCATCACCCGTGGCCTGCTCGGTGACCTGGAAGTGCAGTTCGCCTGCCGGATCACCGAGGTCTATCGCGGTGAAGAACACTGGCACCTGCAGGACGCCGAAGGTTTCACTCACGGTCCGTTCAGTCATGTGGTAATCGCCACGCCAGCGCCTCAAGCGACTGCACTGCTAGCCGCGGCATCGAAGCTGGCCGGGGCCGCTGCCGGGGTAAAAATGGACCCGACCTGGGCCGTCGCCCTGGCGTTCGAAACGCCGCTGGAGACGCCCATGGAAGGTTGCTTCGTACAGGACAGCCCGCTCGACTGGCTGGCCCGCAACCGAAGCAAACCAGGTCGCGACAACACCATGGATACGTGGGTGCTGCACGCGACCAGCGCCTGGAGCCGGCAACATATCGACCTGCCCAAGGAAGCGGTGATCGAGCAACTGCACGGTGCATTCGCCGAGTTGCTTCATGATTCCATGCCCGCTCCGAGCTTCAGCCTCGCCCATCGCTGGCTCTATGCCCGCCCCGCCAGCAGCCATGAATGGGGCGCGCTCGCCGATGCCGACCTGGGCCTGTATGTGTGCGGCGACTGGTGCCTGTCCGGGCGTGTCGAAGGCGCCTGGCTGAGCGGTCAGGAAGCTGCTCGCCGATTGCATGAACATTTGCAGTGAACCGCATCAATCCGAGTAAATTGCTGCTGTCGAAGTGGACAGCAGCCCATCCGCAACGCCGCGAAAAACACTTTCTGGTGACCGAGGTATTCCGCGACGAGGAAGGCACGGTGCTGGAAGTCGAGTTACAGGCGGTACTGACCCAGCGCAGTGAACGCCTCGATTGGCGAACCCTCAAGAACAGCGACACCTGGCAATCGGGCTGGAAGTAGATCCACAAAAACTTATACAAACAATTTGACTTGTACACCTTTGAATCTATGATGAAGACTATGTTGTACAGAGACCAGATTCTGTACAAGTTTAGATTCGAGGTGCTTCGATGCGCAACCAGCCAGCGACCCGACCGAAAATCGCTATCAGCGCCTGCCTGATGGGCGCCGAGGTTCGCTATAACGGCGGGCACAAGGAATCACGCCTGTGCAGTCGCACCCTCTCTGACCACTTCGATTTTGTCCCGGTATGCCCGGAAGTTGCCATCGGCCTCGGCATTCCCCGAGAGCCCATCCGCTTGGTGGGCGACCCGCAACATCCGCAAGCAGTCGGCAGTGTTCACGCCGAGCTTAATGTCACCCGGCAGCTCACCGAGTACGGGCAGACAATGGCGGGTCAGTTGAGCGACATTTGCGGCTACATCTTTATGCAAAAGTCCCCTTCCTGTGGCCTGGAACGAGTGAAGGTTTACCTGGCCAACGGCGTACCGGCAGAAGGCGGCGGACGAGGCCTCTATGCCCAGGCGTTCTGTGCGCTGCACCCTGACTTGCCCGTAGAAGAAGACGGCCGACTCAACGACCCGGTGCTGCGGGAAAACTTCCTCACGCGCGTGTTTGCCTACAGTGCCTGGCAGCAATTGCTGCAAAAAGGCCTGACCCGCCGCGACCTTACCGAATTCCACTCGCGCTACAAATATCTGCTGATGGCGCACAACCCGGTGCAATACAAAGCCCTGGGCAGTTTGCTGGGCAATATGGGCCAGACCGATCCCAATGAACTCGGCCCGCGATATTTCAGCGAACTGATGGCGGCCTTGAAAAAATGCGCCACACGGCGCACCCATACCAACGTCTTGCAACACATCAGCGGCTACCTCAAGCAAGTCATCAGCCCTGAAGACAAACAGGAAATGCAGCATGTGATCGGCCAGTACCGCCAAGGCATCGTGCCGCTGGTGGTGCCATTGACCCTGCTCAAGCACTACTTCCGCCAGCACCCGGATCCTTACATTGCGCAACAGGTTTACCTGCAACCGCATCCGGAAAACCTCAGCCTGCGAAACGCGATCTAGATGAAAACCCAACTCGACACCAGCGCCAGCGAAGACCTCGGCGACGACTTTAAAAAGGCGCTGGACGACGGCTGGCTGCCGATCCGCGAGGTGGCGCGCCAGACCGGTGTCAACGCCGTGACACTGCGCGCCTGGGAACGGCGCTATGGCCTGATCGTTCCGCATCGCACACCCAAGGGCCATCGGCTGTTTTCTGCCGAACACGTTCAACGCATCCTGACGATCCTCACGTGGCTCAACCGCGGTGTGGCCGTCAGCCAGGTCAAGCAGCTGCTGGACACGCCGCAAGCGTTCAGCGAACCCGTTGAAAACGATTGGCAGGTGTTGCGCCAGACACTGCTGCACGCGGTGTCGCACCTGAACGAACGCACCCTCGATGACACCGTCAATCAAGCCATGGCGCTGTACCCACCGCGCACCTTATGCGAACTCTTGTTGATGCCGTTGCTGGCCGAACTGGACCAACGCTGGCAGGGCCAGTTTGGCGCGCAGATGGAGCGGGCATTCTTTTATTCCTGGTTGCGCAGCAAATTCGGCGCACGCATCTACCATAACAACCGTCAGTTGCGCGCCGCGCCGCTGTTGTTGATCAATCACTCCGATGTGCCACTGGAACCTCAGCTGTGGCTCACCGCTTGGTTGATCAGCAGCGCCGATTGCCCGGTGGAGGTGTTCGACTGGCCTTTACCCGCCGGCGAGCTCGCGATGGCGGTCGAACACCTGCAAGCCCGCGGCGTACTGCTGTATTCCAGCAAAGCCATGAACATTTCGCAGCTGCCAAAACTACTGAATGGAGTCAGTTGCCCAAAAATGATTGCCGGACCAACGGTATGCATCCACCACGCCGAGTTGTCCGTAAGAACGACTGAGATCGCTGATTTGTCCTTCGCCGAAGACCCGTTATCGGTGCATCAGGACCTGGTTCAGCGTGGGCTAATTTAATGAAACGTGCGGACTCCACCATGCAATTGATCTGGCTGCGCAGCGATTTGCGCGTACTCGACAACACCGCCCTCGCGGCCGCCACAGCGCGCGGCCCGACGGTGGCGGTGTATCTGCTGAGTCCGGGGCAGTGGCTGGAACACGATGATGCACCGTGCAAAGTGGATTTCTGGCTGCGCAACCTGGCCGAATTGAGCCGCGCATTGGGCGAACTGAACATTCCCTTAATGATCCGCAAGGCCTCGCACTGGGATGAAGCACCGCAAGTGCTGTTCGACCTCTGCCAGCAGCTGAAGATCGACGCCGTACACGTCAACGAGGAATACGGTATTCACGAAAACCGTCGTGATACGGCGGTCGCTGAAACGCTGAAGACCCAAGGTATCGATTTCTATAGTTACCTCGACCAACTGCTGTTCAAACCGGGAACCGTGCTGACCAAGACCGGTACTTACTTTCAGGTCTTCAGTCAGTTCCGCAAGGTCTGCTACGACCGATTGCACGGGTCGCTGCCGCGCCTGATCGCGGCACCTGCTATCCAGGCGCCATTGGCGATCAGCAGCGACAACGTCCCATCAAATGTTGAAGGTTTCGAAACGCCGAGTGACCGCTTGCGCACACTCTGGCCCGCCGGAGAGAACGAAGCCCGGCGCCGCCTGGACACCTTCGCCGACGCCCAGATCGACTACTACAAAACCGAACGCGACTTCCCGGCCAAACCCGGCACCAGCCAGCTCTCGGCCTATCTCGCCGCCGGAGTGATTTCCCCGCGCCAATGCCTGCACGCCGCCCTGCAAACCAATCAGGGCGAGTTCGAAAGCGGCAAAGTCGGTGCTGTCACCTGGATCAATGAATTGCTCTGGCGTGAGTTCTACAAACATATCCTGGTGGGTTACCCGCGGGTCTCGCGCCATCGCGCCTTCCGCCCGGAAACCGAGGCCCTGGCGTGGCGCAACGCACCGGAAGATCTGCTGGCCTGGCAAGAAGCCCGCACCGGCCTGCCGATCATCGACGCGGCCATGCGTCAATTGCTTGAGACCGGCTGGATGCACAACCGGCTGCGCATGGTTGTGGCGATGTTCCTGACCAAGAACCTGCTGATCGACTGGCGTGAAGGCGAGCGCTTTTTCATGCGGCACTTGATCGACGGCGACCTGGCGGCGAACAACGGGGGCTGGCAATGGAGCTCGTCCACCGGCACCGATTCGGCGCCCTACTTCCGGATTTTCAACCCGCTGAGCCAGTCGGAGAAATTCGACGCCGAAGGCCTGTTCATCAAACACTGGCTGCCAGAACTGGCCGGGCTCGATAAAAAGGAAGTTCACAACCCGGCCAACCTCTGCGGACTGTTTGGCGTGGCGGATTATCCATCGCCGATCGTCAATCTGAGCACGTCGCGACAACGAGCGCTGGCCGCGTTCAAGGATCTGCCATCGCGGCAGCAAGCAGGCGATTTCCATGAGTGATTTCCTGCGGCATTTTGCACAGCAGTTTGCGGCCTTGGACAAGGACAATCTGCAGCACCTCAATCAGCTCTACAGCCATGATGTGCACTTCACCGATCCGCTGCATGAAGTACAGGGTCTGGTGCAACTGCGCAGCTACTTCACCGAGCTCTATACCAATGTCAGCGATCTGCGCTTCGATTTCCACGGTTTCGATCAGATCAGCGAAGGTGAAGGCTATCTGCGCTGGGTCATGAGTTACCGCCACCCGCGCCTGGCCCACGGTCAGTTGATACGAGTGGAAGGTTGTTCGCACCTGCTTTGGCGCGACAAGGTTTATCGGCATCGGGACTACTTCGATGCCGGCGCGCTGATTTACGAACATTTACCCGTACTGGGTCGGGCAATTGCCTGGCTGAAAAGGAGAATGGGATGAGCCTCGCCTCTCCACGGCGTTACTGGTTGACCGGCGCCAGCAGCGGTATTGGCGCTTCGCTGGCCGAAGAAATACTCAAGTCCGGCGCTCACGTGGCCGTCAGTGCACGCTCGACAGCCGTGCTGAAGGTTTTGTCTCAGCGCTACCCCGGACAAGTGCTGGTGGTGCCCGGTGACCTGACCAATAGCCAGCGGGTGCGTGAAATCGGTGAGCAGATTGCACAAGACTGGGGCTCGCTGGACACGGTTATTCTCAACGCGGGCACCTGCGAATACGTGGACGTCAAGCAATTTGATTCATCGATTGTCGAACACGTGGTGCGCACCAATCTGCTCGCCAGCGCCTACTGCATCGAGGCGGCGTTACCGTTGCTGCGCAAAGGCATCGCGCCGCACCTTGTGGCCGTCGCGAGCTCCGTTACGTACTTGCCCCTACCACGCGCCGAAGCCTATGGCGCGTCGAAGGCGGGGTTACGTTACCTGTTTGAATCGCTGCGCATTGATCTCTCGCCGGAAGGCATCGAAGTCACCATCGTCAGCCCGGGCTTCGTCGAGACACCATTGACGGCCAAGAATGATTTCCCGATGCCGCTCAGTTGGCCGGTGGGTAAAGCGGCCCGGCATATTTTCGCCAAACTCAAGAACCGGCCATTGGAGATCGCGTTTCCGGGCCTGTTCATGGCGGCGCTGTGGCCGCTGTCGAAAATGCCCAACGCGGTGCAACTGGCCATCGGCAAACGCATGGTACGCAGCCCTGCGCCGATCCAGGATCTACCGTGAATATCGCCATCATCGGCAGCGGTATCTCGGGGTTGACCTGCGCGTACCTGCTTAATCGCAGGCATGCGATCACCCTGTTCGAGGCCGGCGACCGGGCGGGCGGTCACACCCACACGGTCGACGTGTCGGTCGATGGCCAGCGCTATGCGATAGACACCGGTTTTATCGTCTTCAACGACAGGACCTACCCGAATTTCATCCGCCTGCTCGGGCAGCTCGGGGTGGGTTTCAAACCGACTGAAATGAGTTTCTCGGTGACAGACCCGGACACCGGTCTTGAGTACAACGGCAATAACCTGAACAGCCTGTTCGCCCAACGCCGTAACCTGTTGTCGCCAGGATTCTGGGGCATGTTGCGCGACATTCTGCGCTTCAATAAAGAAGCCCAGCGCGATCTGGCGCTAGGGCACATCACCGCCGATACCACGCTGGACGATTACTTGAAGGCCGGCAACTACGGCGAGCGCTTTATCCTGCATTACATCGTGCCAATGGGGGCGGCGATCTGGTCGATGTCCATGGCGGACATGCTCGGTTTCCCATTGCAGTTTTTTGTGCGGTTTTTCAAGAATCACGGGCTGCTGTCCATCAGCAATCGCCCGCAATGGTGCGTGATTGAAGGTGGTTCCAATGCCTACGTCGGACCACTGACCGCCTCATATCGCGAAAAAATTCGTCTCAACTGCCCCGTGACGCGCGTCGAGCGCGATGACGCAGGCGTGGTTATCCACAGTGCAGTTGGCAGCGAACGCTTCGATAAAGTCGTGTTTGCCTGCCACAGCGATCAAGCCTTAAAACTATTGGCCCGGCCGAGCGATGCTGAACGGTCGATCCTCGGTGCCCTGCCCTACGCCGATAACGAAGTGGTGCTGCACACTGATACGCGCTTACTGCCCGTGCGCAAACGGGCCTGGGCCAGCTGGAATTATCGCCTCGGGGGCGCTGGTCACACACTGGCCGCAGTCACCTACGACATGAACATCCTGCAAGGTTTGCAGAGCGATACCACATTTTGCGTAAGCCTCAACCAGAGCGCCGGCATCAACCCTGACAAGGTGCTCGGCACCTTCACCTACGCTCATCCGCAATACAGCCTGGCCGCCGTCGCCGCTCAACAGCGCTGGGGTGAACTGGATGGCACGCAGCACAGCCATTTTTGCGGCGCTTATTGGGCCAACGGTTTCCATGAGGATGGCGTGGTCAGCGCCTTGCGAGTCGCCCGCTCCTTTGGAGAAGTGCTGTGAACAGCGCCCTCTACAGTGGCTGGATCGCCCACCGGCGGTTTGCCCCAAGGCACCACGAATTCCGCTATCGGATCGGTCTGCTGTACCTGGACCTCGATGAGCAAGACGCCGTACTCGGCTTGTCGCCCCTGTGCGGCACCCGCCGTTTTTCGCCCTTCTCGTTTCGCGAAACGGATTACCTGAAAACCTTTACCGGCCAGGGCATGCGCCTGATTGATGCGGTTCGCCTGCAAGTCAGCGAAGCCATAGGCCACGCGCCGCAAGGGTCGATCTGCCTGCTGACACAGGCCCGCAGTTGGGGCCTGTCGTTCAACCCGGTGAGTTTCTTCTATTGCCATGAAGCCGATGGGCAATTGGCTGCGATTGTCTGCGAAGTCACGAACACGCCGTGGCGAGAACGCTTTCTCTATGTGTTGCCAGCGAGGGCACCCGAGAACCGGTTCGATTTCCATCAGCATTTCGTGGTGGCCAAGTCATTTGATGTCTCGCCGTTTCTGCCACGGGATCTGGAATACCGAATGAGTTTCAGCCCCGTCGCCAACTCACTGGGCGTGCACATGGCGGACTGGCAGGGCGAACTGAAGCTCTTCGACGCCACGCTTAACCTGCATCGCGAAGCGTTAAACCGCAGCAGCCTGCACCGTTACCTGCGGCAGTTTCCCTGGATGACCGCGAAAACCTGCCTGGCGATTTACTGGCAGGCACTGCGTCTTTTGCTCAAACGCGTCCCGATCTTTGCTCATCGGGCTGCCGATCGAAGCTTTCGAACCGCCACAGTTCCCTCCAAGGATCGCCGTCATGAAGTCCTCTAGCATTTTGGCCAAAGCCACACTACCCGTCACCCACGGCTTGACCGGAGCGTTGCTGCGCCGTGGCGTGCTGCGGCAACTGGCGGCGCTTAAACACGGGCAACTGGTGCTTATCGAGGGCAGCGAGCGGCATGTCTTCGGCACGGCCGGCAGTCATTTGATCGGGGAGATTTATATTCTCGACGCCGCAGCATGGGGCTGCGTGGCGAGCAACGGTTCGATCGGCGCGGGTGAAGCGTTCATCCACGGTTATTGGAGTTCGCCGAACCTGACCGCCGTCGTGCGCGTTTTCGTCAGCAACCTCGACGTACTGGATGCGCTGGAAGGCGGACTGGCGAAACTCAGCCGACCTTTCGTTCAAGGGCTGCACTGGCTCAATCGCAATACCCGCAAGGGCTCGCAGAAAAACATCGCGGCTCATTACGACCTGGGTAATGACCTGTTCGAGCAGTTTCTCGATCCGACCATGATGTATTCCGCGGCGCAATTCCTTAGCCCCGAAGACAGCCTCGAACAGGCGCAGTTGAACAAACTCGAACGGATCTGCCAGAAACTCGCCTTGAAACCCAGCGATCACCTGCTCGAAATCGGCACTGGCTGGGGCAGCATGGCGCTTTATGCGGCGCAGCATTACGGCTGCCAGGTCACCACCACCACGCTGTCGAAAGAGCAGTTCGCTTTTACCGCTCAACGAATCGAAACCCTTGGCCTGCAAGGCCAGGTCACGCTGCTGCTCAAGGATTACCGCGACCTCACCGGCCAGTACGACAAACTGGTATCGATCGAGATGATCGAAGCGGTCGGTCATCGCTTCCTGCCGACGTACTTCAAGCAATGCGCACACTTGCTCAAGAGCAACGGCTTGATGCTGTTGCAGGCCATCACCATTCGCGAACAACGCTATGAACAGGCCAAGGGCAACGTCGACTTCATCCAGCGCTACATTTTCCCCGGCGGCGCCTTGCCCTGCGTACAGAAAATGCTCGAGATCGTCAGTCGCGACACCGACATGAACCTGCTGCACATGGAGGATTTTGGCTTGCACTACGCGCGAACCCTGCGCCTGTGGCATGAGAATTTTCGACGCGCTCAGGGTCGCTTGAGCGAGTTGGGCTACGACGACTATTTCCTGCGCCTGTGGGAGTTTTACCTGTGCTACTGCGAAGGCGGCTTCCTGGAGCGCACCATCGGCACGGCGCAATTGCTGTTGGCTAAACCCTCGGCGATTACCGCGCCGCTGTTGGGCCGTTTCGATGCTTGAACGCGTGGCCAATGCAGTGATGTTTCAGCTCGGCTGGTTTGCCTGCGTGGCCGGCGGCAACAGTTTGTGGTTGTTGGTGGCACTCACGGTTCTGGTGATTCATCTGTTATGGATAAGTCGCTGGGCCGATGAAGGTCGCTTGATCCTCAGCGTGGTGTTGCTGGGCACCACCGTCGACAGTTCATTGCGATGGCTGGGCGTATTTGATTTCACCGACGTCGCGCCACTGATTCCATTGTGGTTGATGTTGTTGTGGGCGCTGCTGGCAACGACCTTGCGCCATTGCCTGGCCTGGACCGCCCACCCTTGGTGGCTTGCAAGCGTGTGCGGTGCCGTCGGCGGGCCTTTATCGTATTTCGCCGGTGGACGACTGGCGGGCGTGCAATTTCCTTACGGACAATGGCCAACCCTGATCGGTATCGGGCTCTTGTGGGCCGCGCTGTTTCCTGTCCTTCACTTCATGGCTCACCGATTGGCCTCGGACACACAACATTAGCGTCCGTCCGGCCTTTCACACAGCATCGGCCCACTGCCTTACACTGCGCGCCATGAAAACCATTCCACACACGCAAATCGCCGAGCCGGCCGTGACGTGCTCGACCTGCGCGGCTTGCTGCTGTCAGCTTGAAGTGATGCTGATCACTGACACAGGCGTGCCCGAACGCTTTATCGATACCGATGACTGGGGTGGGGAAGTGATGCTGCGCCTGGACGACGGCTGGTGTGCAGCGCTGGATCGCAACAGCATGATGTGCACCATCTACGAAAAACGCCCGCTGATCTGCCGGGAATTCGAGACGGGCGCACCGGAATGCATCGAAGAGCGCCAGGGGATCAGCACGGCGTATCGCTGAGTCCGAAGTTACCGAAGATCTAATGTGGGAGCGGGCTTGCTCGCCCCCACATTGACCGTGTTTACAACGGCATTGTGTAGTGCAGCGAGTAACTTTCCACGCCGTCGTTGTGACTGCTCATACCGGCATTGGAATAGTGCGTCGCACGAATCCCGACTTCATGCCCGCCAGTAAAGCGCAGGCCAAAGCCGAATCGGTCTTCAAACTGGAAGGCCTGGCCAATGTTGTTGTCTTCAACTTCAGTGTGGGAGAACACCGCCACACCAATCCCCGCCTCAAGGTAAGGTTTGATCGACTGCCCGGCAAATTCGTAAACGAACACCGGCGAGAACGACAGGCTGTTGTTGCTGGAGCTCTTGTCGCCATCCCAATAGGTATAGGCGCCACTCCAGTAACCGGTCAGGCGACCCACGTCGCTTTGCCACCAGCTCTGATCCCAGTCGAATACCATGCCCAGTCGATAAGTCATGGTTGACTCGCTGGTCTGACCGACCCCGAACTCCACGCCTGCCGCCTGTGCGGTAAAACTTTGCCCCATCAAAGCGGCCGCAATCGCGGCCAAACAGAATAGTCGCTTCACTAGAAACATCCTTTTCCGAACGATTTCAAATGGTTTTTTTGTTACTCAACGCTATAGAAGTCGACGCTAAATCAGAAGTTCAACCCTCAACCTGCACTGCCCCAACTTTTTTGTTAACGCTCGAAGCTTCTCACAACGCCGGACGTATTCCACAGTATCGGCAAGATATTTCTGAAATGAACCGGATCGGCACTCGTCCAGAACTCGGCAGCACGCGCCGGCCCGTCGGCGAGCAGTTCACGCTCGGCCAACAGACGCTGAAGTTGCCGCGCAACAGCCGCCCCCGTGTCGATCAGACTGATGTCATCCGGGATCATCTGCTTTAGCAGAGGCTTCAGGAAGGGATAATGCGTACAACCGAGAATCAGGGTGTCGCACCCGGCGCCGAGCAACGGTTCAACGTACCTGGCCAGCAACTGGCGCAATGCCTCGCTGTGCAAATCACCGTTTTCAATCAACTCGACCAGGCCGGGACACGGCTGAGTGATGACGCGCACATCGGTGGCGAAACGGTCGAGCAAGGCGGCGAACTTGGCACTCTGCAAGGTGCCGGTGGTGGCGAGCACGCCGACCACGCCGCTGCGGGTCGCGGCGGCGGCCGGTTTGACCGCCGGCTCCATGCCGACGATAGGCCACTGCGGATAATCGCGACGCAAGTCGGCAACACCCGCGACGGTCGCGGTGTTGCACGCCAGCACCAGGGCCTTGGCGCCCTGCTGCTGGAAAAAATCGGCCATGACGCTGCAGCGCTGGCGGATGAATTCCGGGGTTTTCTCGCCGTAGGGAATGTTCCCGCAGTCGGCGACGTACAGCAGTGACTCGTTGGGTAGCAATCGCTGGATCTCGGCCAGCACCGAGAGCCCACCGACGCCGGAGTCGAACACGCCAATCGGCGCTTCACGCATGTGTCGAACCACAGACGCTGCAACCCGGATCACGCTTGACCCGCAATTCTCGAAAGCGCGAGCCCAACGCATCGATCAGCAACAGACGCCCCACCAGCGGCTCGCCGAAACCGACCAGCAGCTTCATGGCTTCCAGTGCCTGAAGGCTCCCCACCAGCCCCACCAACGGTCCGACGACGCCGGCTTCGCTGCACGTCAGTTCGGCTTCGCTGCCATGCCCGTATAAACAGTGGTAGCACGGACTTTCGGGGCGACGTGGGTCGAACACCGACAATTGCCCTTCGAGGCGAATCGCCGCACCGCTGACCAGCGGTTTACGGGCGACGACACAGGCAGCATTGACCGCTTCGCGGGTGGAGAAATTGTCGGAGCAGTCCAGTACCAGATCGACCGCCGCAACCGCCGCCGCGAGGGAATCTTCGTCCAGCGCAGTACGGTGGGCGATCAACTGGATCTCGGGATTGATGGCGGTCAAACGGCGAATCGCCGACTCAACCTTGCTCAGCCCGACGCTATCGGTGTCGTGAATTATCTGGCGTTGCAGGTTGGTCAGGTCGACCGTGTCGAAGTCGGCAAGGTGCAGCTCACCCACGCCGGCCGCAGCCAGGTACAGCGCGACCGGCGAGCCGAGACCGCCGAGGCCGACGATCAGCACGCGGCTTTCTTTGAGTCGCAACTGGCCGTCGATGTCGACGTGCTGCAACAGAATCTGCCGACTGTAGCGCAATAATTCCTGATCATTCAGCATGGCAGGCGCCCCAGGCTGATTCGTTCGTGTCCACCCAGATCTATTCGGCTGTGGACGTTTTCAAAGCCGCGGGTCAGCAGCAAATCGCGCACGGCACTGGCTTGATCGTAGCCGTGTTCGAGCATCAGCCAGCCACCCGCTTCCAGATAATCCGGCGCCTGGGCGACGATCAAGCGCAGATCGTCGAGCCCGTCGACACCAGCCACCAAGGCACTGGCCGGCTCGAAGCGCACATCGCCTTCCACCAGATGCGGATCGGAAGAAGGGATGTAAGGCGGGTTGCTGATGATCAGTTGAAAACGCTGACCTTCCAGCGCGCTGAACCAATGACTGCTCAGCACCGTGGCGTTATTGAGGTGCAAGCGTTGGCGGTTGCGCTCGGCCAGGGCCACGGCTTCCAGCACGCGATCCACCGCCGTGACCTGCCAGGCCGGACGTTCACTGGCCAGGGCCAGGGCGATCGCGCCGCTGCCGGTGCCTAGGTCGAGGACCTTGGCGGGTGTGGCCGGCAACAGTTCAAGCGCGGCTTCCACCAGCAATTCGGTATCCGGGCGCGGGATCAGTGTGTGCGGCGCCACTTCCAGGTCCAGCTTCCAGAACCCTTGCTGCCCCAGAATGTAAGCCACCGGCTCACCGCCACGACGACGCTGCAAGTAGCTGGCAAACGTCAGCGCCGCTTCACTGGGAACGATGCGCTCCGGCCAGGTGTGGAGAAAACTGCGCGGCTTGCCCAATGCGGCAGCCAGCAACAACTCGGCATCCAGACGCGCGGTGGGCGAGTCGGGCAAGTCGGCGGCGCGCAATAAACTGGCAATGATCGTCATTTACTCACCTATCGCCGCCAATTGATCGGCCTGGTACTCGGCCAGCAATGGCTCGATCACCGCATCGACCCCGCCGGCGAGAATTTCGTCGAGCGAGTACAGCGTCAGGTTGACCCGGTGGTCGGTGACCCGGCCCTGGGCAAAGTTGTAGGTACGAATCCGCTCCGAGCGATCACCGGAACCGACCAGCAACTTACGCTCACTGGCAATGGCATTGGCCGCGGCGCTGGTTTGCTGATCATTGAGTTTGGCCGACAGCCAGGACATCGCCCGGGCGCGGTTCTTGTGCTGGGAGCGTTCTTCCTGGCACTCCACGACAATGCCGGACGGCAAGTGCGTGATGCGAATGGCAGAGTCAGTCTTGTTGACGTGCTGACCGCCGGCACCCGAGGATTTGTAGGTATCGATGCGCAAATCCGAAGGGTTGATCTCGATAGCTTCCTGCTCATCCGGCTCGGGCAACACCGCCACGGTGCAGGCTGAGGTGTGGATGCGGCCCTGGGATTCGGTGGCCGGAACCCGTTGCACACGGTGCGCGCCGGATTCGAACTTGAGCTTGCCGTAGACGTTGTCGCCTTCAACCCGGGCGATGACTTCTTTATAGCCACCGTGTTCGCCCTCGTTCTCCGAGAGGATTTCCACCCGCCAGCCGCGACGTTCGGCGTATCGCGAATACATGCGGAACAGGTCGCCGGAGAAAATCGCTGCCTCGTCGCCGCCGGTGCCGGCACGGATTTCGAGGAACACGTTGCGCCCGTCGTTCGGGTCTTTCGGCAGCAGCATGCGTTGCAGGCTGGCTTCGAGTTCGATCAGTTGCTCCTTGGCTTCGCGGACTTCTTCCACGGCCATTTCGCGCATGTCCGGGTCGCTGTCCTTGAGCAGTGCCTGGGCGCCTTCGAGGTCGCATTGCACTTTGAGCAACTGTTTATAGGTGCCGACAATGGGCTCGACTTCCGCGTATTCCTTGGAGTAGGTGCGGAATTTGGTTTGATCGGAAATGACTTCGCCATCGCCAAGCAAGGCGGTCAATTCCTCGAAACGGTCCTGGAGGATGTCCAGCTTATTGAGCAGTGACGCTTTCATTGCGGTTTTTTATCCGAAAAGCTATCCGATGAGCCCTCATTCAGGGCAAAGAGCTCTTGAGCCATGGCCAGCGCATCGAGGCGGCCTTCGGCAGAGAGCTTTTTCAATTGCACGCTGGGTGCGTGCAACAGTTTGTTGGTCAGGCCGCGCGCCAGTTGCACCAGCACGTCTTCGGCGCTGGTGCCGTTGGCCAGCAGGCGCTGAGCCTTCTGTAATTCTTCGTCGCGCATGCGCTCGCTTTGCTGACGATAAGCCTTGAGCACATCCACCGCCGCCAGCTCACGCAGGCGCACCATGAAATCTTCGGCGCCGACCGAGACCATCTCTTCGGCCGCCTGGGCTGCGCCCTGACGACTCTTGAGGTTCTCGGCGACCACTTCGTGAAGATCGTCGACGCTGTACAGGTAAACGTCGTCGAGTTCGCCGACTTCCGGCTCGATATCGCGCGGAACGGCGATGTCCACCATGAAGATCGGCTTGTGCTTGCGCAGTTTCAGCGCGCTTTCCACCGCGCCTTTGCCAAGGATCGGCAACTGGCTCGCGGTGGAACTGATGACGATGTCGCTGCGCACCAGTTCAGCCGGGATGTCCGACAGCAACACGGCGTGAGCACCGAACTGCTCGGCCAGAATGCTCGCGCGTTCCAGGGTGCGGTTGGCGACGACGATGCGCTTCACACCCAGCTCATGCAGATGGCGGGCGACCAGGGTGATGGTTTCGCCAGCACCGATCAACAAGGCCTGGCTGCGTTGCAGGTCGCTAAAAATCTGTTTGGCCAGGCTGACGGCGGCAAACGCCACGGACACCGGGTTCTCGCCGATGGCGGTGTCGGTGCGTACCTGTTTGGCCGCGTTGAACGTAGCCTGAAACAAACGCCCGAGTAATGGACCGATGGTGCCGGCCTCACGCGCCACGGCGTAAGCGGATTTCATCTGGCCGAGGATCTGCGGTTCGCCCAACACCAGGGAATCGAGCCCGGAGGCGACCCGCATCATGTGACGAACTGCCGCATCATCTTCGTGCACATAACTGCTCGCACGCAGCTCTTCGAGGCTTAAATGGTGATAATCGGCCAGCCAACGCAACACGACGTCCGCCGAAAGGTGATCCTGTTCTATATACAGTTCACTGCGATTGCAGGTGGAGAGGATCGCAGCTTCGCGGCTGTCGGTGAGGCGGCAGAGCTGCTGCAAGGCCTCCACCAGCTGCTCAGGGGTAAAGGCCACGCGCTCGCGGACGTCTACTGAAGCAGTCTTATGGTTAATACCGAGTGCAAGGAAGGCCATTCAAAGTCGCTGATGGTGACGTGAAGCCGGCAATTGTCCTACTTCGACGGAATCAGAACAACTATTCGATATCTATTGCCATGGCGGGCATCTGTCCGTACTGCGAGACATTCTCGTTTACAGGTGTGCGCATGCGAAAATGGCAGGCCGGTTATGTTTGACCCAAGGCTTGTGTCATGATGATCCGACCGCAGGTTAGTCGTCCTCTTCCTATATGAATAGATCCTCCGCGTTGCTCCTCGCTTTTGTCT
>Ga0302169_10000133_pt1 | contig 24155 bp, 17 predicted proteins | sample I_Fen_N1_3_FD_193493 | JGI IMG/M metagenome (GOLD analysis project Ga0302169, IMG submission 193493) | Peat permafrost microbial communities from Stordalen Mire near Abisko, Sweden - I_Fen_N1_3 | ecosystem: Environmental > Terrestrial > Soil > Wetlands > Permafrost | place: Sweden: Abisko...
CGGCACACTCAGCAATTTCATGATGTTGCCGATCAACCCCAACACCAGCACACCCACGACTGTGTAGAAAATCGTGCCTTTGCCACCGGACAGCAGTGCCCCTCCGATCACGCAAGCGGCAATGGCGTCCAGTTCTAGGGCGATGCCGGCGCTGGGTGTGGCGACACCTGAGCGCGAAGCAATCACCACCCCGGCCAATGCCGCCAGGCCGCCGCAAATACCATAGGCGGCCAGTTTGTAGCGCTCCACCGGAATACCCGCCAAGCGCACGGCGGTTTCATTGCTGCCGCTGGCAATGGTCAAGCGGCCATAGGCGTTGTAGCGAAGGATCAAGGCAAAGACCACGGTCACCAACCCCGCCAGCCACACAGGCCAAGGGATACCCAGTACACCATCGGCCATGCGACCGAAATCGCGCAACAGTTGAGCACTGACCAGCCTGTCGTCCAGCCTTTGCGGCTGGCCGTTGGACAGGATGAATGCCAGACCGCGGGCGACCGTCATCATGGCCAGGGTCGCGATAAAAGGTGCCATGCGGAAGTACGCAATAAAGGTGCCCGTCACCAGCCCCATCAATACGCCAGACGCCACCGCAATCGCCACCGCCAGCAGCAGTCCGCCGCCCCCTTCAACCGGCAACACATTGAGGGTCATCGCCACCACGATGCCGCCCACGGCCGCGACCGAGGCAACGGACAAATCGATGCCCGCCGTCAGGATTACAATCAACATGCCGATACTGACCAGCAGCAACGGCGTCAATTGGCGCAACAGGTTGCCGAGGTTCTGATACGTGAAGAAGTCCGCCGAGAGCACGCTGGCGACGACGGCCAGTACCACTAGCATCACCAGCGCGTTGTGTTCCAGAAACAGACGCTGCAACGAACGTCGGTCCGCCCGGCTTTCTCGAGCGTGATTGTTTTCCTGCAAAAGCTCGGCCGGGGCCAGCTTGGAATTAGGGTTACTCATGGTGCTCGACTCCCATCGCCAGACAAATCATTTCTTGTTCTTTAATGCGCTCGCCCAACAGTTCGCCGGCGATCGCGCCTTCGCGCATTACCAGCACGCGATCACACATGCCGATGATTTCCATCATTTCCGAAGAGACCATGATGATCGCCACGCCCTGTTCAGCGAGGTCATTGATGACCCGGTAGATTTCCGTTTTCGCGCCCACATCCACGCCACGGGTAGGCTCGTCGAGAATCAGTACGCGGCAGCCCGCATCGACCCATTTCATCAGGGCGACTTTCTGTTGGTTACCCCCTGACAGGTCACCGACCAACTGCTCGATCGAATGCGTCTTGACCGCCAGTTGCTGGCGCAAGGCTTCGATACCCTGGGTCTCCCGGCTGTTGGCAATCCAGCCCATACGCCCGGTATAAGGACTGTCCGGACGCAGCGCGCCGTTGATCCGTATAGACATCTCCAGCAACACGCCTTGTTGCTTGCGATCCTCGGGCAACAGGCCGATGCCATTGGTAATGGCTTCCCGAGGCGTACGGTTGTGAATCTCCCTGCCATCGAGGTACAGCGCGCCGGAGGTTTTCCGATCAGCCCCGAAGATCGCGCGCATGGTTTCGGTCCGTCCGGCACCGACCAGACCACAAAAGCCGAGTACTTCACCCGCACGTACCTCAAAGCTCACATCGCGTACCAGACGTCCTGCGCACAGGTGCTCGACCTTCAGCAACACCTCGCCGATGCATGGAGTGCGCGGCGGGAACAGGTCACTGAGCTCGCGACCAATCATCATTTCGATCAAGCCACGCTCGGTAATGTCAGCCAGTTCCAGTGTGCCGACCGTCTTGCCGTCCTTGAGCACCGTGGCGCGATCGCAGATCCGGAAAATTTCATCCATGCGGTGCGAGACGTAAACGATGCACGCGCCTTTGCGGCGCAATTCATCGAGGATTCTGAACAGCTTATCGGCCTCATGGGAGGTGAGCACTGCCGTCGGCTCATCGAAGACCAGCACCGACGAGTTACGCGACAGTGCCTTGCAGATCTCCACCGCTTGCTGGTACGCCACCGGCAAACTGCCGACCGACTGGCGCACATCGATATCGCTGAACCCCAGTTCATCGAGAATCGCCCGGGCTTTTTTGCGCATGGCGGCCCACTGGACAAACCCCTTGCTCTTGCCCAGATCATCGATGCAGATGTTCTCGGCCACCGATAAATGCGGGGCCAGGGCGAACTCCTGGTAGATGATCGAAATCCCCAGCTTGAGCGCATCGCCGGGTTTGCGAATATCGACTTTCTCGCCGTTCATGCTGACCCCGCCGGCATCACGCACATAGGCCCCGGAGAGGATCTTCATCAAGGTTGATTTGCCGGCGCCGTTCTCGCCCATCAGTGCGTGGATTTCCCCCGCACGGGCCGAAAAACTAGCGCTGTTCAGGGCACTGATACCTCCAAACTTTTTCGAGATGTCGAGCATCTCTACGGCAGGTTTGTGCATCGCGTTCATTGTGTTCACCGTCTATAAACTGCAGTCATTCGAGCTGTGGCGGCCGTCAAATACAGCAGCCACAGGCCGGTTCAACCGTGCGAAATTACTTCATCGCAGTTTTGATCTGCTCGATGGAGCGGAACGGCGGGACGGTTTCGGTGGATGGCGGCAAACTGTCGGCCTTGATGTAGGTGTCGACGTTGTCCGGTGTGATCAGCGTGACCGGGAAGTACGACGCTAACGGCAGGTTGTTGGCATCCAGTCCCTTGTCGAGAATCTGGTGGATCAACTCAATGGCGGCCACCCCGGTTTCCGAACCGCTGTTGGTGGCACTTACCAGCAACTTGCCTTGCTTGATCAAGTCCAGCGCCACGCGAAAGCTGCCGGCGGCGGAAGCGACCATGACGCTGTTTTTCTTACCGGCATTTTCCAGGGCATTGATCGCGCCAATGGCAATGAAGTCGTTCTCTGCCAAGACCAGATTGAGTTTGTCACCCTGGGACGAAAGGATGTCTTCCGTGGCCGCCAGACCACCCTCTTCGGTCCAGTCACCACGACCCCAGGCGAGTACGTTGAAGCCACCTTCCGGCCAGCTGAAGCTGCCCTTGGCCTTGACCTGCTGGAACAGCTTGAAGCCCTTGAGCATTGCGTCTTCTTTGGAAAGGCCCAGCTTCCGCTCTTGCGAGCGCGCATAAACGATCCCGGAGATCATGCCGTTGAGTCGGCTTTCGGAGGTCGAGTTACCCATCACCCCAATGACCATGGCGGCGTTGATCACCTTGGCCGGATCAGTCTTGGCCGCAACGTAACGCCCTGCCTCGAATCCACTCCCGTACGGGTTGCCGGTGCTGGTGGTGATCACCGGCGCACGGGCGTCCGGGGCGGTGCCGACGGTGATCACCGGAATGCCGGCGGCCACTGCCCGCTCGACATCCGACACCGAACCGAGGACATCGGTTGGATCAATCACGATCAGATCGACGCCCAGGGTAATGAAGTTATCGACCTGGGCACTCTGCTTGGCGACATCGCTGTCAGCCACTTGCAGCTCAATATCGTAGTTGTACTTCTTGGCGATGGTTTTCGAGTCGTCGATCATCGAGACAAACCAGGGGTTGCCAAGGGTGATTTCAGTCCAGCCGATACGCAAACGCTCGCCCTTCTTTTTCAGTGGCAAGGCTTTGTTGATCGAGGTGCGATCCGGCATATCAGGATCAATCACGCCCGACAATGCGGTGTTGGGCATCAAACTGTAGATTTCATGCTTTGGAGCTGCCCAGGCGTGGGTGCCGATGAGGCTCGCCAGGGCTAATGTGGTGATCGAACGAACAGCTGACAGCTTCATAATTATTATTCTCCAGTGCGCTGATTTGATCGGTGATGCAGTGCTGTTTACTTCGAACAGCACCGGTTTCTCGCTTGAGGCTCAGGCCTGCAAATCGATCCAGGCCGATTTGAGTTCCGAGTACTTGTCCAGTGCGTGCAGTGAGCGGTCGCGCCCGTTGCCCGATTGCTTGTACCCGCCAAACGGCATGGTGATATCGCCACCGTCGAAGCAGTTGACCCAGACGCTGCCGGCGCGCAGCGAGCGGATGATCGAGTGGGCACGGGACAGGTCGCTGGTCCAGAGACTGGCGGCCAAGCCATAGGGCGAATCGTTGGCGATGCGCACGGCGTCCAGGTGATCCTTGGCGTTGATCACCGACAGCACTGGCCCGAATATTTCTTCCCGGGCGATGGTCATGTCGTTAGTAACATTGTCGAAGATCGTCGGCGGGATGAAGAAGCCATCGGCCAAGGCGCCGCTGGCACGTTCACCTCCGAGGATGATCCGGGCGCCCTCTTCCGAGCCCTTCTTGATATAACCGAGCACGCGATCCATCTGCGCCTTATCGACCATGGCACCCAACTGCGTGGCCGGGTCGAGTGGGTCGCCGACGGCGATGGTCCGCGCCACCTTCAAGACTTCGGCAACAAACTCGTTGCGAATGCCTTGCTCGACAATCAGGCGCGAAGGCGCCACACACACTTCTCCCTGGTTGAAAAACATGGATCTTGCAGCGGTGGTGGCGGCTTTTTCCAAGTCACGACAGTCATTGAGAATGATGTTCGGGGTCTTGCCGCCACACTCCAGCCAAACCCGTTTCATGTTCGACTGGCCGGAGTACTGCAGGAACAATTTGCCGACTTCACCAGAGCCGGTGAACACAAGCGTATCGACATCCATGTGCAGGCCCAAGGCACGGCCAGCGGTAGGACCGAAGCCCGGCAGCACGTTGAACACACCCGGTGGAATGCCCGCCTGCGCGGCCAGTTCGGCGATACGCAGTGCAGTCAATGGCGATTGTTCGGCCGGTTTGAGGATTACCGAGTTACCCATTGCCAAGGCCGGGGCAACTTTCCACATCGCCATCAGCATCGGGAAATTCCACGGGGTCACGGCAGCGACCACGCCAATAGCTTCGCGGGTAATCATGCCCAGCGCGCCCGGACCCGATGGGGCGATTTCGTCGTAGACCTTGTCGCAGCATTCGGCGTACCACTGCAGGCATTCGAGCACCGCATGTACATCGAAACCGGCGCTTTCGGACACGGGTTTGCCCATGTCCAACGTCTCGAGCAATGCCAGTTCGGTCATGTGCTGCTCGAACAACGCCGCAAAACGCAGCATGACTTTTTTGCGCTCCTTGGGTGCCAGTTGCGACCACACGCCGCTATCGAATGCCTGGCGGGCGATCTTCACTGCGACGTCGACGTCTTCGGCCTGGCAGGACGCGACGTAATTCAACACTTGACCGTTGCGCGGGGAAATATTGGCAAAAGTTTCTCCACTCAGGGCGTCGACAAAACGGCCATTGATGAAGGCTTGCCCTGGCAGGTTCAGGGCGGCGACACGCTGCTGGACCGCAGCGATATCAACGAGAGTATTCATGCTGTTGCGTCTCCTGTTTTTGGTTTTAGGCGTAGGCGCCCAAAGACGATATATCATGCATTATCAAAATCGCAAGCGAAGGAATGCCCTGAATCGGGGGGGATTCTTCACAAGTTCTGTTCGATAAACCGCGTAATCCTTTAGAAACTGACCTCGGTTTTCAGCCCGAACACCACCACGCTTTTGTCCCCACTCAGCCCGCCAGGATTGACGACGTATTGCACGTTAGGCCGCAGGGTCAGGGCTGGAGTCACGCTGACGCCGTAGTACAACTCCATCGGGTATTCAGTGTCCGGTGCCGCTGAGGTGTAGCCATTTGCCTGGCGGATACGCTTCGCGGATTTTTCATTCACTTCAAGCCGCCCGATCGCCACACCGATTTCATCCTGTGGCCGCCCAGCAAAAGGACCGCTGATAAACGCACCGGCGTGCCAGACCTTTTCCACGTAGGACACATCGCGATCCGATTGAATGAAGTTGGCGAACAGGGTCAGGCCACGGGCGCTGTTGCTCGGGTCCTGATAGACCCGCTGTTCGGCCATGGCGTAGTAGCCGCTGGCTTGATCGTGCTGATCGGGCGCATTGCCGGTCAGGCCGATGGGCTGATCATTGACGTCGCGATAGACATCGTTGAAATCACCGGTATTACGCCAGATGCCCGCCCGGTAGCTGCCAGGCAGACCGTTGAGCGTCGGCGTCCAGGCCAATTCGCCTACGGCCAGATACCCGGTGGTGCCCGAGGGGCTGCCAAAGTTCAGGCCCTGGGCGTTTTCGGTAAAGCGTGGATTGACCTGATACAGCGACGCGTTGAGGGACAACTCATCGGTCAGTTTCCCCGCCACCGCCGCGCCCCATTGGCTGACGGGCCAAGTGAACCAGTTCGGTGTGATATAACCGGGTACCGTGCCGCAGAAGGTCAGGTTTTGAAACTTGCAGGAAAACGGAAAGACATCGCCACTCATGGGCAAGCGACCGAGTTTCACCACCAGTCGATCGTCCAATAACGCCTGCTGGTAATAGAACTGCACCAGACGGGTGACGCTGCCGTAGCCGTAGATTTCCTGGGCGGCCAGCAAGGTGTTGGTCCCGGCCTCGGCCGTCAGGCTTTCGCCGTTACGATTGCTGAGGGTCATACGAAAACTCGCGCCCTGCCAGCCGAACAGCTTCTGCAGATCGAAGTTGGTGTCAACCATCAACTGATCGCTGTAAGTCCCTTTATGGTCATCGCCACCCTGAGTGTTGTAGGCCAGTTCGTTAACATAAGTCAGCTGGAAATCCACACCCTGCTCATGCAGGCGAGTGCGCTCACCGTTCCAGTCACCCAGCAGAAAATTATTCGGCGAGTAACTGGCTGCTTGGGCGCCAGGCAACACACAGGCGCTGAAAAGCCCGACGGCAATCATCGTTTTGTTGGTCATTATTATTGTTCCCGAAACTATTTTTATTGTTGGTCTTAGTGTTTTTCGAGCATGCAAAATCCCGCCGACCCAACTAACGGATCGGTCGAACAACGTTCTTCAAAATGGCGTGACAGACACTTCGGTTAGAAACACATTTTCACGATGTCGGCGACCTCCTCTTTGCTGTTGATTTTCTTCGGATGACAGGCCAGGTCCTGGTTGAAACTGGTCCATACGGTTTGCGCAAACTCATCGATCTGCTCCGGTCGCAAACCGTAGCTGCTAAAGGTGTCAGTGACGCCCAAGGTGGCGAACAGTTTTTTCAGAATGTCGGGAAGGCACTCGGCGCGTTCAATCTCGGAAAGGGTCAGCGTCGACGGATCAAGAATCCCGGCCACACGCGAGAACTTGTCGGCACACACCGGCAGCGTCCAGCCAATCACGTACGGCGTACTGGCCGCGACCGTGCCACCGTGAGGCGCGTCGGTCATCGCTCCCAACGGTTGGCCAAGAGCGTGGGATACCGTAACGCCGGCACCGGCAATGGCCATACCGCCCAAAGTCGAGGCAAAGGCCATTTGCGCCCGTGCTTGAAGGTCATCACCGTGCTCGACGCAACGCTGGGCATTGGCCGCGAACAACCTAATCGACTCCAGGGCGACCATTTCCACCCACGGCGTGCAATGAATACTGATGTACGCCTCCAACGCGTGGCAGAAGGTGTCGACAGCGGTCAACGCGGTCAGTTTCGGCGGCTTCGAAACCAGAATCTGCGGATCGATCAAGGCCACGTCGGGGTAAATGAACGGGTTGACGATAGCGCACTTCAAGCTCAGTTCAGGATTGTTGATCACCGCAAAAGGCGTGGCTTCAGTCCCGGTGCCGGAGGTGGTGGGCACTACCAGTAATGGCAACCCACGGCTTTGTGGTCGGGTGACCTTTTCACCCAGCCGCTCGGTGTAGTCCCAGCAGGAACCACCGTGCACGGCAACGAAAGCCACGGCTTTGGCCGAGTCAATGGCACTGCCTCCCCCGACCGCGACGACCACATCGCAACCGGCATTGCGAACCTGCGCGGCCGCACGATCAATCGTGGTATGTCGGGGGTTGGGCACAATGTCGTAGAACTCGAGAAACTCAATGCCGCGCTCAACAAAGCTGCGGGTAATCTGCGCCACCAGGTCACTGCCCTTAAGAAACGGGTCAAGCATCAAAAAGACTTTTTTGCCGAACGGCTCGACCTTTTCACCCATACGCTTGATCGCCCCGACTTCGAAATCCAGGGTCAACGGCAGACTTGCCTGAAATGCTTTCATCAGATCACCTTTTGGTTGTGGAAAGTGCGCTGCCAACGGTTTCAGCCGACCAGCAATGACCCGCCATTTTTATAGAGTTCGCCCAAATCACTTGCAGCGATCAGTGCCGCTTTCATTTCATCGAAAGTGACTTCGAACGGTTCGACCTTGCTGGTCTGGTTGGGGTCGGCGGCGGTGCGCGCCACACAGTCGAGTTCTTGTGCGGTGATGTCGGCCAGCCCCAGATCTTCGAAGGTGACCGGCAAACCGATGCTCAGGCAGAACCGCAGCACGGTATCCAGTTCGCGGCTGGATTTGCCTTCAAGCACCAACATCACCAGAACACCAAAGGCAACGTACTCGCCGTGGTACATCGTCGCCCGAGCCCCCAGTTCGCTGAACCCGCAATACACCGCATGCGCCGTCGCCACGCCATTACTCTCAAAGCCGATGCCGCTCATCAAGGCGTTGGCTTCGACCACACGGTTGAATGCTTTGGTGACGCATTGTTTTTCGGCGGCGCGCCTGGCTTGCAGGCCGTCCTCAAGCAGCACCCGATAACACAACTCGGCAATGGCCATTGAAGTCAGCGTCGATTTCGCACCGCCGCCCTCCTTCAACCCCGCACCGGCATTACCGAGAAAATTATCCCGGTCCGACTCGACGCAGGTGCGCGCTTCAAAATAGGTCGACAGTGCATCGCCCATTCCAGCCACCAGCAGACGCACCGGGGCCTGGGCGATGATCCAGGTATCGACCACCACCACATCCGGGCTGCGTTCATAGAACAGGACGTCGTCAAACGCGCCTGCTTCGGTGTACAGCACCGAGAGGGAACTGGTGGGGGCGTCGTTGGAGACAATGGTGGGCACGATGCACAGCGGCACCCTGGCCTGATTGGCGACGGCCTTCGCGGCGTCCAGCACCTTGCCGCCACCTACCCCGATCACCCCGTCGCATTCAAGGGCGTTGATGCTCGCGGTTAGCCGCTGAATTTCTTCGCGGGTCACCTCACCGGCAAAAATCCCATAGTGCAGTTGAGTATGCTCGGCATCGAAACTGTCACTGAGTGTCTGTTTCAGCCTGTCGAGGCGCCCTTGAGTGGTGATCACCAGAAACCGTCGACCGAACCAGGCCACATGCCTGTGCAGTCGTTCGAGTTCCTTATAGCCCTGGATATAGCGGCCGGGTGCAGCAAACATTTGAGTCATGGTCATCGTCATCCTGGCCTCGTCGTGGAGGCTTTTTTTTATTGCTTTGAGGACGTTTGCGAGAGACTCATCCCTCGGCGGATCGATGATATATCATATTTTATTTTCAACTACCAACAGCTTTTTTGCGAAAACCACCGCACATAAAAACCGGGATTGACGCACGGGGGGCACGAGGATATATGATGCATGAAAATAAAAACAACACTGTTTGGAGGAAGGCATGCACGATTTTGTTGTGGTTGGAGGTGGTTCGGCAGGCTGCGCATTAACGGGTCGCCTGATCGAAGCCGGGGCCTCCGTTCTGCTGATTGAGGCCGGACCGCGCGATACCCATCCACTGATCCACATCCCCGCCGGCTTCACCCGGCTGCTGTCGAGTCCACTGCTCTCTCGCCATGAAACCCAACCACAAACGGCCATGGACGGACGCAAACGCATTCTTCCTCAGGGCCGAGTGCTGGGCGGTGGAAGTTCGGTGAATGCACTGATCTATATCCGTGGCCAGCACGAGGATTACGACGATTGGGCCCGTGCAGGCTGCAATGGCTGGTCGTTTCGCGAAGTGCTGCCGTACTTCAAACGTGCCGAGGACAATGAACGATTCGACAATGGCTACCACGCCACTGGTGGGCCGCTGGGTGTCTCTGACCTTAAGCAGGTGTGCGAACTGTCCCGAGGGTTCGTGCGGGCCGCGCAGCAAACCGGCATTCCTTTTACTGCGGATTTCAATGGCGAGCGCCAGAACGGCGTCGGCTTTAATCAAATCACCGCGCGCAACAATCGCCGTTGCAGCGCGGCGGTGGCCTACCTGAGGTCAGCGGAAAAGTCCAATCGCCTGACGGTCGTTACAGACGCCACGGTGCAAAGAATCCTGATCGAAGGTGATCAGGCCGTGGGGGTCGAGTACACCCATAAAGGTCATCGGATACAGGTGCGCGCCAGTAAAGAAGTGATCCTCAGTGCAGGCGCTATTCAGTCGCCTAAGCTGTTGATGTTGTCTGGTATCGGCCCCCGCGAAGAACTTCAGCGTCATGGCATTCCATTGCTGCATGAATTGCCCGGCGTGGGGCAAAACCTGCAAGACCACGCGGAAGTCGGCACCATTGCCTACTGCCACGGCAAGTACGGTTACTACGGCCAGGACAATGCCCTCAATACAGTCAAGAACGGCCTGCAGTATTTGATGTTTGGCAGCGGTCCCGTCAGCTCGAACGTCACCGAGGCCTGCGCATTCGTCAATACCGACAACGCGCAGGAGCGGCCCAATGCACAGATGCACTTCGTGCCTATCGTGTTTTTCGACCTTGATCAGGACATCATCAAAAAGCCTGGCGCAACCATCAACACCTGCGTGTTGCGCCCCATGAGCCGCGGTGAAATCCGCCTGACCGACAGCAAGGCAGACACCCCGCCTCGCATTGATCCACGCTATTTCGCCCACCCGGAAGATCGTCGAGTAGCGATCAAAGGATTGAACCTTTCTCGGGAAATCCTGGCGCAACCGGCCATGCGCAAGTACACCGGCGAAGAGATTTTTCCAGGATTGAACGTGCGCAGCGATGAGGCGCTGTTGAGTTACATCGGCCAGCGCGCCAAGACCGTTTACCACCCGGTAGGCACCTGCAAGATGGGCGATGACGATATGGCCGTGGTCGATCCGGAATTACGTGTTCATGGCCTGCGCAATCTGCGGGTGGTCGATGCCTCGATCATGCCCAATCTGATCTCCGGCAATACTAATGCACCGTCAATCATGATCGGCGAAAAAGCCGCGGACATGATCCTCGGGCGAGCCCCATTGCCAGTTTCCGCAGCCCATTTCTGAAGGAGAGTTTCGACATGCCCATCAGCGGTAAAACCAAAGTAGTCGTTCATCTGACCTACCCGGCCAAACACTTGCGCACCCCTGAGTTTTTCAACCCGTTGCTGGAACGTCTCGGCCATGACGGCGTACTGGTGCCCTGGGAAGTTTCACCGGCCAACCTGGCCACGGCATGGGAAGGATTGCGCGGAATCGAAAACCTGGCGGGGGTAATTGTCACTGTTCCGCACAAATTGGAGGTAGCGAAATTGTGCGATGAACTCAAAGGCACGGCGAGTCTGTTGAACGTATGCAACGTCGCCAAACGTCTGCCCGACGGGCGCTTCAGCGGGCGCATGTTCGATGGTGACGGTTTTGTCGGCGGCCTGAAAAAGCAAGGTCATGACCTGAGTCACAAACGTGTGCTGTTACTGGGTGCGGGAGGCGCGGCCACGGGCATCGCCCATGCATTGCTCGCCGAAGCCATTCAAGAACTGATGATCAGCAACCGCACACCGGCCAAGGCCGAAGAGCTGGCGCGCGAACTGCGGCAGCTTTTCCCTGATCGGCAGATCAATGCAGGCCCCGCCGACGCGACGGGTTTCGATGTGGTGATTAACGGGACCGCGCTGGGCCTCAAAGCCGAGGACCCGCTGCCACTGCCCATTGAGACGCTCGCCCCCGGCACGGTGGTCGGCGAAGTGGTGATGAACCCTGACATCACCCCACTACTGAGAGCCGCCGCTGAGCGTGGCTGCGTCATCCATAAAGGCGCGCATATGATCACTGGCCAGATCGATCTGTTGGCCGCGTTTCTGTTTTCCAAAACCGGCGTTTAAACGCGCTCCCACAAGACGTAAGGAAAAACCATGAAAAAGACTGCAATTGTGACCGGCGGCGGCTCCGGCATCGGCCTCGCCACAGCACAACGCCTGCACGCGGACGGTTATGAAGTGTTCACCGTAGGGCTCGGTGAACCCGAGCAACGCATCGAGAGCATTCACTACCAGGAGCTGGACGTGACTAACGACGAGGCGGTAACCGCGTTCTTCGAGCAGTTCGAGCGCGTCGACGCAATCGTCAACGCCGCCGGCATCATTGACCACAACCGTGAGTGGGAACTGGACGGCTTCAGTCGCGTCATGGACGTCAATCTCACCGCCGTGTTGCGCATCACCAACGCCGCCCTGCCCGGCCTGAAAGCCGCTCGTGGTGCGGTGGTGAATTTCGCCTCGATGTGGGGAATTTTCGGCTCCGCCAAGACACCGGCCTATGCGTCGAGCAAAGCGGCCATCTCCGAGCTGACACGCTGCATGGCAGTGGCCTGGGCGACCGATGGCGTGCGGGCCAACGCCGTTGCGCCGGGCTGGATTCTGACCAACCTGTCGCGTCGCGCGTTTGAAGACCCGGCACGCTCCGAAGGCATTATGGCGCGTATCCCGATGAAAACCTGGGGCGCTCCGGAAGACGTGGCCAATGTGATCGCCTTCCTGGTCTCGGATAACGCGCGTTACGTGACGGGCACAACGTTGCCGGTAGACGGCGGATATTCGATCGCCTGATTTCATCTCGTCGAATGAGGCCTTGACCGCTCAAAAACATGATATATCATGCATCACAACAAGATCGTAGACCCGGCAACCTGTCGCCGGGCCTCGAATAACAATAAGCAGTGAACTGAGAGGTACTGTATGAATCTGGTTTTCGGTTCGCCCGGGCGCTACGTCCAGGGCACTGAAGTACTCGCTCAGGCGGGTGCTTTCCTGGCGCACTGCGGACGCAAGGCCGTGGTGGTTATCGACAGTTATGTACTGGGCCTGATCCGGCAACGACTCGATGACACCTGCGCGCAATCTGACGTTGGGTTGCACTACATCACCTTCGACGGCGAGATCACTGCCGACGGGATCGCCGGCCTGCGAATGGCGGCTGCCGAGGTTGAGTTCGATATGATCCTGGCCGTCGGTGGCGGTAAGTGCATCGACGCCGGCAAAGCCCTCGCCCATACATCCGGACGCGCACTGATCACCATGCCGACCGTGGCCTCCAACGATGCCCCGACCTCAAAAAACTACGTGGTCTACGACGCTCATCATCAACTGGCCGAAGTGGGTCACCTGCTCGTCAGCCCTCGATACGTGCTGGTGGACACCACGCTGATCGCCCAGGCACCGCGTCAGTTTCTGCTTGCGGGAATCGCCGATGCGCTGACCAAAAAATTCGAAGCCGAGCAGTGCTACAAGTCCGGTGGCGTAAATATGTTTGGCGCACGTCCGGCGCTCTCAGGGCTGGTGCTGGCGCGCGAGTGCTATCACCTCATCCGCCAATATGCGGAGCCAGCGCTGGCTCAGGCCGGTAGCGGCGAAGTGACAGTTGCCTTTGATCATTTGGTCGAGGCGGTGCTGTTAATGAGCGGCCTGGGGTTCGAAAGCGGCGGCCTGTCCATCGCCCATGCGATGACACGCGGCCTGTCGAAAATCCCGGGTGCACAGCAACAGGTTCACGGCTTTCAAGTGGCCTATGGCTTGCTGGTGCAACTGGTTCTGGAAGACCGCAACGCCGAACTGATGGGCGATATGTTGAGTTTTTATCAACGCATCGGCCTGCCCCGCAACTTGTCCGAACTAGGTGTTTCGGTCATCGACCATTCAGTGCTGATGCAGGTGGCCGAGCCTACGTTGAAAGCCCCTCACGCCCGCAACTTTGTCTCGGTATCGGGCGGCGTACTGACGTGCGACGAACTGATCGGGGCGATGCGTGCACTGGAAGGCCTGACACTGAACACTCAATCAACATCTTCGTTGAACGCACAACCACCCCGTTGAAGTTCAAACCCCACCACTGAGATTCAACTTCAACAAATTCATGCCTGTGATTGGAGGTAGAGATGTCTGCACCCCGAAAAACATTCGAACAGTGGAAAGCCAGCAATTTTGTGCCTTCCGCCGAGACCGTGATCCGGTTGAAAGACCGGGCGAAATTCGTCCGTCTTGAAACCATCCGCCTGATTGAAATCGCCAAAACCGGCCACTATACCTCGGTGTTTTCCGCTGCCGAATTGTTCTCTGCGTTGTACTACGACGTGATGACGATTCGCCCGAAAGAACCGAAATGGCCGGGCCGTGACCGGTTCCTGATGGGTAAAGGGCACGCCGCCGTAGGTCAATTCCCGATCCTGGCAGACCTTGGCGTGTTCCCCAAGGAGTGGCTCGATGAATACACCCGCCTGGGCAGCCCTCTGGGCGATCACCCTGACATGCGCAAAGTGCCCGGCATCGACTTCTCTTCCGGCTCCATCGGTCACGCCCTCTCCGGCGGCCTGGGCATGTGCCTGGCCCAACGCTTCACCGGCGAAGTCTATGACGTATTCGTCATGCTCGGCGACGGTGAAATGCAGGAAGGCCAGGTCTGGGAAGCCGCGATGAGCGCCGCCCACCACAAGGCCAAACACCTGATCGCGATTGTCGACCGCAACGGTTTCCAGCTCGACGGCTCGGTCGACGACGTAATCGGCATCGAACCGCTGGACGAAAAATGGCGGGCGTTCGGTTGGGAAGTGCATGTCATCGACGGCCACAACATCGCCGAAGTGACCGAAACCCTGCGCCGTGTCAAAGCCGATGAAACCCGCGACAAGCCGGTCTGCATCATCGCCAAAACTGTCAAAGGCAAAGGCGTTTCCTACATGGAGACCGAACCCGGCTGGCACCTCGGTTACCTCGATCCGGAAGACGCCAAACGCGCTATCGCTGAAATTGAAGCCATGGAGATCTGAACATGAATGCCCCTCTTTCCCCTAATTCCTGGCAGTACCGTGGCCTTAACGCGCTCAACCCGGGCTTGTCTTATCTGTCCGACGCGCTGATTGAACTGACCGAGGCCGGGTACCCGGTGATGGCCGGCTCTGCTGACTTGCAGTATTCCAACGGCTTGAACAAGTTCGCCAGCCGTTACCCAGAGCGTTACCTGCAATTCGGTATTTCGGAGCAGAACATGGTCACGGCTGCCGCCGGCCTGGCCACCTGCGGCGTGATGCCTTTCGTGGCGACCTTTGCCTCGTTCCTGGGCCTGCTGTGCTGCGAGCAGATCCGCATGGACGTGGCCTATTCCGCGCAACCGGTGCGCCTGATCGGTCACCATACCGGCATTTCCCTGGGCTTCTACGGCACCTCCCACCACGCCACCGAAGACATCGCCACCATGCGTTCGATTGCGGATCTGGCGGTGGTTTCACCGGCGGACGGCGCACAACTGGTCGCCGCGATCAAAGCCTCGGCCACCTATGACAAACCGGTGTATTTCCGCATCGGTCGCGGTCGTGATCCGGTCGTCTACGAGGACGGCGTGGTCTTCGAATTCGGCAAGGCCCATGAGCACTTCGAGGGCGAAGAGCTGACCATCATTGCCTGCGGCATCACCGTGCACCCGGCACTCGCCGCTGCTCGCAAGATGAATGCCGAAGGCCGTTCGGTGGGTGTGATCGACATGGCGTCGATCAAGCCGATCGATCGTGACGCCATCCTGCGCGCCGCGGCTCGCAGCAAACGCATGATGACCGTCGAAGAACACAACGTGCTCGGTGGTCTGGGTGCCGCGGTGGCCGAAGTCCTGTCGGACGAAGGCGTCGGCGTGAAGCTCAAGCGCCACGGCATCTACGACGAGTACAGCCTGATTGCCCCGCCGACGCACTTGTACGAGCACTACAAGCTTGATGCCGCCGGGATCGAAGAAGTGGCGCTGGCACATCTGAGCAGTTGATCCGCAATTGATCCTCCACCTTTAAGAACCGGGTTGCTGGCGACGATGTCGCCGCGGTGTAACGGACATACCGCGGCGCCTGGATCACCAGCAAGCCGGCTCCTACAAGGTGTAGCATTTCAGGGAAATCTCGTTTTTTCAGGGTGTCTCACGCAATCCATCGTCACCCACCACATTTTGTGGTTCATGAAACATCTCGGAGCCAACAATGAATAACATCACCGAGACCATGCCCGACCTCTCGATCGGGCAGGCCAAAACACGTACCTCCTTGCGCAGAAAGTCATTGATGGCCACCGGCGTGGGCAACCTGCTGGAGTGGTTCGACTGGACAATCTATACCGTCGCTTCGGTGTACATCGCAGCGGCTCTCTTCGATAAAAGCAATGCTACCTCTGCCCTGCTCAATACACTGGCCGTCTTTGCCGCAGGTTTTCTATTGAGACCGATTGGCGGCATCTTTTTTGGCATCATTGCCGACAAATTGGGACGACGCCTGGTGTTGCTCAGCACCATGCTGTTGATGGCCGGTGCCAGCCTGCTGATCGCCTTTATTCCCTCGTATGACGCGATTGGCAGCTGGGCGTCCGCACTCCTGCTGTTGGCCAGGCTGGTGCAAGGTTTTGCCCATGGCGGCGAGACCACTACGTCTTATGCCTACATTGCTGAAATTGCCCCTCCAAAACGCCGGGGGCTATGGTCAAGCACTGTGTTTCTCGCTGTCGGTTGCGGATCGTTGCTAGCGACGTTCTACATGGCGCTGCTGACGTCACTGTTGTCCGTCAGTGAAATGCAGGAATGGGGCTGGCGCATTCCGTTCGCCACCGGTGGTCTGTTGGCCGTCTTCGCTCTATGGCTGCGACGCAACATGATGGAAAGCGAGCACAGTCCAAGCACCGCCGTTGTCTCGCCCGAGTCGGCCTGGAGTCGCGCCACCATCATTCAACATGGTATCCGGTTGTTTCTCTATGAAGCCGGCGCCACATTGACCTACTACACCTGGGTCACCTCAGCGTCGATCTACGCCATCAGCGTCAAAGGCATGGACCCGCGCAGTGCGTTCACCATGAGCTGCATTGCACAAGTCATTTACCTGGTGTTCCTGCCGATCTCGGGCTGGATCTCCGATCAGTGGGGACGCAAGATTTCCGCGCTGATTTCCTTGCTCGGGATTGCGGCGACATTGTTTCCGCTGTGGGGTTTGATTTCCAGTGAACCGTGGACCCTGATGGTCGCGCAGACAGCGGGCTTGTTGCTGGTAGCCTTCATCACCGGCTGCAAACCGGCGTCGATCTCCGAACAGATTCCCACCCGCTATCGCACCCGGATGTTCGGCGTATGCATTTCCCTCGGTGTGGCGGTATTCGGTGGCACGGCTTCGTACCTGACAACCTGGTTGTACTCGGAAAACATGGGTTGGATGTTCAACATCTATCTAATCGTGGTTGCCATCATCGCCAGTGCCGTAGTGCTGATGTGGAAGAACAACCACGGCGTGCCAATCAACAAAATCTGAACCCCATGACCTGCGGGAACGGGCTTGCCCGTGAACATGACAAGTCGGTCAACATCGATGTTGAATGACCGGCCGCGTTCGCGAGCAAACCCGCTTTTACAAAGGTGTCTTACAAGGTTCTATCGCCGGATTAACCGCCCAACGCATTCACCAACGTCGCCTGATTTTGCCACTGCGCAGTCTTGACCTGGGACAGCGCATTCTGCGCCGCCAGTTGCACCCGCTGCGCCTGCAGCACATCAAGAAACGGCGTCTCCCCGGCCTGCCAGGCCCGTTGAATTTGCGCGGCAGCCGAACTGGCCTGACTGGCCGCACTCGCCAAGAAGGTCTGACGTTCGGCATTACGTTGCGCGGCAGCCAGGGCTGACTCCACTTCCGATACGGCTGTCAGTACAGTACGTCGATAACCCAGCAACGCTTGCCGCGCCTCGGCGTCACGCAGGTCAACCACATTGCGTCGACGACCACCATCAAACACCGGCACGCTGGCATTCAAACCCGCCAACCAAAACGTGGAGCTGGCCAGGTTAGCGGCACTCACTCCATCAATCAGCGAGCCCAATGCCGCTGACAGGCTCAAACGCGGCAACAGATCTGCCTTGGCGACGCCAACTCGCGCATACGCGGCAATCAGGCGTGCTTCGGCGGCGCGAATATCGGGCCGGCGGCGCAACAGGTCTGCCGGGGTTCCGGCGTCTAACAACGACACGGTGGAAACCTGCGCCGGACTGTCCTTGAACTGCTGATACAGCGTCTCGGTCGGCTGGGCCAGCAGCACCGACAACCGATGCAGCGAACGCTGCCAACTGAGTTGCAGTGCCGGAACCTGGGCGGCAGTGGAGTCCGATTGCGAACGTGCACGCAACACATCCGCTTCAGGCGTGTCACCGGCCGCATACAACTGCTCAGTCAGTTGCAAGGTTTCGGCCTGACTGGCCGCACTTTGCTTGACGATCGCCAGTCGTTCCTCCAGACCGCGCGCCTCGGCATAGGCTTGAACCACCTCGGTGATCAACGCCACCCGCACACCGCGTGCCTCTTCTTCGGTCGCGTTAAGGTCAGCGTCCGCAGCCCGCACACCCTCGCGGATGCGGCCGAAGAGATCGACTTCCCAGGCTGCGCTCAACCCGAGGGAGGTCGGCTCGGTAATCAGCGAGTCGGTGAACCCCGCCTGATCTGCCGAGATCCGCTGACGCGCCACACTCGCCCCGAGGTCGACCTGCGGGCCGCCCGAAGCTGCGGTGATGTTGCGCAATGCCCGCCCCGCATCGATCCGCGTCAAAGCAATTTGCAGGTCAAGGTTTTGTCCTTGGGCGCGCTCCACCAGACGATCCAGTAATGGGTCCTGATAAAGTTTCCACCAATGGTCGGTAACGCTCGCCGGCTGTGCCGATTGCGCATTGACGAAGCGCTCGACCGGCATCTCGGACTTGGGCGGCATGACCGGTGAAGCACACGCGCTCAGTAGCGCGGCACCCAGCACCACGCCTATAAAGCGAAGAGAGTTATTCATGGGCCACGCCCTGTTCTGAATGGATGAAATGAGCCTTTACCTGACGATCGCCACCGGCCAGGCGACGAATCAGCACATAGAAAACAGGCGTGAACAGCAGGCCGAACAGGGTCACCCCGATCATCCCGAAGAACACCGCAGCCCCCACGGCCTGACGCATCTCCGAACCTGCGCCTTCAGACATCACCAAGGGCAATACACCGAGAACGAACGCCAGGGATGTCATCAGGATCGGCCGTAAGCGCAGACGACAGGCTTCTACCACCGCCTCGACGAGGCTCCGCCCCTCCTTCTCCTGCTGACGCGCGACTTCAACGATCAAAATCGCGTTCTTCGCCGCCAACCCCACCAGCACGATGAAGCCAATCTGCGTCAGGATATTGATGTCGAGCCCCATCAGGCGTACACCTCCCGCCGCTGCCAACAGACACATCGGCACGATCAACAGGATCGCCAGCGGCAGACTCCAGCTGCCGTACTGCGCCGCCAGCACCAAGTAGACAAAGATCACGCACAGCGGAAACACCAACAGCCCCATGTTACCGGCAGTGGTTTGCTGATAACTCAGGTCGGTCCACTGATAGGAGATACCGGCAGGCAGCGTTTCTTTAGCCAGTCGTTCCATCGTTTTGATCCCGAATTCGGAGCCCAGGCCCGGCAACGTATCGCCATTGATTTCGGCTGTCGGGAACAGGTTGTAGCGCGGGAATCGCTCTACACCCAGGGACTCATGCAAACGGGTCACGCTGGCGATCGGCACCATTTGGCCTACGTCGTTACGAACCTTTACCCGTGCCAGATCCTCTGGTGTAACGCGGTATGGCAAATCCGCCTGCGCGGTCACCCGATAAGTACGCCCTACGAGGTTGAAGTCGTTGATGTAGGACGAGCCAAAGTAGGTTTCGATGGCCTGGTTGATCTGGCTGCTGGGCACGCCCAGCATCTCGGCGCGCTCACGGTCCAGCTCGACAAACACTTGGGGGGTCCTGGCCGAGAACGGTGAGTAGACACCGGTCATGCCCTTAGTCGCATTGGCAGCCGCAATCAGGTCGTCAGTCGCCTTGGCCAAGGCTTCGGTGCCCAACCCGGCAGTGTCCTGCAAACGCATGGAAAAGCCGCCTGTGCTACCCAAGCCCTGAACCGGCGGTGGCGTGGCAACAATGACGGTTGCACCGCTGACCACTTTCAAGCGCTCGCGCAAATCCTCGGCGATTTTGTCCGACGTCAACCCGTGCACCTTACGTTCTGACCACGGTTGGAACACTGGCGCCAGGCCCGCCGAGTTCGGAGAACTGGTGCCGGTTACCATCGAGAAACCGGAGAATGTCGGTACTCGGTCCACGCCCGGCACATCCAGGGCGATCGCCTCGATCTGCCGGGAGATCTCGTTGGTCCGCTCCAGTGAAGCGCCGTCGGGCAGTTGCACAATAACCACCAGATAGCCGCGATCCTGAACCGGAATGAAACCCTTGGGCGTCGAGACCAGCAAATAAGCCGTCGCCGCAATCAATACCGCATAGATCAGCAGCATCAACGGAGTCCGCGCGACCAAGCCACGGACACTGCCCGCGTAACTTGAGGACAGTTTCAGGAAACCGCGATTGAAACCATCGGCCCCACGTTTGAGCAAACCCATAACACCTGTTTTGGCGGCGTGATGCGCCTCGGGTTCATGGCGACGCAGAATCATCGCCGCCAACGCGGGAGACAGTGTCACCGAGTTGAACAGCGAGATCGCCGTCGCCACCGCAATGGTGATACCGAACTGGCGGAAGAACTCACCGGAGATTCCCGGAATGAACGCGGTCGGAATAAACACTGCACACAACACCAGGGTGATGGCGATCAACGCACCACCAATTTCCTGCATCGTTACGATGGTCGCTTCCAGCGGGGATTTGCCATCGGCCAGATGGCGCTCGACGTTTTCCACCACCACAATGGCATTGTCGACCACGATCCCTACCGCCAGCACCAGCCCGAAAAGGGTCAGGTTGTTGATCGAATAACCGAGCATCGCCATGACCGCGAAGGTACCGACCAGCGACACAGGAATCGCCAGGATCGGAATGATCGACGGCCGCCAGCCTTGCAGAAAGACCATGATCACCAGCACCACGAGGATAACCGCCTCGTAGATGGTCTTGCCCAGCTCGCCGATGCTGTCGGCAATAAACGCAGTCGGGTTGTAACCGATGCTGTATTCGATGCCTTCCGGAAACTCCTTGCCGATTTTCTCCATGGTCTCTTCAACCACCTTCATGGTGGCCAGGGCATTGGCGCCCGGACGTTGCAGCACTTGCAGGCCGATGGCCGGGTTGCGCAAGTAATAGGTGTTGTTGACGTACGCCAGCCCGGCGATTTCCGTGCGAGCCACATCTTTGAGCCGCACCAGACGCCCGGCAGTTCCCGACTTGAGGACGATGTTGTCAAAGTCTGCGGGCTCTTTCAGGCGTCCCTCGAAAATCAGGTTTGGCTGAAAGGCCTGGGACGCCACCGGCGGCTGCGCGATAACCCCGCCGGCCACCTGGGTGTTCTGCGAGCGCACGGCGGCAATGATGTCGGCAGGCGTCAGGTTGAAGGCCGCGACGCGCTCCGGGTCGAGCCAGATGCGCATCGAGTACTCGCGTGCGCCCAGCGGGTTGATGTCGCCGACGCCGTCGATGCGTTTGAGTACATCTGCGACGTTGCGGATCGCGAAGTTCGAGACATAGAGCTGATCGTAAGTGCCCTTGGGCGAGGAGATGAAAATCGTCGACAACTGCGTCGGCGACGACTTGCGCACCGTCACGCCACTGCGCTGCACCGGTTCCGGCAGACGCGGTGTGGCTAGGGCCACGCGGTTCTGCACCAGCACCTGCGCCTTGTCGACATCAGTGCCGCTCTTGAAGGTCACCGTCAGGTTCAGGCTGCCATCGGAGGTTGCCTGGCTGTACATGTAGAGCATGTCTTCAACGCCGTTGACTTCCTGCTCGATCGGGATCGCGAGTGTCTCGGCGACCGTCTGCGCCGAGGCACCGGGATAGGTCGCGGTGACCACCACCGTAGGTGGTGCGATGTCTGGATACTCGGAGGTTGGCAAAACCAGGTACGCCAGGCCTCCGATAATCATCAAGACGATGGACAGCACCATCGCCAACACCGGTTTCTCGATGAATGTACGTCCCAGGCTCATAGCGGCGCCTCCTGGTTGCCCGTCGTTTTCGCCGCCTGGGCCAGCGAACGATCCTTGGCAATCGCCGTATCGCCGGCACGTACGCGTTGCAGGCCATCGACAATCACCCGGTCCTGCGCCTGCAATCCGCTGGCGATTTCGCGCATGCCTTCATGCAGTTTGCCGAGCGTCACCGGGCGAATTTCAACCTTGTTCTGCGAGTTGAGCACGTAGATAACTTTGCGGGTTGCATCGATGCTGATGGCGGTGTCCGGTAACAGCAAGGCCGGGTAAGGCGCTTTGCTTGAGAACTGCACCCGGCCAAATTGCCCGGGACTCAAACGCAGATCCTGATTACTGACCCGGGCACGCTGGCGCAAAGTCCCGGTGGAGGGGTCAAGTCGGTTATCGATAAAGTCCATGCGACCGCTCATGCTCGGTTCGACTTCACCCGGCAAGGCAATACGCACCTGACTCTGGTTGACGGCGCTATTGGTCTGACGGCGGTACTTGAGGTAGCTCTGCTCGTCGATATCGAAGTAGATATCAATCGGATCAATCGAGACGATAGTGGTCAGCAAGGTGGCGCTGCTGTTGCCACCGTTGACCAGGTTGCCTTCACTGATCAGCTTGCGGCTGATCCGTCCGCTCATGGGCGCGGTGATGCGGGTGAACTCCAGATCCAGCTTCGCTGCGCTCAATGCGCCTTCGGCACTGAGGACTTCCGCTTGCGCGGCCTGACGTGCCTGCAAGCGTTGGTCATAAAGGCTGCGGGCGATGGTTTTGGATTCGATCAAAACATTGGCCCGGGCAAACTCCTGCTCGGCGAGTGCCAGTTGCGAGCGCACTTGGGACAACTTCCCCTGCGCCTGGACCACGGCGGCCTGAAACGACCGCGAGTCGATCACGAACAGCAAATCACCCTTCTTGACGATGGCACCGTCCTGAAAGGCAACTTTTTCCAGATAGCCACTGACCCGCGAGCGAACTTCCACTGAGTCTGTGGCTTCAAAGCGACCGGTAAAGCTGTCCCAGTCAGTGATCACCGACTTGACGGGCTGGCTGACCGTGACACTTGGCGCCACCACTGCGCTGTCGGGTTTCTCCGGATTACAACCGGTGAGGGCCGCCACCAGTGCAAGGCTGACGACGGACAATGCCACACCTTTAATGATCTTCGAGTTGATTGGGGACGATGCAGTCTGTTTCCCCGTCGTAGGCACGTTCACTTTCATACGCTCCAAAAGTTTAAAAAATCACAACACCAGTTCATTTGTTCGGAGCTGTTGTTATCAACTTCCAATAGCTCGCTCATTCAGCGCCTTATTGCGATCAACAAATGCGTTGGATTCTTCTGCTTGAATAACGAAGGACGTAGAAAGAGCGAGCAGCGTGGAAAGTACGGCAACGATTCTTTTGAAGTTGGTCATGGGTGCAATCTCGGTAGTGATTAAGATGGAAAGGATTTTCCAGCACCACTCGCCGAAGATAAACCGCAGGAGTACGAAAACAATATTGACTAAAAAACAAGAACGAGCGCTCTAGCACAGGAGATGCATGAAGGCCATCGAGTCGGCCATGTTCCGCGCAACAATGACTTGTGAGGCGCATTCACTGATGACTTGGCGATTGCCAATTATTATGAATGGATTAACGCAGTTCGATAAAACAAGAGGGTATATTTGACGATCAACAAAGAAGGAGATGGTCTGGCAACCATCTCCCCCAAACTATCAGCGATCAATACCTCCCAGACAGAGATACTTGATCTCAAGATAATCTTCGATACCGTACTTTGAACCTTCGCGACCAAGCCCCGATGATTTCACACCACCAAACGGCGCCACTTCCGTCGATATCAACCCTTCATTGATGCCGACGATGCCACATTCAAGCGCCTCGGCCACACGCATGATGCGACCGATATCCCGACTGTAGAAATACGAAGCCAGACCAAACTCAGTGTCATTGGCCATCTCGATGGCTTGCGCCTCGGTACTGAAACGGAACAACGGCGCCACCGGGCCGAACGTCTCTTCACGGAACACTTTCGATTCCCGCGGCACATTCACCAGGATGGTCGGGCGATAGAAGCTGCCCCCCAGTGGATGGCGTTC
>Ga0302169_10000134_pt1 | contig 23977 bp, 21 predicted proteins | sample I_Fen_N1_3_FD_193493 | JGI IMG/M metagenome (GOLD analysis project Ga0302169, IMG submission 193493) | Peat permafrost microbial communities from Stordalen Mire near Abisko, Sweden - I_Fen_N1_3 | ecosystem: Environmental > Terrestrial > Soil > Wetlands > Permafrost | place: Sweden: Abisko...
TGCCTGACTCCCACCTTGAAAAAGCGGGCTATCTTAACGGAAGGAGGCCCTCAGGGCCAAAGGACTCTCATAAAAACTCGCAGTCTTACGTTAGCCCAATGAGGTCGCGCTTGCCGGACAGGGCACCTAATCGTGCCAAACGGGTCACAGTTTGCGACCGATGGCTCAAGTCGCCATCCTCGCAGCCGACAGCCTGCTGACAGGAGACTAAAAATTATGCTGCTACCGATGCTCCCCTTGAGTGCCGTGCCGATCACCTCACAGCACGACCCGATTCGCCAGCGCCCGGATATTCCGCCGGTGGTGCCGGTGCAGGAAAGCTCGAACGAAAGCACGATCGACCTGCAGCAGCGCGATCCCGAAGAAGCGGCTTTTCAACTGCGCGAGGAACAGCGCCGCAAGCTGGAGCGCGAGCGTCGCCGTCGCGAAGCCGATGAAGACCCTGAGGAGCACCTGGCGATTCCCGGTGACGAACTGAATTCCGATAACACCGTGCCGGTGGCGCCGCTCATGGAAGATCAGCCGCGTCAGGGTTTGTGGGTTGATATTCAGATTTGAGTTGTGGCGGGTCAGACCGCATTATTGCGACATACCCGTCAAACGATGCACTGAGCACCATGAGCCAAGACGATAAGCTGATTGATCTCAACTCTGAACGCGCCAAGCGGGTTCACGACCTTAATGAAAAACGTTTGAACGAAGTTCGTCAGGCGTTTGAGCAGGCAATGCCTTTGGGCAAAGCCAAGAAGAAACCGAAGAACAAACCGAAAAAGCGTTGAAACCCCCTGCATCTTTTGATGCAGGTCAGTTATTACCCCGCCTTTACGCCTGGTCTCGGGCGACATTGATCCAGGTCAATTTTCTCTTCTGCCTGTTTGGTTAACTTAGCCCTATCGCAACAGGGCAAGCCCAGGAGGCCAGTCATGTTTTTCGACAACGTGGTTATCGCCGGAGTGCTGACTGTCAGCCTCATGGTTATGTTTTTCGCAGGGTTTGGATTTTTTATCTGGAAGGATTCGCACAAGCGCAAACCGTAGTTCTTTCTGGATGTAATGAGCACGCAAGGCATTTTGGGCAACTTCGGTTGCCTTTTTTTTTGCCTGCAAAAATCTATTGGAATACGCCGACCTGTTGTAGGAGCCGAGCTTGCTCCGGGCGGCGTTCCGACGATGGGGTCATGACATTCAACATCCATGTTGCCTGTAAGGCCGCTATCGCGAGCAAACTCGGCTCCTACAGATTATGTGGCGTTTTGCGAGTTTTCGGCGGGCAACAAAAAGGCGCGGCTCTTACGAGGCGCGCCTTTTTCGTTGCAGCGATGTATCAGCTACCCAGCGCCTTCGACGCCAGCCAGAACAGGCCGGCCGACAGGCCCACCGTCGCAGGCAGGGTCAGGACCCAGGCCAGCAGGATGGTTTTCACCGTGCCGCCTTGCAGGCCGCTTTTGTTCGCGACCATGGTCCCGGCCACGCCAGAGGACAGCACGTGGGTGGTGGAGACCGGCAGGCTGAAGATGTTCGCCAGGCCGATCATGCACGCAGTCGTGATCTGCGCCGACATGCCTTGGGCGTAAGTCATGCCTTGCTTGCCGATCTTCTCACCGATGGTCAGTACCACGCGTTTCCAGCCCACCATGGTGCCCAGGCCCAGAGCCAGTGCGACCGCCAGAATCACCCAGAACGGCGCGTATTCGGTGGTGGTGGTCAGGTCTTTGCGCAGTTTGTCCAGGTCAGCCTTTTCACGGGCATTGAGGCTAGGCAACTTGCCGACTTTCTTGGCCGTGTCATCCAGGCAGAGCAGGTAGCGACGCACTTCGATGCGGCTTTCCGACGACAACGAGTGGTAGTCCGATACACCTTTAAGCGTGCCGAGCAGGGCGGTGATGGTCGGTTCGGTCTGTTGCGGGTTGCAACGGAATTTCTCCGGCAGATCACCTTCGATGCTCTTGCCCAGCGCCAGGTATTCACCCAGGGTGTCGGCGTTGCGCTTGTAGAACTGGCTCAGGTGCAGGGTCGCATCGCGAGTCCGTTCGATCTGGTACGTCGTGCTGCCCAGGTCGAGTACGAACTGCGCCGGCACGATACCGATCAGCACCAGCATGATCAGGCCGATACCTTTCTGACCATCGTTGGAGCCGTGCACGAAGCTCACGGCCATGGCCGAGATCACCAGGACCAGACGGTTCCAGAACGGAGGGTGCTTCTTGTCATCGAGCTTGCGGCGCTGGTCCGGCGTCTTGTGCATCTTGGACAGTGGACGCCACCATTTAAGGCCGATCAACACCAGTGCCGCGACGAGGAAGCCGGCCATTGGCGAGAACACCAGGGAGGCACCGATGTCGATCGCCTTCTGCCAGTTCACGCCATCGGCCAACGGAATGTCGTTGATCAAGGCGTTGGCCAGGCCGACACCGAGGATCGAACCGATCAGGGTGTGGGAGCTGGAGGCCGGGATACCGAAGTACCAGGTGCCCAGGTTCCAGGTAATGGCGGCAGCAAGCAGCGAGAACACCATGGCCAGTCCGTGACCGGTGTTCACATTGATCAGCAGCTCTACCGGCAGCAGGTGGACGATGGCATACGCCACGCCAACACCGCCCAGCAGCACGCCGAGGAAGTTGAACACCCCGGAAAAGAACACCGCCAGATGGGGCGGCATGGCTTTGGTGTAGATAACAGTGGCCACCGCGTTTGCGGTGTCATGAAAGCCGTTGATGAACTCGAAGGCGAGGACAAAGGCCAGGGCGAGCAAGAGGCTCACAAGCACCCAAGCATCCAGTCCGCTGAATAAATCGATCATGAAGGTTTTCTGACCCGGTCGTAAGGGGGCGCGATTATGCCAGAAAAGACTGCTAATCAATGCACTTGCTGCTCATCGGTAACATTCTTCAACGAATTAATTGGCGAGGGACGCCAATCTCCCAGCGTTTTACCGGGTTTTGTAAGTCGTTGAATTATCTAGAAAATACAGCGGGCGCAAGGGTTTCTCTCGTGCACTCGAGAGGCTTGAACGCTTGTGTGAAATATCTGAGAAGAGGGTCAGAAACGAGCCATTTGCCTCATCCAAGGGGTGAGGTGGCCGCTGCCCGCTTGTAGCGGGCACGTAAGGCTTGATCGATGCCACCCGCTTTTAACAGGAGCAGACGCAGACCCTTGAAAGGATTCGAGCCGAGGCGGTCAAGGCTCTTCGGCTTTAAGTTCCTTTTCCATCTTCTGCAATTCCTGGGTGAATGCCTGGTCCTGAACGGTGGCGCGTTTACGCCAGGGTTTACGTTCCGGTTCGGGCTGGGCGGCGTAGGTGGTGACTTCCCCGCCGTAAACTTCCTTGTAACGTTGTTCCTGGCGCTCAAGTTCCGCGCGCAGTTCGTCTTTCGTCACAGTGCTACCTGTATGAGTTGGGATAATTTCCGGTGAAACGCGCTGCACGAAGTCGATTGACCACGCTCGTAGAAAGGGAAATGCCCGGGAAGGCAACCTTTTGACGGCATGTGAACAATACTTCCATGTTGCAGGCGGCCACGACACCAGAGAAAAACAGCTGACGCAGCATCAGGTTCCAGTTTCAGCGAGCACATTGGCGGAGCATATGAAATGAGCGTCAGGCGCTTGCTGCGGGCAACGACAATGGGACATCGCGCTGCCGGATGACAGAGTCGGTGGATAAAAAACCGTTTCGTCACTGGATTGCATTATAGCGGTCGATTCGAAGAACACTATCACCGAGGCGTTAAAAGTAGTTCGTCATGTGTGATTGTTTTGTTACTGACAAGTGTTAGCGGCAACTAGGATGCCGATGATGTCATTGTGCAGCGATGTCTTTCTGGCGCCATTAAGGTGAACAACTTAAACCCGTTACATCGACCTTTAAGAAGTCGACCAGACAAAAATAAAAAACCGGTAGTTAATGGCGTGAGTCGCATCAGGCCCTGTATGGCATCGATTGCGATTATCGGCCTGTCGTCCGATAATCGCCCAATCTTGGCGGTCCCGGACTTGTGTGCAGAAGCAGGGGCCGCGTGTAATAGCCGCTGTTCCGCCTCGGAAAGGACCTGTCATGAACGATCAAATGCGCAACTCTTTCACTTCAGTGGCGCCGCCGATCGTCGCCTCACCCGCGAAGCGAATCCAGGCCCTTACCGGCGACCCTGACTTCATGACCTCCCTGGCGCGTGGCCTGGCGGTGGTACAAGCGTTTCAAGAGCGCAAGCGTCACCTGACGATTGCCCAGATCAGCCACCGCACGGAAATTCCCCGCGCCGCGGTGCGCCGTTGCCTGCACACATTGATCAAACTCGGCTACGCCACCACCGACGGCCGCACCTATTCGCTGCTGCCAAAGGTGTTGACCCTGGGCCATGCCTATTTGTCTTCGACGCCGCTGGCGGTGTCGGCCCAGCCGTACCTGGACCGCATGAGCGAGCAACTGCACGAAGCCTGCAACATGGCCACGCTGGAAGGCGATGACATTTTGTACATCGCGCGCTCGGCGACCACGCAGCGGCTGATTTCGGTCGACCTTTCAGTGGGCGGCCGCTTGCCGGCGTATTGCACGTCGATGGGGCGGATTCTTCTCGCCGCGCTGGACGACACTTCGCTGCGAGAGTACCTCGATCACGCAGAGCTGCAAGCCAAGACCAGCCGCACCTTGCACACGCCCGAGGCGTTGCTCGAATGCCTGCAAGAAGTACGGCAACAAGGCTGGTGCATCGTCGATCAGGAACTGGAACAGGGCCTGCGTTCGATTGCCGTGCCGGTGTACGACGCATCCGGCCAGGTAGTGGCCGCCTTGAACGTCAGCACCCACGCCGGCCGTGTCAGTCGCAACGAACTGGAACAACGCTTCTTGCCCGGACTGCTCAGCGCCAGCCGCGACCTCAGCGCACAGCTCTTCGCATGAACCCCCAATCCAAGCCTTCTATCTAAGATGTTCGATAAACGCACAGACTTGCGTTTATCGAATTGACGCTCTTTCCCCTTGATCATTACTGTCGCGGCAGCGCCAGCTCAGGCTGGCACCTGTCCGACTGCGTTCTTGCGTGGAATAAAAATAATGAACCAGCCCCAGTCTGCTGTAGGTCACTGCCTCGACGTGCAGTCCTTCATCAATGCTCAACCCATTTCGCGCTATCAGTGGCGAGTGGTGATCCTGTGTTTCCTGATTGTCTTCCTCGATGGCCTCGATACGGCGGCCATGGGCTTTATCGCGCCTGCGTTGTCGCAGGATTGGGGAATCGACCGCGCCAGCCTCGGCCCGGTGATGAGTGCCGCATTGATCGGCATGGTCTTCGGCGCACTGGGTTCCGGCCCGCTGGCTGACCGCTTCGGGCGCAAAGTCGTGCTGGTTGGCGCGGTGTTGTTGTTCGGTGCGTTCAGTCTGGCCTCGGCCTACAGCTCCAATGTCGATCAATTGTTGGTGCTGCGTTTCCTCACCGGCCTGGGCCTTGGCGCCGGCATGCCGAATGCCACCACGCTGCTGTCGGAGTACACCCCGGAGCGCAAGAAGTCCTTGCTGGTGACCAGCATGTTCTGCGGCTTCAACCTCGGCATGGCCGGCGGTGGGTTTATCTCGGCCAAGCTGATCCCGGCGTTTGGTTGGCACAGTTTGCTGTTGATCGGCGGGATTCTGCCGCTGATCCTCTCGGTCGTCCTGCTGTTCTGGCTGCCGGAATCGGCGCGTTACCTTGTCGTCCGCAACCGCGGCACCGACAAAGTACGCAAGACTCTGGCGCCCATCGACCCCACCGTCGTCGCCCAAGCCTCAAGCTTCAGCGTGCCTGAACAGAAAACCGTGAAGGCGCGCAATGTGTTTGCGGTGATCTTCTCCGGCACCTACAGCACCGGCACCTTGCTGCTGTGGCTGACCTATTTCATGGGCTTGGTCATCGTGTACCTGCTGACCAGTTGGCTGCCAACGCTGATGCGCGACAGCGGCGCGAGCATGGAGCAAGCCGCGTTCATTGGCGCGCTATTCCAGTTTGGCGGGGTGCTGAGTGCGGTGGGCGTAGGCTGGGCGATGGACCGGTTCAATCCGCACAAGGTCATCGGCATTTTCTACCTGCTGGCCGGGGTGTTTGCCTACGCGGTGGGGCAGAGCCTGGGCAATATCACGCTGTTGGCGACCTTGGTGCTGGTGGCGGGTATGTGCGTCAACGGTGCGCAATCGGCGATGCCTTCGTTGGCGGCGCGGTTTTATCCGACACAAGGGCGGGCGACCGGGGTGTCGTGGATGCTCGGGATTGGCCGGTTTGGCGCGATTCTCGGGGCATGGATGGGCGCGACGTTGCTCGGGCTGGGCTGGAATTTCGAGCAGGTGCTGACGGCATTGGTGATCCCGGCGGCGTTGGCGACCACGGCGGTGGTGATCAAGGGCATGGTCAGTCATGCGGATGCGACTTGATAGCCTGATCTGGAATATCGAGTGGTTTTGAAGGCCCCTTCGCGAGCAAGCCCGCTCCCACATTAGAACGCGGTCAACTGTGGGAGCGGGCTTGCTCCGGGCGGCGATCCGACGAAGCTTTTGATCTTTGATAGGTAGACAACAATCTGTTCGATAAACGAACACATAGTCGATTATCGGATTGTTTGGTGTTTTGCACAGGCTTAACCTTCAATCATTCCGGCGCTGCGCATCGCGCCTTTTTCATCCACTGTCGGTTCATAACAAAACGGGAGCCTGCCCCATGGCTGAAATCCTTTCGCTGCACGACGCGGTGAAGCAATTCGTAAACGACGGCGATACGGTCGCGCTCGAAGGCTTTACCCATCTGATCCCTACGGCGGCGGGTCATGAAATCATTCGTCAGGGCAAGAAAGACCTGACACTGGTGCGCATGACCCCGGACTTGATCTACGACCAGTTGATCGGCGCCGGTTGTGCGCGCAAATTGATTTTCTCCTGGGGCGGCAACCCGGGTGTGGGTTCGCTGCACCGTCTGCGTGATGCTGTCGAAAAGCAGTGGCCGCATCCACTGGAGATCGAAGAGCACAGCCACGCCGACCTGGCCAATGCCTACGTCGCTGGCGCCTCCGGCCTACCGTTCGCGGTGCTGCGGGCCTACGCCGGTTCCGACCTGCCGAAGGTCAATCCACTGATCAAGACCGTCACCTGCCCGTTCACCGGTGAAGTGTTGGCGGCCGTGCCGTCGGTGCGTCCGGATATCACCGTGATTCACGCGCAGAAGGCCGACCGCAAAGGCAACGTGCTGCTGTGGGGCATTCTTGGTGTGCAGAAAGAAGCCGCACTGGCCGCCAAGCGTTGCATCGTTACCGTCGAAGAAATCGTCGACGACCTCAATGCACCGATGAACTCCTGCGTCCTGCCAACCTGGGCCTTGAGTGCGGTTTGCCTCGTCCCTGGCGGTGCGCATCCGTCCTACGCTCATGGCTACAACGAGCGTGACAACCGCTTCTACCAGGCCTGGGACCCGATTGCCCGCGACCGTGACACCTTCACCGCGTGGATCAACGAATACATCCACGGCTGCGCTGACTTCAGCGAGTTCCAGGCCAAGCTGGCCGCTGCTTCGGAGGCCAAGTAATGACTTACACCACCAATGAAATGATGACCGTCGCCGCCGCTCGCCGTTTGAAGAACGGTTCGGTGTGCTTCGTCGGCATCGGCCTGCCGTCGAAAGCGGCCAACCTGGCGCGCCTGACGTCATCGCCGGATGTGGTCCTGATCTACGAATCGGGTCCGATCGGTGCCAAGCCAAGCGTTTTGCCGCTGTCGATTGGTGACGGTGAGCTGGCGGAAACCGCCGACACCGTGGTCCCGACCGGTGAGATTTTTCGCTATTGGCTGCAGGGCGGGCGCATCGACGTCGGTTTCCTCGGCGCTGCGCAAGTCGACCGCTTCGGCAACATCAACACCACCGTGGTCGGCGATTACTTCTCGCCGAAAGTCCGTCTGCCGGGTGCCGGTGGCGCGCCGGAGATTGCCGGTTCGGCCAAAAGTGTATTGATCATCCTCAAGCAGTCGGCGCGTTCCTTCGTCGACAAACTCGACTTCATTACCTCGGTCGGCCATGGCGAGGGCGGTGATTCGCGCAAGCGTCTGGGTCTGCCGGGCGCAGGGCCAGTCGGCATCATTACCGACCTGTGCATCATGGAACCGGAAGCCGGCACCCATGAATTTGTGGTCACCGCGTTGCACCCTGGCGTGACCCGTGAGCAAGTGGTCGCCGCCACCGGTTGGCCGATTCGTTTTGCCGACACGGTTGAAAACACCGCCGAGCCCACCGACGTTGAACTGACGGCGCTGCGTGATCTTGAAGCCCGCACCGCCGCCGCTCATGGCCAAGCACCCGGAGAAGCCTGATGCGTGACGTGTATATCTGCGACGCCATTCGTACCCCCATCGGCCGTTTCGGCGGCGGTCTGTCGGCCGTTCGCGCAGACGATCTGGCTGCCGTGCCGATCAAGGCGCTGATGGAACGCAACCCGTCGGTGGACTGGACGGCGGTGGACGAGGTGTTCCTCGGCTGCGCCAACCAGGCCGGCGAAGACAACCGTAATGTGGCGCGCATGGCATTGCTGCTGGCCGGGCTGCCGGAAAGCATTCCCGGTGTCACGCTCAATCGCCTGTGCGCGTCGGGCATGGACGCCATCGGCACGGCGTTTCGCGCCATCGCCAGCGGTGAAATGGAGTTGGCGATTGCCGGCGGCGTCGAGTCGATGTCCCGCGCACCGTTCGTAATGGGCAAGGCCGACGCGGCGTTCTCGCGCAACATGAAGCTGGAAGACACCACCATCGGCTGGCGTTTCATCAACCCGTTGATGAAGGCGCAGTACGGCGTGGATGCGATGCCGCAGACCGCCGATAACGTGGCCGATGATTACCAAGTGTCCCGCGAGGATCAGGACGCGTTCGCGCTGCGTAGCCAGCAGCGCACGGCCGCCGCGCAAGCCGCCGGATTTTTCGCTGAAGAAATCGTCGAAGTGCGGATTGCCCACAAGAAGGGTGAAACGGTCGTGACGCAGGATGAGCATCCGCGCGCCGACACCACCCTGGAAATGCTGGCCAAACTCAAACCGATCAATGGCCCCGACAAAACCGTCACCGCCGGCAATGCTTCGGGCGTCAACGACGGTGCGGCGGCGTTGATTCTGGCCTCGGCCGAAGCGGTGAAAAAACACGGACTGACTGCCCGCGCTAAAGTGCTGGGTATGGCCAGCGCCGGTGTCGCCCCACGGGTGATGGGCATTGGCCCGGTCCCTGCTGTGCGCAAACTGATCGAGCGTCTCGGCGTGGCGGTCAGCGACTTCGACGTGATCGAACTCAACGAAGCCTTCGCCAGCCAAGGCCTGGCGGTGTTGCGCGAACTGGGCATTGCCGACGACGCGGCCCAGGTCAACCCGAACGGTGGCGCCATTGCCTTGGGCCATCCGCTGGGCATGAGCGGTGCGCGCCTGGTCTTGACCGCGTTGCATCAGCTGGAAAAAACCGGTGGCAAGAAAGGCCTGGCGACCATGTGCGTCGGCGTGGGCCAAGGTCTGGCGCTGGCGATCGAACGCGTCTGACACGCTGCGTCAGCAAATAAGAACAGAGGAAAGCGCAATGACTGACAAGCCTGGTTACCGTCGTCCGCAGGAAGGCACTCAGCCGGAATACCTGCACCCGACGTATCAATCGACCAACCTTCGCTCGCCGTCCAAGCCGTTGGTGTTTCTGCCCCATTCGCTGTCGGAAATCACCGGCCCGACCATCGGCGCCGAACGCATCGACGAGAAGGACAACGACCTGACTGTTCAGCACAAGGGCGAGCCACTGGGTGAGCGCATCATCATTCACGGCCGTGTACTTGATGAAAACGGTCTGCCGGTGCCGGGGATTCTGGTCGAGATCTGGCAGGCTAACGCCGCCGGTCGCTACAACCATTCCCGTGACCTGCACGACGCGCCGCTGGACCCGAACTTCACCGGCACCGGCCGCACCGTGACCGATGCCGATGGCTGGTATCAATTCCAGACCATCAAGCCCGGTGCCTACCCATGGGGCAACCACCACAACGCGTGGCGCCCGGCGCACATCCATTTCTCGCTGTTCGGGCCGAGCATTCTGACGCGGCTGGTCACGCAGATGTATTTCCCCGGCGACCCGCTGCTGGCCTACGACCCGATCTACAACTGCGTGCCGGACACCCGCGCCAAAGAGCGCTTGATCGCCACGTTCGATCTGGAAAAAACCGTCCCTTCCTACGCCCTCGGTTATCGCTGGGACATCGTCTTGCGCGGCCGCGACGCCACGCCGATGGAGAAATAAGATGACGCTGAACGCGACCACGTCCCACACCGTCGGGCCGTATTACCACATCGGCCTGACCTGGCTGAACCGCGAAGACCTGACCGTCGAACAAACCCTGGGCGAACGCGTGGCGATCACCGGGCAAGTCATCGACGGCAACGGCGATGTCGTCAACGACGCGATGCTGGAAGTCTGGCAAGCCAACGCCGCCGGCAAGTACGACCACCCGGAAGACGATCAGGACAAACCGCTGGACCCGAACTTCGAAGGCTTTGGCCGGGTGCCGGTGGATGCAGAAGGGCGCTTTCGTTTCACCACCATCAAGCCGGGTACGGTTGAAGGCCTGAAAGGTTCGACTCAGGCGCCGCACTTGGTGGTGCTGGTGTTTGCGCGCGGGTTGGTGAAGCATTTGCTGACGCGGATTTACTTTGACGGTGAAGCGGCGAACGTGTCGGATCCGCTGCTGGAGTGCGTACCGGCCGAGCGTCGCAGCACATTGCTGGCGAAGCAGGATGCGTCCGGCGTGTACCAGTGGAATGTGATCCTGCAAGGCACTGATGCCGAGACAGTGTTCTTCGACTATTGAATGAACAACGCCAATCCCATGTGGGAGCGGGCTTGCTCGCGAAAGCGGTGTGTCAGGCAACGTTTACATCGACTGACACGCCGCCTTCGCGAGCAAGTCGAATCGTCGCACCGCCACTCCCACAAGGGATCATCTCCAACTGGGGGATCTGCGTTGGTAATGCATCTGGGGAACAGGACTGTTGCGAAGTGTGTCTAGACTCTCACTGTCCCCATTGAGTGAAAAACAATGACAACGACCGCTGCTTCAACAGAACACTACACCGGCGAAGAGCGCAGCAAGCGCATCTTTGCCATTGTCGGCGCATCGTCCGGCAACCTCGTGGAATGGTTCGACTTCTACGTCTACGCCTTTTGCGCGATCTATTTCGCCCCGGCCTTTTTTCCCTCCGACAACCCCACGGTGCAGTTGGTCAACACCGCTGGCGTGTTCGCCGCCGGGTTCCTGATGCGCCCCATCGGCGGCTGGATTTTCGGTCGGGTGGCGGACAAGCACGGGCGCAAGAACTCGATGATGATCTCGATTCTGATGATGTGCTTCGGTTCGTTGTTGATCGCGTTCCTGCCGACCTACAAGGACATCGGTGTCTGGGCGCCGTTGCTGTTGCTGTTCGCGCGTTTGATTCAAGGGTTGTCGGTGGGCGGCGAGTACGGCACCACCGCCACCTACATGAGTGAAGTGGCGCTCAAGGGGCAACGCGGCTTCTTCGCTTCGTTCCAGTACGTGACGCTGATTGGCGGACAATTGCTGGCAGTGTCGCTGGTGGTGATCCTGCAACAGTTCCTCAGTGAAGATGAGTTGCGTGCCTACGGCTGGCGGATTCCGTTTGTGGTCGGTGCGGCGGCCGCGCTGATCTCGCTGTTCCTGCGCCGTTCGCTGAAAGAAACCAGCAGCAAGGAAATGCGCGAAAACAAGGACGCCGGCAGCATCGCAGCGCTGTTCCGCGACCATAAAGCCGCGTTCATCACCGTGCTCGGTTACACCGCTGGTGGCTCGCTGATTTTCTACACCTTCACCACGTACATGCAGAAGTACCTGGTGAACACCGCCGGCATGCAGGCCAAGACCGCCAGCTACATCATGACCGGCGCGCTGTTCCTTTATATGTGCATGCAACCGTTGTTCGGCATGCTCGCCGACAAGATCGGCCGCCGGAACTCGATGCTCTGGTTCGGCGCCCTCGGGACCTTGTGCACCGTGCCGATTCTGTTGAGCCTGAAAAGTGTCAGCAGTCCGTTCCTGGCCTTTGTGCTGATTACCGTGGCGCTGGCGATCGTGAGTTTCTACACCTCGATCAGTGGCTTGGTGAAAGCCGAAATGTTCCCGCCGGAAGTGCGCGCCCTCGGCGTTGGCCTTGCCTACGCGGTGGCGAATGCGATCTTCGGCGGATCGGCGGAATACGTGGCCCTGAGCCTGAAAGCCGTGGGCATGGAAAACTCCTTCTACTGGTACGTTACGGTGATGATGGCGGTGGCGTTCCTGTTCAGTTTGCGTCTGCCCAAGCAGGCGAAGTATTTGCACCACGACCTCTGATCTTTCCGCGCGGGCCTGACGGGCCCGCGCCTTCAAGGACTGTTTATGAACGCTCGACCGGGCAATCAATTGTTCGATGCCTATTTCACTGCCCGCGATATGCGTGAGGTGTTCTGCGATCAGGGCCGCGTGCAGGCCATGCTCGACTTCGAAGCGGCGCTGGCCCGGGCCGAGGCACGTGTCGGGCTGATTCCGCAAACCGCTGTCGCGCCCATTGAAGCGGCGTGTCAGGCCGGGCATTACGATTTCGCTGCCCTCGGTGAGGCGATTGCCACGGCGGGAAATTCAGCCATTCCATTGGTCAAGGCGTTGGGCAAGCAGATCGCTGCCAATGATGCCGAAGCCGAGCGCTATGTGCATTTGGGCGCGACCAGCCAGGATGTGATGGACACCGGCCTGGTGTTGCAACTGCGCCAGGCACTGGCCTTGATCGAAAGCGATCTCGCGCAATTGGGCGACACCCTCGCCACTCAAGCCACGCGTTATGTCGCCACACCGCTGGCCGGGCGCACCTGGTTGCAGCACGCAACGCCGGTCACCCTCGGCATGAAAATCGCCGGTTGGCTCGGCGCGGTCACCCGCAGCCGTCAGCGCTTGCAAGAGCTCAAACCGCGTCTGCTGGTGCTGCAATTCGGCGGTGCCTCTGGAACCCTGGCCGCCCTCGGCGCGCAGGCGATGCCGATTGCCGAAGCGCTGGCCGGCGAGTTGCAACTGACCTTGCCGGATCAGCCTTGGCACACTCAACGTGATCGTCTGGTTGAGTTCGGCTCGGTGCTGGGATTGATCGCCGGCAGCCTCGGCAAACTCGGTCGTGATATCAGCCTGTTGATGCAGACCGAAGCGGGGGAGGTATTTGAACCCTCGGCGCCGGGCAAGGGCGGTTCTTCGACCATGCCGCACAAGCGTAACCCGGTGGGTGCTGCTGTGCTGATCGGTGCGGCGACGCGCGTCCCCGGTTTGCTCTCGACGCTCTTTAGCGCCATGCCGCAGGAACACGAGCGCAGCCTCGGCCTGTGGCATGCCGAATGGGAAACCCTGCCAGAGATTTGCTGCCTGGTGTCTGGCAGCCTCAAACAAGCCTTGCTGGTGACGCAGGGGCTGGAAGTGGACGCGGATCGCATGGCCCGCAACCTCGATTTGACTCAAGGCTTGGTGCTGGCCGAAGCGGTGAGCATCGTCCTCGCCCAACGGGTCGGCCGCGACACCGCGCATCATCTGCTGGAACTCTGCTGCAAACGTGCGGTGGCTGAACAGCGGCATCTGCGCGCTGTTCTCGGCGACGAGCCGCAAGTGACCGCCGAGCTTTCGGCGGCTGAACTCGATCATTTGCTGGACCCCGCCCATTACCTCGGCCAGGCCCATACCTGGGTCGAGCGGGCGGTGGCTGAACATTCTGCGTTGACTGCCTGAAGGAGATTGCTGTGGCTTTTGTACAACTCGCCGAGGGCGAACTGCATTACCAAATTCAAGGGCCGCAAATAGACGGACCTGAAAATGCGCCGGTACTGGTGCTGTCCAACTCGCTGGGCACCGACCTGCACATGTGGGACGCGCAGATGGCGGCGTTCACCGAACACTTCCGGGTGCTGCGTTTCGACACCCGGGGCCACGGTCAATCGCTGGTGACGCCGGGGCCGTACAGCATCGAGCAACTGGGCCGCGACGTGTTGGCGTTGCTGGATGCATTGCACATTGAACGCGCGCATTTCTGCGGTCTGTCCATGGGCGGTTTGATCGGCCAATGGCTGGGAATCAACGCTGCTGATCGGCTGAACAAGCTGGTGGTGTGCAACACCGCGGCGAAAATCGGCGATCCGTCGATCTGGAACCCGCGCATTGAAACGGTGCTGCGTGACGGCCCGGCCGCGATGGTCGCGCTGCGCGATGCCTCGATTGCGCGCTGGTTTACCCCGGACTTTGCTGCCGCCAATCCTTCAGCCGCGAAGCAGATCACCGACATGCTGGCCGCCACGTCGCCTGAAGGCTATGCAGCCAATTGCGCCGCAGTGCGGGATGCCGATTTCCGTGATCAGTTGTCGTCGATCAAGGCGCCGTTGCTGGTGATCGCCGGCACCGAAGACGCAGTGACTCCGCCGTCCGGTGGGCACTTCATTCAAGAGCACGTGCCGGGCGCCGAATACGCCGAGTTCTACGCCGCGCATTTGTCCAACGTCCAGGCCGGCGCCGCGTTTAGCGCGCGGGTGTTGGCGTTTCTGAACGCTCATTAAGGGGATGGTTGTGGACGAGAAACAACGTTACGACGAAGGCATGAAAGTCCGTCGCGCAGTACTCGGCGACGCTCATGTCGACCGCAGCCTGACCACCCTGACCGAGTTCAACTCGGAATTTCAGGAGATGATCACCCGCCACGCCTGGGGTGATATCTGGACCCGCCCGGGCCTGCCGCGTCACACCCGCAGCCTGATCACCATTTCCATGCTGATCGGCATGAACCGCAACGAAGAACTCAAACTGCACCTGCGCGCCGCCGCCAACAACGGCGTGACTCGTGGCGAGATCAAGGAAGTGATCATGCAGAGCGCGATCTACTGCGGCATCCCGGCGGCGAATGCGACGTTCCATTTGGCGGAGTCGGTTTGGGATGAGCTGGGGGTTGAATCGCGGGAGTAAAATTCGGTTTTTTTGGTGTCTGTGCTGACGCCTTCGTCGGAACGCCGCCCGGAGCAAGCCCGCTCCCACATTCGACCGCATTCTCCCTGAGGGAACTCGGTTAAATGTGGGAGCGGGCTTGCTCGCGAAGGCGGTGTATCAGTCGACATGGTTATTGAATGACACACCGCAATCGCGAGCCGGCTCACTCCAGGTGTTTACAGCAGACTGATCGGATAGCTGACGATTAACCGGTTTTCGTCGAACTCGTTGTTGCTGTAATCCCGGCGGATGGTCGAGTTGCGCCATTTGACGTTGAAGTCCTTTAGCACACCGCTTTGCACGGTGTAGCCCAGTTCCGATTCGCGGCCCCATTCCTTGCCATCGGTGAGGGTGCCGGTGTGGACGTTGTCGCCGCTGATGTAGCGGTTCATCAGCGTCAGCCCCGGAATGCCGAGCGCGACAAAGTTGTAGTCGTGGCGTACCTGCCAGGATTTTTCCTGTGCGTTGTCGTAGCTGGAGTTGTAACTGTCGTTGGCCAGGGTGCCGCCGCTGGTGCCGTTGACGCGCATCCAGGCGCTGTCGCCGGTAAGTTTTTGCAGGCCGACATAGAAGGTGTTGCCGCCGTATTTGGCGGAGAACAGGCCGGACCAGGTCTTGTTGTCGAGATCGCCGGCGCGGGCGCTGCCGTCATCCTTGCCGTAGAAAAAACCGAGATTCGCGCCCAGGGTCCAGTCGCCCAGTGGCTGGCTGTGGATCAGGTTGACGAATTGCTGGCTGTAGATGTCCTTGAGTTCGGCATTCCACAGGCCGATCTGGGTGCGCTTGTCGTTGAAGGCGTATTCGCCACCCTGGAAGTTGAAACGGTCGGAGGTGAAGGCCGGTTTACCGTTCATGAACATGTCGCTCATGCTGCTGTCGTCACGCGGGCTGTTGGCGCGGAACTGGCCGCCGTAGAGCGTCAGGCCGGCGATTTCCTTCGAGGTGATCTGGCCGCCACGGAAGGTTTGCGGCAGCGAGCGACCATCGTCCGAACGCAGGATCGGCAGCACCGGCATCCATTCACCGACTTTCACTTCGGTCTGCGACAACTTGGCTTTGAACGCGACGTTGGTGCGGCCGAAATTGTCTGCTGGGCGTCCGTCATGGTTCAGCGGCAGCAACTGTGTACCACCCGTGCCTTTGCCGCCGTCGAGCTTCACCGAGTACAAACCCAACACATCCATGCCGAAACCGACAGTGCCCTGGGTGAATCCGGATTTGGCGTCGAGGATGAAGTTTTGTGTCCACTCTTCAGCCTTGCCCTGGGCCTTGGTCGGGTTGGTGAAATTGCGATTGATGTAGAAGTTGCGCAGGTTCAGGTTGACCTTGGCGCCGTCGATGAAACCCGCTTCCTCGGCCTGGGCGGGCAGGGCCGCGCCGGCCACTGCAATGGCCAGAAGGCCGGGGAAGAAGTACTGCGCGGTGAAAGGCGTCATGGGCTCGGGTCTCTCTAATTGTTGGGGATGAAGCGGGGGTGATGCCGCACCGTGGGGGGCAGACAAAAGATTTGATCGATTGAAAAAAACGCAGCGGCATCAGCCGGACAGGGCGGGGCGCGGGAGCATGAGGGTGAACCTGATGTTGTTGGTCTTGTGCGAGGGATGGTGCGGGGAATGTACTGGATGGTTCAATTGCTGAAAGCGGGTTTTGGGCGATTATCGAACGTAAGATTGATCAATATAGGGTGCATGAGCCGGCCCCTTCGCGAGCAAGCCCGCTCCCACATTTGACCGCAATCCTTCTGGAGAAACCCGATTAAATGTGGGAGCGGCGGTGCGACGATTCGACTTGCTCGCGAAGGGGCCAGTGAACACATCACACCTTTTCCCGCACCCAACAAAAAGCCCACCAAAAGGTGGGCTTCCTGTTTGTCACAGCGCTATCAGAACATCTTCATCTTCGGCGCTTCTTCTTTCAGCGGTTCGACCTTGGCGGTCTGCTCGTTCCAGCCACCACCCAGTGCCTTGTACAGATTGACCGCGCTGACCAACTGCGCCAGACGGTCAGTGATCAGCACTTGTTGCGCGTTGAACAGCTGACGCTGGGCATCGAGGAAGGTCAGGTTGCTGTCGACACCAATGCGGTAACGCCGCTCGGCCAAGCGGTAGTACTCCTGGTTGGCGGTGACGTTGTCACGCTGCGCCTGCAACTGCTCGGTGTAAGTTTTGCGGGCGGCCAGGCCGTCGGCGACTTCCTGGAAAGCCGTTTGAATGGACTTCTCGTAGTTGGCCACGCCGATGTCTTTCTGGATTTTCGAGTAATCCAGGCTGGCGCTCAGACTGCCTGCGTTGAAGATCGGCAGGTTGATCTGCGGCGAGAACAGCCAAGTGCCCGAACCGCCCTTGAACAGACCGGACAAGTCCGGGCTCAGGGTACCGGCGTTGGCCGTCAGGCTGATGCTCGGGAAGAACGCAGCCCGAGCCGCGCCGATATTGGCGTTGGCAGCCTTGAGGTTGTATTCGGCCTGCAGGATGTCCGGACGACGTTGCAGCAACTCCGATGGCAGACCGGCGGGCACGTCACTTAGCAAATCGTCAGACAGCGGTTTGGCGGCTTGCAGGTTGGCCGGGATGCCGGTACCGAGCAGGAGCACCAGGCTGTTTTCATCCTGAGCGACCTGACGGGTGTACTTCGCCAGTTGAACCCGGGCGGTTTCCACCGAGGTGCGCGACTGGGCGAGGTCCAGCGCCGACGCAACACCGACTTCGGCACTGCGCGCGGTGAGCTTGTAGCTCTCCTCGAACGCGCCGAGGGTGTCCTGGGTCACTTTCAGCAGTTCCTTGTCGGCCTGCCAGGCCAGGTAGGCGTTGGCCACGCTGGCCACCAGGCTGATCTGCGTGCTGCGTCGACCTTCTTCCGTGGCGAAGTATTGTTGCAGCGCTGCTTCGCTGAGGCTGCGAACCCGACCGAACAGGTCGAGTTCATAAGCGCTGATGCCGGCCGTGGCCGAATAGGAACTGACAATACCTGACTGGCCGGACTGCGAAGCGTCAGCTGGAACGCGCTGGCGGCTGCCGGTGCCATTGGCCGAAACGGCCGGGTACAGGTCGGCACGCTGGATGCGGTACTGAGCCGCAAAGGCGTCGATGTTCAGCGCCGCGACACGTAGGTCACGGTTGTTTTCCAGTGCGACCTGGATCAGCTGTTGCAGGGCCGGGTCATGGAAAAACTGCTTCCAGCCTTGCTCCGCCGCCGCCTGGCTAGGCGCTTGGGCCGGCGAATACGCCGGGCCCTGCGGGTATTGTGCTGCCACCGGTGCCGCAGGTTGCTGATAATCGGGTATCAGCGAGCAACCACCGAGCACAAACGCGGCAACGGCTAGGGAGAGTAGCGACTTGCTCATTGGCCAGCCTCTTTAGGAGTTTCAGTGGCGTCATCCTGGTCGACTTTTTTGCGCTGACCGATGGACGACACAGTGACGAAGAACAGTGGGACCCAGAAGATCGCCAGAACGGTGGCGGTGATCATACCGCCAATCACTCCGGTGCCGATGGCATGCTGGCTACCCGAACCTGCACCGGTGGAAATCGCCAGGGGTACCACGCCGAGAACGAAGGCGAGTGAGGTCATGATGATCGGTCGCAGACGCATGCGGCAGGCTTCGATCGCCGCATCGCGCAGGCTACGCCCTTGTTCATGCAGTTCCTTTGCAAATTCGACAATCAGAATGGCGTTTTTCGCCGCCAGACCGATGGTCGTCAACAGACCCACCTGGAAGTACACGTCGTTGGACAGGCCACGCAGGCTGGTCGCCATCAGTGCACCGATGATCCCCAGCGGCACCACCAGCATCACCGCAATCGGGATCGACCAGCTTTCATACAGCGCCGCCAGACACAGGAACACCATCAGCAGCGACAGGGCGTACAGCGCTGGCGCTTGCGAACCGGACAAGCGTTCTTCGTACGACAGGCCAGTCCAGGAAATACCGACACCCGCCGGCAGTTTCGCGGCAATGGCTTCGACTTCGGCCATGGCTTCACCGGTGGAGTAGCCCGGTGCCGGAGAACCGAGGATTTCCATCGCTTCCACGCCGTTGTAACGGGCCAGCTTCGGCGAGCCGTAAATCCATTCACCCTTGGCAAACGCCGAGAACGGAACCATGGTGCCGGCGCTGTTGCGCACATACCATTTCTTCAGGTCTTCCGGGCTCATACGCGAACCAGGCTGGCCTTGCACGTACACCTTCTTCACTCGACCACGGTCGATGAAGTCGTTGACGTAGCTACTGCCCAGCGCGATCGACAGGGTGTTGTTGATATCGGCGATGGTAATGCCCAGAGCACTGGCCTTCTCGTCATCGATTTCCAGTTGGTATTGCGGTTCGTCATTCAGGCCGTTCGGACGCACCTGAGTCAGAATCTTGCTTTGCGCTGCCATGCCGAGGAACTGGTTGCGGGCTTGCATCAGTTTTTCGTGACCGATACCGGCGCGGTCCTGAAGGAACACGTCGAAACCGGTGGCGTTACCCAGCTCCAGGACCGCCGGTGGCGCAAAGGCAAACACCATGGCATCGCGGAAGGTGAAGAAGTGCTGTTGGGCACGGGCCGCGACTTTGAACACGTTGTTGTCGGCGTTACGTTCGTCCCATGGCCGAAGCATGATGAACGCCATACCCGAGCTCTGGCCACGACCGGCGAAGTTGAAGCCGGTCACGGTAAACACCGAGTTCACCGCATCGCCTTCACCGCCATCCTTGCCCGGACGCAGCAGGAATTCACGCATCTCGTCCACGACCACCTGGGTCCGCTGGGCGGTTGAACCGGCTGGCGTCTGCACCTGGGCGAACAGTACGCCCTGGTCTTCTTCGGGCAGGAATGCCGTCGGAATCCGGGTGAACAACCAGATCATGCCGACAATGATGAGGAGATAGGCCAGCAGGTACGGGGCCTTGCGCGAGAGCATGCTGCCCACGCCGCGCTCATAGCTTCTTACGCCACGGTCGAAATTACGGTTGAACCAGCCGAAGAAGCCACGCTTGGGTGTGCCGTGCTCACCCTTCGGAATGGCCTTGAGCATGGTGGCGCAAAGCGCCGGCGTGAAGATCAGTGCAACCAGTACCGACAAGGCCATGGCCGAGACGATGGTGATCGAGAACTGCTTGTAGATCACGCCGGTGGAGCCGCTGAAGAACGCCATGGGCAGCAGTACCGCCGACAGCACCATGGCGATACCGACCAGTGCGCCCTGGATCTGCCCCATGGATTTCTTGGTGGCCTCCTTGGGTGACAGGCCTTCTTCACTCATGACCCGTTCGACGTTTTCCACCACGACGATGGCGTCGTCCACCAGCAAGCCGATGGCCAGAACCATACCGAACATGGTCAGGGTGTTGATGCTGAAACCGGCGGCCGCGAGGATGCCGAACGTACCCAGCAGTACTACCGGCACCGTCATCGTGGTGATGATGGTGGCGCGGAAGTTTTGCAGGAACAGGAACATCACTAGGAACACCAGCACGACGGCTTCGACCAAGGTGTGAACCACGCCTTTGATCGACTCGGTCACCACTGGAGTGGTGTCATATGGGAACACCACTTCCATCCCTTGCGGGAAGAACGGCTTGAGGTCGTCGATGGTCTTGCGCAGGGCCGTGGCGGTATCCAGGGCGTTGGCGCCAGTGGCCAGCTTCACCGCCAGGCCGGACGCCGGAGCGCCGTTGAACTGGGCGTTGATGCTGTAGTTTTCACCACCCAAACCAACATCGGCGACATCTTTCAAGCGAACCTGAGAGCCGTCCTTGTTGACCTTGAGCAGGATTTTATTGAACTGCTCAGCGGTCTGCAGACGGGTCTTGCCGATGATCGTGGCGTTCAGCTGTGTGCCGGGCAGGGCCGGCAAACCACCGAGTTGACCGGACGAGACCTGCACGTTTTGCGCGGCGATGGCGGCTTTGACGTCAACCGGGGTCAGGTTGAAGTTGTTCAACTTCGCCGGGTCGAGCCAGATACGCATGGCGTACTGGGAACCGAACACCTGGAAGTCGCCGACGCCGGCGGTCCGGGAGATCGGGTCCTGCATGTTCGACACGATGTAGTTGGACAGGTCGTCCTTGGTCATGCTGCCGTCACGCGAGACCACGCCGATGACCAACAGGAAGTTTTTCACTGCCTTGGTCACGCGGATACCTTGCTGCTGCACTTCTTGCGGAAGCAGCGGGGTGGCCAGGTTCAGCTTGTTCTGGACCTGAACCTGCGCGGTATCGGAGTTGGTGCCTTGTTCGAAGGTTGCGGTAATGGTCATGGTGCCGTCGGAGTTACTTTCCGAAGACACATAACGCAAGTGGTCGATACCGTTGAGCTGTTGCTCGATCACCTGCACCACGGTGTCCTGCACCGTTTGTGCCGAAGCACCCGGATAGGCCACAGAGATGGCGATCGCCGGAGGCGCGATGCTCGGGTACTGGTTGATCGGCAGCTTGAGGATCGACAGTGCCCCGACCAACATGATCACCAGGGCTATCACCCAGGCGAAAATCGGACGGTCGATAAAAAAATTGGACATGGTTTACTCCCCTTTGCCGCTGGAAGCTTTGTCAGCTGCCTGTGCGGGGGCCGGGTTCTTAACGCCAACGTTAGTCGCTTCAGTGGCTTTGACTTCGATGCCAGGTTTGACGAATTGCAGCCCTTCGGTGATCAGGCGATCGCCTGCCTTCAGGCCGTCCTCGATCAGCCATTGGCTGCCGACGGTGCGGCTGGCCTTAAGCTGACGCAGCTCGACCTTGTTGTCAGCACCGACGACCAGTGCGGTCGGGGTGCCTTTCAGGTCACGGGTCACGCCTTGTTGCGGGGCCAGAATCGCTGCTGCGTTGACACCGGACTGCAACTGGGCGTGCACGAACATGCCCGGCAGCAGGGTGTGTTCAGGGTTGGGGAACACGGCGCGCAGGGTCACGGAACCGGTAGTCTGGTCAACCGAGACTTCGGAGAATTCGAGCTTGCCGTCCAGCTTGTATTGGCTGCCGTCTTCGAGGGTCAGCTTGACCGTCGCCGCGTTGTCGCCAGCCTTTTGCAGGCGACCGCTTTCCAGCTCGCGGCGCAATTGCAGCAATTCCACCGAGGACTGCGTCACGTCGACGTAGATCGGGTCTATTTGCTGGATCACTGCCATCGGATCGGCCTGGCCGCTGGTGACCAGCGCGCCTTCGGTCACGTTCGAGCGGCCGATACGACCGGTCAGCGGCGCGTAGACCTTGGTGTAGCGCACGTTGATCTGGGCGGTTTGCAGGGCGGCTTCCGATTGCAAGCGGTTGGCCACAGCGGTGTCGTATTCCTGACGGCTTACGGCTTGTTCGTTGACCAATTGCTTGTAGCGGTCGGAGATCGACTTGGTCTGTTGCAGGTTGGCTTCAGCACTTTTCAGGGTGGCGTCATACACCGACGAATCGATCTGATAGAGCTGTTGACCAAGCTTGACGTCGCCGCCTTCCTTGAACATGCGCTTGAGAATGATGCCATTCACCTGCGGACGCACTTCGGCGATGCGGTACGCGCTGGTACGGCCCGGCAGGTCGGATGTCAGCGTAAACGTTTGCGGTTGCAGGGTAACGACGCCGACCTGAGGAGGCGGTGCGACGGGTGCCGCTTCTTCCTTTTTGCATCCGCTAAGCAGCGTTGCCAAGGCGACGGCAGTGACCAGAGCGGTAACAGCTGGCTTGAATTGCATGAAAATCCTCGGGTCAGGCGCGCAAAGTGCGCACTAGAAAGGTGGAAGGGTAAAAATAGGGTGCTGAGTGGATAAGTAGCTTGCTAAGGAATATACTTACGTTCATGGTTGTTTGTAAACACCTTGGCTGCGTACCCACTTCGCTACAAAAGCCGTTCGAAGGTTTGAATTCTAAGACGGGGACGGCGCCCAAGAGCGATCGCTCCACTTTTATTCAGCTGATGTTCAGACATCACTGAAGCATCCTGATTGAGGTTTTACTGCCATGGTCCGTCGCACCAAAGAGGAAGCTCAAGAAACCCGCGCCCAGATACTCGAAGCGGCAGAGAAAGCCTTTTATGAAAGGGGCGTGGCACGCACGACACTGGCGGACATCGCGACCCTGGCCGGCGTGACTCGCGGTGCCATCTACTGGCATTTCAGCAACAAGGCCGATCTGGTGCAGGCCATGCTGGATACCTTGCATGAGCCACTGGATGAGATGGCCAGGGCCAGCGAAAGCGAAGAAGAACTCGACCCGCTCGGCTGCATGCGCAAGCTGCTGATTCATTTGTTTCATCAAGTTGCACTGGACCCGAAAACCCGACGCATTAATGAGATTCTGTTTCATAAGTGCGAATTCACCGATGAAATGTGCGATCTGCGCCAACAGCGCCTGACGGCCAGCCTTGATTGCAATGTGCGCATCGGCCTGGCCCTGCGTAATGCCGTGAATCGGGGGCAAATGCCCGCAGACCTCGACACGGCGCGCGCGGCCATCAGCCTGCACGCGTACATCGATGGCATCCTGTACAAGTGGTTGCTGGCCCCCGACAGCTTTCAATTGCACGCCGAAGCCGAGCGTTGGGTCGAGACCGGGCTGGACATGCTGCGCTTGAGCCCAAGCCTGCGCAAATGAAACAAAATGCGTAATCGGCGTCGCCACTGTCAACTTTCCAGGCGGGGGCCGATGCCATAGGGTGCTTTTATATACGGACGCTCGCCAGGATGACAGGTAGCGAGCTACGTATTTTGTAGGAATTTTGTGTCTTGGATGTGAACGTGTGTGATCACGCCACGTTAAAAACCAAAAAGCCCCGGCTCTCACGAGTCGGGGCTTTTTGCATTTCAGTGACGGATGCTTACAGCGCAGGGTAGTCGATGTAACCGACCGGGCCTTTTGCGTAGAACAGTTCTGGACGTGCTTCGTTCAGCGGCGCATCGGCCTTCAAACGGGCCGGCAAGTCCGGGTTGGCAATGAACGGCACACCAAAGGCGACCGCATCGGCCTTGTCGCTGGCCAACCAGGCGTTGGCGCTA